>Ga0209347_1006087_pt1 | contig 10971 bp, 7 predicted proteins | sample AutmiccommuBRH23_FD_187382 | JGI IMG/M metagenome (GOLD analysis project Ga0209347, IMG submission 187382) | Deep subsurface microbial communities from Mt. Terri, Switzerland - Autotrophic microbial communities BRH/23 (SPAdes) (version 2) | ecosystem: Environmental > Aquatic > Deep subsurface >...
CCGGCAATTGGCCAGCGCCCCGGCGAGCTCGGACAACGCCGCCGGCGCCTCACCGCTTCCGAGCCACACCACCTCGGCACGCCGGAACCAGCCGCTGCGATCCAGGACCAGGGTGAACGGCGCCGCCCGCAGCGCTTGTGCGCAATCCTCGAGGCACCGGCGCCGGGCGCCATCCACGCCGCCCAGGAATGCCAGCGTGACGTGCAGGTTCGCCGCCCCCACCGCCCGCGCACCCCTCGGCACCAGCGGTTCGGCAGCGCGCGCGATCTGCCGCCGCAGCTCCGGCGTCGGCCACAGGGCAAAGAAAAGGCGCTGGACGTCAGGTTCGATGGTCCACCAACTCCATGAGACCCTCGAGGGCGTCGGCCACCGCCTGGCGGCGGACCGCATCGCGATCGCCATCATATAAATGATGGGCGGCGACGGTTTCGAATGCGTCCCCCGCCCAGGCCAGCCACACGGTACCAATGGGTTTGTCGGGCGAGCCACCGCCCGGCCCGGCGATCCCGCTGATGGCCACCGCCACCTGGCCATGACTGTTGCGCAGCGCCCCTTCGGCCATCTCGCGCACCGTCGCCTCGCTGACGGCGCCGAAGCGCTCCAGGGTCTGTTCCTGCACGCCGAGCATCTCCTGCTTGGCGCGGTTGGTGTAGGTGACGAAACCACGCTCGAACCAGTGGGAGCAGTCGGGCACGTCGGTGATCATTTTCGCCACCCAGCCGCCGGTACACGATTCCGCGGTCACCAGGCACTGACGGCGTTCCTGCAATACGTCGCCGAGTTTTTTCACCAGCGCTTCCAGGCTCATGGTCACATCCTGTGGGTTGATTCGGTGGGTTGATTCGGGCTACGCGGCAGCGCCGCCACGCCTCAGCATAGTGCCCGCCGCGGGGCCGTCCCGCGCCGCGGCGGTGGCCGAATTCTGCCCCACGGGGTCGCGCCCTGCCAAGCGGGTGGGCACCCGCATCGGTCGGCTTCGCCGCGCTGGCGTTCGACAGCCTGCGGCCATCCGGCGATGCGTCGACTGCGGCGGAAGTCGCTCCTACAGCTGCGCCGCCATGGCCGCGGTAGGCGCTCCCAGACCTTTTCGATACACTTCGCCCGATGAGCGCCAACGTGGACACTGCGGCCCAACACACCCCCGTAATGCAGCAGTACCTGCGCATCAAAGCGCAACATCCTGACATCCTGGTGTTCTATCGCATGGGGGATTTCTACGAGCTCTTCTACGACGATGCGCGCAAAGCCGCGCGCCTGCTCGACATTACCCTCACCGCCCGCGGCCAGTCAGGCGGGCAGCCCATCCCCATGGCCGGCATCCCCTACCACGCCGTGGACGGCTATCTCGCCCGTCTGGTGCGCCTGGGGGAGTCCGTGGCCCTGTGCGAGCAGATCGGCGACCCCGCCACCAGCAAGGGCCCGGTGGAACGCAAGGTGGTGCGCATCGTCACGCCGGGCACGGTCACCGACGAAGCCCTGTTGGAGGATCGCCGCGACAATCTGCTCGCCGCACTGCATCAAGTGCGCGATGTCATCGGGCTGGCCGTGCTGGATCTCTCCGCCGGGCGCTTCACGGTCCAGCAACTCGCCTCCCGCGAGGCCCTGGCCGGTGAGCTGGAGCGCCTGCAACCGGCGGAGCTGCTGGTCAACGAGCAGGCGGAGCTCACCGCCTGGGTCGGCGAGCGCCGCGGCCTGCGCCGCCAGCCACCCTGGCTGTTCGAAGCCGATGCGGCCCGACGCCTGCTCACCGCGCAGTTCGGCACCCGCGACCTGGCCGGCTTCGGTGTCGAGGGTCTGGAGGTGGCCGTGGGCGCCGCCGGGTGCCTGCTGAACTACGTCCAGGATACCCAACGCAGCGCCCTGCCCCACGTCCGCGCCCTGCAGGTGGAACGGCCCGAGGACAGCGTCATGCTCGATGCCGCCACCCGCCGCAACCTGGAGCTGGAGCAGGGTCTGGCCGGGGATCCGTCCCGCACCCTGGCCGGAGTCCTGGATCGCACCGCCACCGCCATGGGCAGCCGGCTGCTGCGCCGCTGGCTGCAGCGACCGCTGCGGGATCACGAGCGTCTGCGCCTGCGCCATCACGGCATCGAGGCCCTGCAGCAGGATCGCCGCCATGCCGAGCTGCACGAGTGCCTGCGGGGCATCGGTGACGTGGAGCGCATCCTGGCGCGGGTGGCCCTGGGCTCGGCCCGCCCCCGGGATCTCACCGGACTGCGCGGCGCGCTTGCCCAACTGCCGAGCCTGCAGGGGCTACTGGCGCCGGTGGACTCGCCCTTGCCGGGGGAGCTGGCGGCGCGCATCGGCACGCACCCCGACGTGCATGACCTGCTCCAACGGGCTCTGGTGGAGGTGCCGCCGGTACTGATCCGCGACGGGGGTGTCATCGCCGCCGACTACGACGCCGAGCTCGACGAGCTGCGCGGCCTGAGTCGCAATGCCGACCAGTTCCTGCAGGATCTGGAGCAGCGCGAGCGCAGCCGCAGCGGCATCGCCACCCTGAAGGTGGCGTACAACAAGGTGCACGGCTACTACATCGAAGTGGGCCGCGCCCAGGCCGACAAGGTGCCCGCGGATTTCCAGCGCCGCCAGACCCTCAAGAACGCCGAGCGCTATATCACCCCGGAGCTCAAGGCCTTCGAGGACAAAGTGCTGTCGGCGCGGGAGCGGGCCCTGGCGCGGGAGAAGGGACTGTACGACGCGCTGCTCGATCGGCTCGGCGAGCGCCTCGACGCCCTGCAGCGATGCGCCGCCGCCCTGGCGGAACTGGACGTCCTGGTGAATCTTGCCGAGCGCGCCGACGCCCTCGGGCTGGTGAAGCCTACCTTCAGCAGCGAGCCGGGTCTCGACATCCGCGGCGGCCGCCACCCCGTGGTGGAACAGGTCTCCGACGAGCCGTTCGTGCCCAATGACACCTGCTTGAACGATCAGCGCCGCATGCTGATCATCACCGGGCCCAACATGGGCGGCAAGTCCACCTACATGCGCCAGACTGCGCTGATCGTGCTGCTCGCCTACATCGGCAGCTTCGTGCCCGCCGAGCGAGCGGCCATCGGTCCGGTGGATCGAATCTTCACGCGCATCGGCGCCTCCGACGATCTGGCCGGGGGGCGCTCCACGTTCATGGTGGAGATGACCGAGACGGCCAACATCCTGCACAACGCCACCCCGTGCAGTGTGGTGCTCATGGACGAGGTCGGCCGCGGCACCAGCACCTACGACGGCCTGTCGCTGGCCTGGGCCTGCGCCGTGCACCTGGCGCGGGACCTGGGCGCCTTCACCCTGTTCGCCACACATTACTTCGAGCTCACTGCGCTCGCCGAGCAGTTCCCCACCATCCACAACGTGCACCTGGATGCGGTGGAACACGGCGAGCGCATCGTGTTCCTGCACGCGCTGAAGGACGGCCCGGCGGATCGCAGCTACGGCCTGCACGTCGCCGCGTTGGCCGGCATTCCCAAAGGGGTGATCGCGGCCGCCCGCGAACGCTTGCAGGAACTGGAGCTGGGACGGCGCCCGGGAGCGGAAGCGGCGCCAGCGGCGCAGATGCCGCTGTTCGTGACCACCCCCGAGCCGCCGGCCCTTGCCGCCCTGCGGGCGCTCGACCCCGACGCCCTCTCGCCCCGCGACGCCTCCGCCGCTCTCTATCGCCTGCGCCAATTGCTCGACACCTGAGCCGCCGGCAGGTGCCCCGAAGCCCGGCGTTCAAGGGCATTCCCCTGCGTGCCGATAGGAATGCCATGGACCGGGCCACGGCGCGCGCTCGCGCACCGGATGCACACGCCCCATGGAGACTTCGCCTTGACCCACGGACTCGCAGCCGAGTTGGCGACCGCGGCCGAAACGCCGGCCGCGTTTCCGTGGCGGCTGGCGCTCGTCGGGGCGGCAGGTGCCGCCGGGATCGGAGCGCTCGCCGGCGCGTCCGCGAACGGCGCGTCCATCTGGTGGTACACCGCCGGCACCGCCCTGTTCGTCCTCACGCTCCTGGCGTCCGCGGCTCTGTTCAGCCAGCGCCGGTTTCAACGCCGGCTGGCGGCGTCCGAGCGCCAGTGGCAGGCGGGGCTGCACAGCCTCGGCGGCCTGCTGGCGCAACTCGACGGGGGGGACGCATCGCCCGCGCCCCTCGACCATGCTTGTGAGCGCCTGCGACGCCGTCACGGCGCAGCGCGAGGACCAGGCACGCCTGCAGCGGCGATTGGAGGACATGCTGCGGGTGGTGCAGGCGGCGGCACGCGGGGACCTGGGCGGGCGTATCCGCGATCTGGGCGGAGACGAGCCCGTGGATCGCCTGGCGGCCAGCGTTCAGGGCATGCTCGACGAGCTCGGCCAGCTGGTCACGCAGGTGCAGCAAGCCGGCGTGCAGGTGGCCGCCTCCGCCACCCAGATCGCCGCCACCGCCCACAACCAGGAGGCGGCCATGAGCGAACAGGCCGCCAGCACCCACCAGATCATGGCCAGTGTCGGTGAGATCTCGGCCACCTCCGCCGAGCTGGTGCGGACCATGGACCAGGTGCGCGGCGTGGTCGAGCAGGCGGCCAGCTATGCCACCGACGGACAGCAGGCGCTGGTCACCATGGAAACGTCCATGCGCCAGATGCGCGAGGCCACGGACGCGATCACGGCCAAGCTGGCCGTGCTCAGCGAGAAAGCAGGCAACATCGGCACCGTGGTGGTCACCATCAACAAAGTGGCCGACCAGACCAATCTGCTGTCCCTCAATGCCGCCATCGAAGCCGAGAAGGCCGGCGAGTTCGGCAAGGGATTTGCGGTGGTCGCCGACGAGATCCGGCGACTGGCGGATCAAAGCGGCGCGGCGACCGGCGACATCGAGCAGATGGTCAAGGAAATGCATTCGGCCGTGTCCGCCGGCGTCATGGGCATGGACAAGTTCACCGAGCAGGTGGTGCGCGGTGCCTCGGAGGTGGCGGCGGTGGGCGCCAGACTTGGTCGCATCATCGAGCAGGTCCGCGCCCTCGCCCCCCAGTTCGAGATCGTGAGCGACGGCATGCACGCCCAGGCGGATGCGGCAGCCCAGATCAGCGACGGCATGGCTCAGCTCAACGCCGGCGCGCAGCAGACCGCCGAATCCTTGCACCAGTCGAGCGCCTCCATCGAGCATCTCAAGCAGGCCGCCCATGAACTGCAGGACAGCGTGGCACGTCTGCACTCCACCCGTTAGGGGCCGCCATGCTGATGCTCACCTTCGAGGTCGGGACCGAACGCTTTGCCATCGCGGCGGCCGCCGTGGTGGAGATCGTGCCCGCGGTCAAGCTCAGGCCCATTCCCCTGGCCGAGCCCTGGGCGGCAGGTGTGTTCGATTACCGCGGCCACATCACGCCGGTGATCGACCTCTGCCAGGTGTTCCGGCATCAGCCCTGCGCCGCCTGCATGAGCACTCGCATCATGGTGGTGCAGCACACCGCTGCCGACGGCGCCGAGCGGCCCCTGGGACTGATGGCCGAACGCATGACCCGCATGGTGGACCTGGATCGGGAACGGTTCCAGGACGCCGGCGTGACCGTGGACGCCGCCGCCTGCCTGGGGGACCTGGGTCATGACGAGCATGGGCTGCTGCAGTGGGTCGACCACCACCGGCTGTTGCCCGCGGAAGTGGCCGAGCGGCTGTTTCGACGGGCCGCCGAGCAGACGGCGGCCGAGGCCTGGGGCTGAGCCATGTCTCTGGCACGCATCGAACAGACCCTGAAGGAGCGCATCGGGCTGCACGCCGGCACCGTCGGGCGCACCGCGATCAGCAGCGCAGTGGGTCGGCGCATGGCGGTGCTCGACATCGGAGAGGTGCACAACTACTGCGAGTACGTCCTCAGCCGCACCGAGGAACTCAGCGAGCTGATCGAGACCGTGGTCATCCCGGAAACCTGGTTCTTTCGCGACGGACGCCCGTTCGAGGGACTCAAACGCCTGGTGCGCGGGGCGCCGGAGCGCACCTGGCGCGCCCTGAGCGTACCGTGCTCCACCGGCGAGGAGGCGTATTCCCTGGCCATTTCCCTGCTCGAGGGCGGCGTGGCGGCGACGCGGTTCCAGGTGGATGCGGTGGACGTCAGCCGCAGGGCACTGGAGTTCGCCCGTGCCGGGCGCTACGGCAGCCACTCGTTTCGCGGCCAGCAGGACCCCTCGGTCATCGATCGCTACTTTCGCCGCGAGCACGCCCGGCTGTGCATCGACGAGCGGGTACGAGAGCGGGTGCGCTTCAGCCACGGCAACATCCTGGATGGTGGGCTGCAGCCGAGCACCGGGCCCTACGACATCATCTTCTGCCGCAACCTGCTCATCTATTTCGACGAGAAGACCAAGGAACATGCGTTCCGCACGCTGCATCGGCTGCTGGCCGAGGACGGCACACTGTTCGTCGGCCACGCCGAATGCGCCACCGTGCCCAACACCCTGTTCCACAGCGCCGGCGATGGCTTCGCCTTTGCGTTTCGCAAGGGCGTGGATCCACGCACGACGGTCCGCGCGCGCGCGGCCCATAACGCCGCCTGGGCCACGCCCCACGCGGTACCGAGCACCCCGGCCCCTGACCGTCGGCCGAGCCGCCCCCGTCACCGCGCACCTCCGCCCGCCGCTCCCCGGACGCCGGAGGGGAATCCTCTGCAAGTGGCGCGCCAGTTGGCGGATCTCGGACGACTGCAGGAAGCGCGCGACATCTGCGAGGCGCATCTCGGCGAAGGCGGCGGACGCGCCGATGCCTATTTTCTGCTGGGGGTCATCCGCGCCGCCGAGGGTGACGCCGAGGGCGCCGAAGAGGCGCTACGCCGTACCGTGTACCTCGCCCCGCGCCACTACGAGGCGCTGGTGCACCTGGCACTGATGCTCGAGCGCAAAGGCGACTGCGCCGGCGCCCAGCGCCTGCGACAACGGGCCGCACGCGTCGCGCCGCGGCACGAGAGCTGATGGGAGGCGCACCCATGGATTCCGCCACGCTTCCCATGGACGACTGCTGGAATCGCATCGGCGTCTGGAGCCACGCCACGGAGCGTTGTCCGCGCCTCGCCGAAGCGATCCATTGCCACAACTGTCAGGTGTATTCCCAGGCCGGACAGCACCTGCTCGAGCGCGCGCCCCCCGAAGGCTATCTCACCGAATGGAGCCGCAACCTGAGGCGCGACAAGGAGGCGGTCGACGCCGCCCGCCACTCGGTCTTCGTGTTCCGCCTCGGCGAGGAATGGTTCGGCCTTCCCACGCAGGTGCTGGAGGAGGTGACGGAGATCCGCGGCATCCATTCGCTGCCCCACAACCGCAGCAACGTGCTGCGCGGCCTGGTGAACGTCCGCGGCGAACTGCACCTGTGCGTCGCCCTCGGGTTCCTGTTCCAGGTGCAACCGTGCGGCGATAAGGCCCAGGCGGAGCGCGCGGTGCACGAGCGGATCGTCGTCGTTCAGCACAACGGCGAACGGCTGGTGTTTCCGGTCAGCGAGATCCGCAGCATTCACCGTTACTGCGATGCAGAGCTGAGACCGGCGCCGGCCACCGTGGCTGGCGCCTCGGGAACGTTCATCACCGGCGTTCTGGAACTCGACGGCAGGCAGGTGGGCTGCCTGGACGCGGAGCTCCTGTTCCATGCGCTGCGCGCGCAACTGCGCTAGCGTCCACGCGACGACGGGCGACCGAGAAGCGAAGGGATGTATGCTTGACGCAACGACCTATCGAGCAGTGAGGCACTGCGACCGCCGGAGGTACACCGCGGGCGCGACGTGCCTGCCATCGCCGACCGTGGATCGGAGCTAGATGCACGCCGATCCCGCCATGCTGGCGCTGTTCCGGGCCGAAGCGACAACCCACGGCGAGCGCTTGGCCATGGGCATCGAGCGCCTGGCACAGCAGCCGGACGACCGCGCGGCCCTCGAGTCCTGCGCCGATGCATCGCACCAGCTGCGCAGCGCCGCGCGCCTGGTAAACGCTGCAGGCGCCGCCGAGCTCGCCGACGGCTTGGAGAAGGTGTTTGGGGGGGCGTTGCGGGACGGCCGCGCACTGGCCGGCGACGTGGCCGAGCGCCTACGACCGAGCCTGGACCTGTTGGCGCAAATTGCCACCGACCAGGAACCGGACGCCGAGGCGGTACGCACCCAGGTGCAGATCCTCGCCGGCCTCGCCACAGCGGCGCCGGATCAGCCGCCCGCCGCGCCCTCGGAGGCGCCATCCGCCTCGTCCGGCGACGACTCCCTGCTGGCACTGTTCCGCGATGAGGTCGACGGCCAGGTGCAGACGCTGACGCGGGGACTGTTGACTCTGGAACAGAATCCCGGCGACGGCGACGCCCTCACGGAGCTCATGCGCGCGGCCCATTCCATCAAGGGCGCCGCCCGCATGGTTGGGGTGACCCCTGCGGTCACCCTGGCCCATGCCATGGAAGACTGCTTCGTCGCGTCCCAGGAGGGACGCCTGGGGTTGCAGGACGCGGATACGGATCTGCTGCTGCAGGCGACTGATGCCCTGAAGGCCATCGGCGCCGGGGAACCCGCGTCCACGGAGCAACTGTGTCGAGCGCTTCAGGGCCTGCTCGCGGGCGATCGATCCTGCGGCTCGCCGGCACCGGCGCCGGCGACTCGCTCCACGGCGGCCGCCGCCGCAGGCGGCGAGCGCGCCGTGCGCATCAGCGCCGAGCGCATCAATCGCCTGGTGGGATTGGCGGGCGAGCTCAAGGTCACCCACGGCTGGGTGCGCCAGCACACCGAATCCATGCTGGCGCTCAGGCGGCGTCACAACGAGCTGGTAGCGGTCATCGACCGACTGCGCGCGGTGCTCGATGCCGAGGCGGTCACCGGTCTCGGCAGGAATCTCCTCGACGATGCCCAACGCCTTGCCTACCGCTGCCGCCAGGAGCTGGGCGAACGCATCTCACGCCTGGACGAATTCGACCGTCGCAGCGCCAACCTCTCGGGACGACTCAGCCACGAGGTCATCGCCAGCCGCATGCGGCCCTTCGGTGACGGCGTGCAGGGCTTTCCGCGGATGGTGCGTGACCTGGCACGCGGCCTGGACAAGAAGGTGGAGTTGCTCATCCGCGGGCTCGAGACCCAGGTGGACCGGGAGATCCTCGAGAAGCTGGAAGCACCTCTGAACCATCTGCTGCGCAATGCCGTCGACCACGGCATCGAGGAGCCGGCGCAACGCTTGGCGCGGGGCAAACCCGAGTGCGGAACCATTCTGCTGGAGGCCCAGCACAGCGCCGGCATGCTGGCAGTCACGGTCTCCGACGATGGCCGGGGGATCGACCTGCAGGCGCTGCGCCGGCGAATCGTGGAGAAGAAGCTGGTCAACGACCAGATGGCCGCGGAGCTTTCCGAAAGCGAGCTGTTGGACTTCCTGTTCCTGCCGGCGTTCTCCACCCGCGATCAGGTCAGCGAGATCTCCGGCCGCGGTGTCGGGCTCGACGTGGTGCACAGTGTAGTGCAGGAGATGCGCGGGCACGTGCGCGCCATGACCCGACCCGGCGAAGGCATGCGCATCCAGTTGGAGTTGCCGCTGACGCTGTCGGTGATGCGCACACTGCTGGTGGAAATCGCGGGCGAGCTCTATGCGCTTCCGCTGGCGCGCATCGAGAGCGTCCTGCGCATCTCCCGCGACGAGATCCGCACCCTCGAGGATCGGCAGTTCATCACCACTGCCGAGGCGAACCACCTGGGTTTGGTGGACGCCGCGCAGGTGCTGGAGTGCGATGGCGGCGGCAGCGACGAGGCGCTACTGCCCGCCATCGTCCTGAGCGATCGCAGCCAGTCCTACGGCGTGGTGGTGGATCGCATCGTCGGCGAACGGGAACTGGCGGTGCATCCGATCGACCCACGCCTGGGAAAGGTTCAGGACGTCTGCGCAGCCGCCATCGCCGACGACGGGATGCCGGTGCTGATTCTCGATGTCGACGACCTGCTGCGTACCGTCGAGAACCTGGTGACCGGCCGGACACTGGGCAAGCTGCGCCAGGCGCGGGCCCAGGCAGCCGCCGTGGGGAAACGGGTGCTGGTGGCGGACGACTCGCTCACCGTGCGCGAAGTGGAGCGCAAGCTGCTGGAGTCCAAGGGTTACGTGGTGGACGTGGCGGTGGACGGCATGGACGCATGGAACAGCGTGCGCCTGGGCGCCTACGATCTGGTGATCAGCGACGTGGACATGCCGCGCATGACCGGCATCGAGCTCGCGGCCGCGATCAAGAAGGATCCGCGTCTCAAAGGCCTGCCGGTCATGATCGTGTCCTACAAGGACCGTCCGGAGGACCGCGAACGGGGCCTGGAGGCCGGCGCCGACTACTACCTGGCCAAGGGCAGCTTCCATGACGAGACCCTGCTCGATGCGGTCGTCGACCTGATCGGCGAGGCCAGCTGATGCGCCTCGCGGTGGTGAACGACGTGGCCATGATCTGCGCGCTGCTCGCCCGCGCGATCGAAGAGCACACCGAGCACAGCGTCTGCTGGACAGCCGCCGATGGCGCCGAGGCGGTGGAGCGCTGTGGCGTCGACACCCCCGACATGGTGCTGATGGATCTGCTGATGCCCAACATGGACGGCGTGGAAGCCACCCGGCGCATCATGGAGCGCTCGCCGTGCGCCATTCTGGTGGTCACGGCCACGGTTTCGGGCCACGCCGACCAGGTGTTCCAGGCCATGGCGGCGGGTGCCCTGGATGCCATCAACACCCCGGTCATGCGCGGCCGCGGCGCCGCCGAGGGACTGGACATCCTCCTGCGCAAGATCGCCTCCGTCGATCGCCTGCTGCAGCGCACACCCGGGGCCGAGCCCGCACTGCCGCGTGCACGCCCGAAGGGATGCAAGGCGGGGCTACCGCTGGTCGCCCTCGGCTCGTCCACCGGCGGACCGGGGGCGCTGGCCTCCATACTCGCGGCCCTGCCGGCGGACCTGCCCGCCGCCGTGGTGGTGGTGCAGCACGTGGACCCGGAGTTCATGGCGAGCATGGCCTCCTGGCTCGACCGCCAGACGCCGCTGCAGGTGCGCCTGGCCC
>Ga0209347_1006089_pt1 | contig 10967 bp, 10 predicted proteins | sample AutmiccommuBRH23_FD_187382 | JGI IMG/M metagenome (GOLD analysis project Ga0209347, IMG submission 187382) | Deep subsurface microbial communities from Mt. Terri, Switzerland - Autotrophic microbial communities BRH/23 (SPAdes) (version 2) | ecosystem: Environmental > Aquatic > Deep subsurface >...
AAGAATACCGTTTTTCCCCGGCATGAAAAATAGTTTGCCCAACATTTGTCAATGTACTAAAAATAACTACTTTTGCAGTCCTTAAAAATTGAACCGTTCAGGCCCGACAAGAGGAAACCACGATGGAATCCCGCCTGCCGGTGTAATATTAAAAATAGAATATATGTACGCGATTGTAGAAATTGCAGGGCAGCAGTTCAGGGTGGAAAAGGACAAAAAAATGTATGTCCATCTGCTCAATGCCCAGGAAGGGGACTCAGTTGATTTTGGCAGGGTGCTGCTTATTGGCAACGACAGTGATATCACCGTTGGTACTCCTGCTGTAAAAGGCGCTAAAGTGACAGCAAAAGTGCTGGAACATGTTAAAGGTGACAAGGTGCTGGTGTTTAAAAAGAAACGCAGAAAAGGCTACAGGAAACTGAACGGCCACCGTCAGCAGTTCACCCGTATTCAAATTGACAACATTGTAGGATAACTAAAAAATATTTACCATGGCTCATAAGAAAGGTGTAGGTAGTTCGAAAAACGGACGCGAATCGGAAAGCAAACGGCTTGGTGTAAAAATATACGGAGGACAGTTTGCAAAAGCTGGTAATATTTTAGTTCGCCAGCGTGGAACCCAGCACAACCCGGGTGATAATGTAGGAATCGGTAAAGACCATACGCTGTTTGCACTTATCGACGGAACAGTAGTTTTCCGGAAAAAACGGAAAAACCGTTCATATGTTTCTGTTGCACCAATTGTTGATGCAGATGTAGCTGTTGCTGAAGCTCCTGAAAAGGAAAAACCGGCTGCCAAAGCTGAAAAAGCAAAACCAAAGGCTGCTGAAGTTGAAACAGATACTGCTGAAGCCGACGATTTAAAGAAAATTGAAGGAATCGGCCCAAAACTCGAAGAAGTTTTTAATGCAGCAGGAATCAATACTTATGCCGACCTGGCATCTGCTTCATTAGAAAAGCTGAATAAAATCCTTGAGGAAGCTGGCAGCCGTTATGCTTCAAAAGATCCGGCCCCATGGATTGAGCAGGCAAAGGAACTTGCAGGCAAGTAATTTAAAGAGATACAACGCTAACCTGTATATAATACGAAGGAATCTCCTGCCGGAAACAGCAGGGGATTTTTTTTTGATTTTTGTTTCATATCTGAAATGATTACATGTTTATAGAAGAAGCGATTTTTGACCCTAAAGGGGTACCATGTGCAGAACCCATGCGCTGAAACAATTTCCTTCATAAAAAAACATACGACCCATTCAGTGTCGGATGAACCGGATGCAAATTTCTTCTATAAACATGTGAACCCTTCAGGTTCAATAGAGGATTCTTAATCCTGAAAGGATTACATGTTTATAGAAAATGCAGGTGTAAAGAGATTCTTAATCCTGAAGGGATCATATATTCAAAAACAAAGCTGCTCAAACTTTCAGACGAATAACCATCTGATGCAGGCATTTTTATTTACCCGTTAAATGGTTCAATTACCATTGTAAAACCTAATAGGATGCCATTTCATTTATTAAATTTGCAGCTTCATCTAAAAAATAGATCATGCTCAACCTGAAATTCATCCAGGATTACCCCGAAGTAGTTGTTGAAAAGCTGAAGAAGAAGAATTTCGATGCTTCTGAAATTGTTGCCAGTATTACCGGACTGTACCGCAGGAAAAATGAAGCCCAGCAAAAAGCCGAACAGGCACGGGCCGAAATGAACCGCGTTTCAAAAGAAATCGGGATCCTGTTCCGTGAAGGAAAAAAAGAGGAAGCCGATGCTGCCAGACAGCAGACTGCCGACCTGAAGGAGAGCATGAAACTTTTTGATGTTGAATTTGCTGAAATCGAGAAAAAGGTGGCTGAACTGCAGATCTTGCTGCCCAACCTTCCGCACGATTCTGTACCCGAAGGTAAAGGCGCTGCCGACAACCAAATTGTGAAGTCGGGGGGATCCAAACCTGAACTTGGAGAAAATGCTTTACCTCACTGGGAACTGGCACAGAAATATAAGCTGATCGATTTCGAACTTGGGGTGAAAATCACCGGAGCAGGTTTTCCTGTTTACCGGGGGAAAGGTGCACGGTTGCAACGCGCACTCATCAACTTCTTCCTCGACGAAAACCGCAATGCCGGATATGAAGAGATTCAGCCACCACTGGTGGTCAACGAAGATTCAGGCTTCGGAACCGGACAACTGCCCGACAAGGAAGGACAGATGTACCATGTTACTCTGGATAACCTTTACCTGATTCCCACTGCCGAAGTGCCTGTTACAAATATCTACCGCGACATCATCCTCGATGCCTCAGAACTGCCGCTGAAGAATACTGCCTACAGTGCCTGCTTCCGCCGTGAGGCCGGTTCCTACGGAAAAGATGTGCGCGGACTGAACCGCCTTCACCAGTTCGACAAAGTGGAGATTGTGCAGATTGCCCATCCTTCCCAGTCCTACGAAATTCTTGAAGGCATGGTGGCACATGTGGCCGGCCTGGTTGAAAAGCTTGAACTGCCATACCGTATTCTGAAACTATGTGGCGGCGACATGAGCTTTACTTCAGCCCTTACCTACGATTTCGAAGTGTGGTCGGCTGCCCAGCAGATGTGGCTCGAAGTAAGCTCAGTCTCAAACTTTGAATCGTTCCAGGCCAACAGGCTGATGCTGCGCTACCGCGACGAAAAAACAAAGAAACCACAGCCTGCTCATACCCTTAACGGCAGCGCCCTGGCTCTTCCACGCATCGTGGCGGCCCTGCTCGAAAACAACCAGACGCCCGATGGAATCAGAATTCCTGCAGCACTTGTTCCTTATACCGGGTTTGAGGTGATTTGATGAAGAAACCTCTTTTAATGATAAATCCGGATTGGAATCATTAAAATGCCGATAGACACAAGATGGCCAGATACAATACACAAGACGGCCAGACACAAGATTTAAGACTTTTGGACACAGGTATTGAGTTTGGAAAACAGGCTCACGGGACTTTGACTTTCCAAGTCAAAGATTCTGGTGTTTTCCTTATTTGATGATCCGGTTCAGGTTATTAGCTTACTGATGTTAATGTCGGACTTGGAAAGTCCGACTCCCGGTCACTTCACCCTTTTAGAAATTTTTTTTGTTGATGTAACTATATTTACTGAGGTACTTGTGTCTATTCGTCCTGATAACAATTTAGATTCAATTAATAAATGCATAATTTTCATGAATGCCTATCCAGTTCAACAGTAGGTCCAGACTATATCAACTCCAGTATTTGTTCGGTAATAATTGAATTTACCCTAGACCTGGTATAGGGATGATATAGAGGATGTATTAAATTAACATGGAACAGAAAAATCCTGTTTGGCAATTTATTTACATATCATGATAATGTACCGATATCCATCCAGGTAACACGTTATTATTATTTATTTGCTTTTGATTTTTGCAACTAAACTTAGTTGCTTTTGTAATATAACAGGAAAAAAGTAGGTGGCAGGGTTAAGATGGAATTAGTTTACAAAGTAGACTGATCTAAATAAAGTTACCTTACCGTATAAAAATCAGGAGAATCAACTGGAATATAATCAGACCCATTAATGCAATTGCCACTGCCTTCAGGATATGAAATTTATTGGCGACTTTTAATCCGATGGCAAACAACGCCGTGAACCAGAAGAAGTAGATGGTGTATAAGGTTAACAGCATATACCTCCAGAAAGTTGGTTCATTCAGTAACCGCTCATATTCCTTCATGTCTATAACACCTGTAACACTAAGAACAGCATCGGTGAGGTCGTGCAGCAGGGAACTCCAGGTGGCCACTCCTAAACCAAAGCCAATAATAACAAGGATGTTATCAAATTCCGCATTTTTATAAAGCAGCTTTGAAACAAGGTAAACAGTGGCAGAAGCTCCAATCCAGCTGAGGTAATAACCGGGGAATGTCAGGAAAATATCGTACTTAAAGTACTGCTCAATGGGAAGGGCCAGCCATGGTTTAAATGTTGAAGGGGAGCCTCCTGCCAGGTATGCCATAATATAAAATGCAGTATAGCCTAGTGAGGGTACAAGAAAGGCATAAAAGGCATATCGTAATTTGTTGCTGTTTTCGAATAGCAGGCTGAAAGTGGCCTGGGGTTTAATAAACATGTTGAGGTAAAGGTTCCTGAAGTTCATAAACAATATAGTTTTTAGCAGTTTAAAAATACAAAATTTTATTATTTGTTGAATTCCAAACCTGACAGGTTTCGAAAACCTGTCAGGTTTGAACATACACCTTGCACAGATTCCCCAATTATCCCTATTTTTGCCTAAAGCATTGATTTAAATAATGGTTCAGAATACAGGAAACAGGTTGGTGCAGGCAATCTCAAGACAGGCTGATAAAGTTGTTTATTTTTGCACTGCTGATAACATTTCAGCTAATCAGAAGGTACATGAGCTGAGGCGTTCCTTTAAAAGGCTCAGAGCTTTGCTTCGTTTCTACAGTGAAATACCTGAAAGTCCGGCAGTTAGTTTGCATGATGATATACGAAATTTTGGAAAATTGCTGGCACCCATCAGGGAGTCGGCTGTTAACGTAGATTTGTTTGAAAAGGAGATTGCCTCAAATATATTGCTCCCGGAAAAGAAAATCAGGAATGCACGGGATTTGCTGGTTGATAAAATCAGGGTACTTCTTGAAAAAGGGTTCAGAGACAATAATCTGAATAACACAATCCGTACTTTTTTTGATGGTTTTGTACAGCTGCTTACTGAGGGCAATCATGAACTTCCTTCTAAGATTCATTTATACAGGGTATGTTGCCTGACTTACAATACAAGCTACATTTATTACAGACAGATGCCACCCGAACCTGCAGCAGATGAGTGGCATGAACTGCGCAAAAAGCTGAAGCGGCTGTGGTACCAGCTCGATTTTATCAGGTTTTTGCATCCGCGGTATTTTAAGCTGAAGACCGACCAGTTAAATAAGATCACTGACCAGTTGGGCGACGACCATGACCTGCATGTTTTTGCTGAAGACCTGCTGGCAGGGGATTATGGTTTCGACGAGGAAGAACTGCGCATCATGAAGAACCAGGTTGAGAACCTGCGTGAGCTCAACCGGTTGAAGCTTCAGCCCCGGCTAAAGCAGTTTTTCACTGCCCCTCCTGCTGAATTTGAACAGAAACTTGAGCGTTTTTTTAAATTGTAGGATGCCCAGCTTCAAGCTACAAGCTATAAGATCAAAGCTCTCAGCAGTTGCAACCTACAGCTGGTATCTTGAGGCTCTTTTCCCAGCTTCAAGCCGTAAGCTACAAGTCCAAAGCTCTCGTCACTTGCAGCTTGCAGCTAGTATCTTGAGGCTCTTCTTCTATTTCTTCTGTAAGATGAGCTTGTTTGCCATATAATTTCCGGCTGCAAGCAATGCCAGGGCTGTCATTAAGAACAGGTCCATCCTTATACTTCCAATGTTTTCAGGAATCAGTTTAGCAAGTGAGAGAATGAATACAACCAGTCCAACTCCTGTGGTTATGATCATAAACCAGCCCTGTGGCCTGTCGGACAGGATGGCAAGAATGATAAGAGGGCCCATCATGGCTGTGCCGGCAAAACTGACACGTGCCAGCAAAACAAGCTGATCGGAAGTGAACAGGGAGAAGACCAGTGCTGCCACTGCAAAAACAATGATGGCAATACGCACTGCCAGGAGCGACTTATTTGCCCTGGGACTAAGCAGTCCCCGCAGTTCATTGCCCATTGCAAATAACTGTGAATCGGATGTTGACATGGCTGCGGCAAGCAGGCCGATAATAGCCAATGCTGCAACAAATCCATGCTGGTCGTACAGAAGTACCTGCCCCAGGAATTCAGGCACTGATGCATCTGGATATTTCACTGCGCCATAAAATCCGATGATAATGGTTGGGAAGATGACAAGTATTGCAAATGTGCCAACTGCTACAGCCATTCTATGCATTTTTTGGGTGCTTTTCATAATGACAAGCCTGGTGGAGAGTTGTGGCTGCGTTACAGGGATCATTAAAATGGAAAGAAAGGAAGCAATGAGGAACTGCGCATTGAGCAGCCCTTTGGGGCCGGGTGTGCTCAGCAGTGCCGGGTTGGCTGCTTCTACCGATGAAAACATCTGTGTCCATCCGCCAAGGTAGTTCAGGCAGGAGATGGCAATCACCCAAACCACTAAAAGCAGCATGGTTCCCTGGAGAAAGTCGGCATAAATAATGGCTTTTAATCCCCCCAGTTCGGAATACAGGAGCATGATTACCACAATGAGGAGTGACCAGCTCCATGCAGGCATGGCTGTAGGGAAGGCCTGTTCAAGGAAAATGGCAACCCCCCTGATCTGGATAGCCACATAAGGCACAAGAAAAATGAATACTCCAAAGAAATAAATATACCCTGCCCAATTGTTGCGGTAACAGTTTTGCAGCATTGCCGACATTCCATTAAATCCTTTGGCCGATACCTGCCTGCGCAGATGAAATCCAAACCATATAATCAGGAATACCATGGCAGCATCGGAAAGCGCAAGAAATATCCAGGCGCCAATTCCATGGGTGCGCGAGAAATCGGGCATTCCCATTAAGGTGAAGGTGCTAAAAAGGGTGGCAGCAAAGGTCATGAATCCAAGCACAAGCCCGATGTTGGAGCCTGCCATCATGAAATCGTCATGCGACTTGATTTTTTGCCTTGAACGCCAGGAAAGGTAGAAAAGGATGGTTACATATACAGATCCGGAAATCAATAGCCACTTCAGCATAGTTTAGATTTTTAAAAATCCGAAGATAGCTTTTTATTCGTGACAGGCAAATACTGCAGCAAGGTTATGCAGCTTCGTTTCAGTTACTTCATTTTCAGAAACTGCACCTCCTTGTTCGACAGAAACCTCCATTTGCCCCGCGACAGGTTTTTCTTTGTATGTCCGGCAAAAGTTACCCTGTCTAGTTTGCGTACCTTGTACCCCAGGTGCTCAAAGATGCGGCGGACAATGCGGTTGCGGCCGGAATGGATTTCAATTCCAACCTCGTTTTTTGCATTCTGGTCGATGTAGCTGATGGCATCGGCGGCAATGGGCCCATCCTCGAGTTCAATACCATCGGCAATCTGCACCAGGTGGTTCTTTGTAAGCGGTTTGTCAAGTGTTACCTGGTATATTTTCTTTATCCTGTGGCTCGGATGGGTAAGTTTATCGGATAGTTCCCCGTCGTTGGTGAAGAGCAGTACCCCTGTTGTTGTTTTATCGAGCCTACCCACCGGGTAGATCCTTTCATCACATGCATCCTGTACCAGTTCCATTACGGTTTGTTCAGCATGGGGATCTTCGGTAGTGGTAACATAATCCTTTGGCTTGTTCAGGAGCAGGTATACCTTTTTTTCGGCATTCAGCTTACGTCCGTCGAAGCGGATGTCGTCGCTCATTTTAACCTTCACACCCAGTTCTGTAACTATCTTTCCGTTAACGGTTACAGTACCGGCTGCAATATACTTGTCGGCTTCGCGGCGCGAGCAGATGCCTGCATTGGCAATGAAGCGGTTCAGCCTCATTTCACCGCCGGCGGGAGATTTCTGGGTTATATTCCTGTATACCGGTACCTTTTTATTTGATACAGCTTCCGGTTTGCTCTTCAGCCTGATCACTTTTTTCTTTCCCGGAAGCGTTCCTTCATTGCGTGTCATTCCGGCTCTTCCTTCTTTCCTTCCGGCAGCGCCTCTTTCAGTCCGGGTGCCCATGGCAGAATTGCCTGTCTTCGGTGCTACCCTGCTTTTTCCCTCACGTTTGCCTGATGCCGGCTTTGGCCGCTGAGAACGGCTGTTGTTTAAATTCCTGTTCATTTATATAAATCATATTTGGTACAAAGGTCGGAAAAAATATGCAGTGTTTATTGGTTTGCAAACTTCATTGTTCTAATTTTAGCCTTAAATATAATACACGAAATTATGCAATCGCACGAAATTGATTACAAGATTATAGGTCATGATGTTCAGCTTGTTGAAGTGGAACTCGATCCGGGTGAAACAGTTGTTGCCGAGGCAGGGACTATGCTTTACATGGATGACGGAATTGAATTCACCGCCCGCATGGGGGATGGGTCAAATGTAAATGCAGGTTTTTTCGATAAATTGTTGTCGGCAGGCTCAAGGATGATCACAGGTGAATCATTGTTTCTAACACATTTCACCAACCAGGGGTGGGGGAAAAGGCATGTAGCCTTTTCAGCACCTTACCCGGGCACCATTATCCCGCTGAACCTTGCCGCCCTGGGAGGCAGGGTGATTGTGCAGCGCGATGCCTTTTTATGTGCCGCACTGGGAACAAAAATTTCAATCACCTTCAACCGCAGGCTGGGTTCAGGCTTTTTTGGCGGGGAAGGTTTTATCCTGCAGCAACTGCAGGGCGATGGCAATGCTTTCATTCATGCCGGGGGAACAGTCATTGAACGTCAGCTCAATAACGAAGTACTGAAGGTGGATACTGGCTGCATCGTGGGGTTTGAACCATCTATTGAGTACAGCATTCAGCAGGCAGGAAACCTTCGTTCAATGGTTTTTGGAGGCGAGGGAATATTTTTGGCCACCTTGCGCGGTACCGGGAAAATTTGGTTGCAAAGTATGCCCATCCGTAAACTGATCCGTGAACTTTCTCCGTCCGGCGGCAATACACGTAAGGAAGGGAGGCCGGGATTGCTTGACAGTTTGCTGGAGAGGTAAAAATGGTTGTGTAATATGAACCTGACAGGTTTCTGAAACCTGTCAGGTTTATATTGGATTGTTTACTTCCCCTTCAGGGTGCTGTTCATCCTTATGAAGCACAATCGAAATGTTCTTCTGCAGAAAGATGTTGTTGGCGATTGATATTTTCTCCCGGTTTAGTGTTTTGATGTGCACAAAAAAGAAGGTGATGTCGTTGATGGTGCCTTCAATCACAAAATCCTTTTCAATGACTTTTATATGATCGCCGATCTTGAGAGGGTGGTTAAAAAACAGGATCAGCCCTGCCGTGATGTTCGACAACAGCGACCACTGGGCTACAAATGCAATCCCCAAAACAGCCATTGCAGACGAGATAAATACAGCCATCTGTGATTGCTTTACTCCCCATATTGCAGAAATAAAGACCAGTGTTGTAATGGACAACAATAAATTAATGATCCGTATTGTCAATTTCCGGCGCTGGGCTGTAAACCTGAACTTCTTCAGGAAACTCTTGATCACATTGCGGGTGAAGAGTTGTGCCACCACCAGTAAAAGCAGCACTACAATGGTTTGTATGATTTTAATTGTATTAATATCCATTGGCAAAAAATTAGGATGATTTGGCAAAGGTAATAAGAAAGCTGCAAGAAACTAGCTTCAAGATGCTGGCTTCAAGCTGCAAGTTTGGGCATTGCGCTTCATTAAGTAATTCGGCTTCTGCCATTATCTTGGAAGACTTTAAGGACCTTAAGGACTTTAAAGACTTTAAGGACCTTAAGGTCTAAAAGCTGAACTAAACACTCTTCAGCCCTGGTAAACTTATCCCCTTAATCTTCCTGTATAAGTCTAAAGCAAATACATCGGTCATGCCTGATATAAAATCCACTGCCGATTGTATCCTGTGGTAGAGGCTGTCGCTTTGCGGCCGGTACTGATCGGGTAGCAGCGACAGAATTTTTTTATTGTACCGGTCATCCGGATTTACTGCTGCACCTACAAATTCTTCCAGCAGGGTTCCTATAATTTTATAGCCTGCAATCTCGATTTCAACTACTGAGCGGTGGGCATATACTTCTTTCGAAGAAACCTCCTTCACCAGTTGCATGGCTCTTGCATGGTGGTGCTGCAATGAACTTATAAGGCTTTTTGTAAAACTGCCCTCCATAATGGCTTCCTGGTTTTCTTCAAAAACCTTCATGCTTTCATGGATGAGTTTGCCTATTACTCCTGCCCGCAGGAAACTGATCTGCTCATTCCTGTCGGTTACCCTGCCCAGGGTTTTATGAATGCTGGACAGTGGAAGTTTATCTGTTTCAGGATCATAAAAATTCAGGTACAGTTCCTGAACCCTTTCATAGCTGAGAATTCCAAGTTTGCAGGCATCTTCAAGGTCCATCATCTGGTAGCAGATGTCGTCGGCTGCTTCCACAAGGTAAACCAGCGGGTAACGTTTGTAAGAAAGGTGAGTTCCATCGCCGGCAGGTATTTCAAGTTCAGACGCTATTTTCAGGAAGTCTTCCTTTTCTGATTGAAAGAAACCGAATTTCTGTTTGGTTGCAAGTGGCGATTCAAAAGGATACTTTACGATACTGGCAAGAGTGGGGTAGGTTAGGGCGAAACCTCCTGTACGTTTACCGTTGAACTGGTGGGTAAGGAGGCGGAAGGCATTGGCATTGCCATCAAATCGGATAAAGTCGCTCCATTCGGAAGGTGAGAGGTCTTTTTTAAATTCCATGCCTGCCCCTTTCTGAAAGAATCCGGAGATGGCAGATTCACCTGAATGGCCGAAGGGAGGGTTACCCAGGTCGTGAGCCAAACAGGCTGCCGAGACGATGGTGCCGGCTTCCTGCACCAGCGGATTGTCAGGATTTTCTGATACAGCTTTTTCGGCCAGCAGGTTTCCAAGTGACCGGCCTACGCTGGCTACCTCCAGACTATGGGTGAGTCGGTTATGGACAAAGATGTGCTCAGGCAGGGGGAAGACCTGTGTTTTGTTTTGCATCCTGCGGAATGGAGAAGAAAAAATGATGCGATCATAGTCGCGTTGGAACTGCGTACGGTCTTCAGTCCGATCCGAAGGTTTCCAATCCTCCATTCCCAGGCGTTTTGTTGTAAGAAGTTTGTTCCAGTTCATGCTTGTTTGTAATTCGTTGTCCCGCCTTGCGGTAATTCGTTGCACTCAATTTGTTGTCCAGCCTTGCAAGCTTAATTCCTTGTTATGATTTTGAAAGGACTCAGGCTTCTGAGGGAATCGCTTTTATATGGTGTAGGTTGTGTATTTCTTTACCTCTTTGGCCAGT
>Ga0209347_1006092_pt1 | contig 10961 bp, 8 predicted proteins | sample AutmiccommuBRH23_FD_187382 | JGI IMG/M metagenome (GOLD analysis project Ga0209347, IMG submission 187382) | Deep subsurface microbial communities from Mt. Terri, Switzerland - Autotrophic microbial communities BRH/23 (SPAdes) (version 2) | ecosystem: Environmental > Aquatic > Deep subsurface >...
GAGATTATCCCTATTCCGGCCTCAAAGGTTGTGCCTTTGCGGGACGGTGATTCGGTCGACCTTGGCGGGGGCCGGCGGCTGAAGGTGATTCATACCCCCGGGCATGCGCCGCACCATTTAAGTCTTCACGACCCTTTGACGAAGGGTCTATTCTCCGGTGAAGCCCTCGGGGTGTGGGCAGACGAGATCAAAGTTTTCTCTCCGAGCACGCCGATGCCGGATTTCAACCTGGACCACAGCATTGCTTCCGTCCTGCGCCTGCTGGAATACGACACGGAAACTATTTATTTTTCACACTACGGCTATACGGATGACGTGCAGAACACCATTTATAAAATAATCGGCCAGTTGATTTGCTGGGGACAGGTTGTCAGGGCCGGCCCGGAGGAGAATGCGGGCGCCAGGTTGTCCCGTTACGTGTCGGAAAAGGAGTGGGCCCAGTGGGATAGCGTGCGCCTGGCGGAGGATAAAGGCCGGAAAGACCTCATGGATTGGCTGACCTGGAGGACGGGCGCCGTGCTGGCGCCGGGGATAATAAATTTTTACCGGCAAAAACAACACGGGAGGGAAGGGGAAAAATAAAAACGGGGGTTGAGAAAATGGGTGCAAAATGGCATAACAGGTTAATTGGCTGATGTGACCGGTTAAAAAGTTTCTATGAGAAAGTTTTTACAAGGAGGAAGCCATGAATTACGAGTTGTCCGAGGAGCAGAAGATTCTGCAGAGCACTGCCTACAAGTTTGCGCTAAACGAGTTTGAGCCCATCGCCAAGGAGTGCGACCGGGAAGAGAAATACCCCCGGGAGCTATGGGAAAAAGCCTGTGATACGGGTCTGGTGGGGGCGTTTATCCCGGAAAAATACGGCGGGCCGGGAATGGGATTTCTGGATGTCGCCCTGCTTACAGAACAGCTTTGCCGGGTGGACCTCGGCCTGTCCCTGGTGGTGATGGCATCCACATTCGGCGCTGAAAACATACTGTTTTTCGGTTCCGAGGATCAAAAGAAGAAATACCTGCCCCTGCTCCCGGCCGGCCGGGCCATCTTTGCCGGCGCCTATACCGAGCCGGATGCGGGCACCGATGTGGCCGGCGTCAAGACCACCGCGGTAAAGGACGGCAACGAGTACGTCATCAACGGCAGCAAGATGTTCATTACCAACGGCACCATCTGCGACTTCATGGTGGTTTTGTGCGTGACCAATCCCGATGCGGAAGCCAGGCACAAAAGGCAGAGCCTGATCATAGTGGAGGCCGGCAGGAACGGCATCACCAGGAACAAAATCCATGGAAAAATGGGAATCAGGGCCAGTGACACGGCCGAACTGGTCTTTGAGGACGTGAGGGTTCCCCGGGAAAATTTAATCGGTGAAGAGGGGAAAGGGTTTCATTACCTGATGCACTTCTTCGACACCACCAGGACCATGGTGGCCGCCCAGGGGGTGGGTTTGGCCCAGGGCGCGCTGGACAAAACCGTCAGGTACGTCCAGGAGAGAAAAACCTTCGGCAAGCCGCTGGCCTCGAACCAGGGGATCCAGTTCCAGCTGGCGGAGATGGCCACCAGGATCGAGGTGGCCAGAAACGTCACCTACAAGGCCGCCTGGCTGGTGGACCAGGGCAGGATGGACCCGGGCCTCAACGCCATGGCCAAGTATTACGCCGGTGAGTGCGCCGTCTGGGTGGCCGACAAGGCCCTGCAGCTGCACGGGGGCTACGGATACATAGACGAGTACGACGTGCAGCGTTTTTACCGGGACGCCAAGATCCTGGAGATATACGAGGGCGCCAAGGAGGCTGAAAAAATAACCATTGCCAGGAGATTGTTTTAGCCGGTGAACAGCAAAATTATTTGACAATACTCGCGTGAAAGAGGGCTGGGTTATGGCTATCGGAGACATTGTAAAAAAGCACAGTTTTTATACCCCTGACAAGGTTGCCATGATTATAGACGACCGGGAGCACACCTTCCGGGAACTGAATGAACGGACAAACCGGGTGGCTAATTTCCTGATCGACAAGGGGATCAGGAAGGGGGATCGGATCTCGGCGCTGCTTTTAAACTGCAACGAGTTTATGGAGGTGTATTTCGCCGCCGCCAAGATCGGGGCCATATTCGTGCCGCTGAACTACCGGCTGGCCCCGGCGGAGATGGAGTACCAGCTGAATGACTGCGGGTCGAGGCTGCTGGTGTTTCACGACGAGTTTACTGTAGCCATAGAGTCTATCCGTTCCCGGGTATCCGTGGAAAAGGACAAGTACCTTGTGGTGGGGGATGATATTCCCGTCTGGGCGGTTAAATACGAGGATGCAATCAGTAAATATTCATTTGGTGAGCCGGAGCCGGAGGAACCTGTGGAGTGGGAGGATCCCCAGGCCATAATGTACACCTCCGGGGTGACCGGCAGCCCCAAGGGCGCCCTGCTGCCCCACCGCAAGACCCTGTTCAACGCCCTGAACAGCGACTTTACCATGCGGCTGGGGCCGGGCGACATTTTTCTCTCCCCGCTGCCTCTGTTCCACTCGGGGGGCCTGTTTATCGTGGCCACGCCGACACTTTTCCGGGGCGCCACCTTTATCACCTATAAAAAGTTCGATCCCGCAAAGCTCCTGAAAACCATAGAAAAGTACAGGGTGACGGTGTTTTTTGCCCTGACCACCATGTTGAACTTTATCGTCAAGAACGAAAACCTGGACGATTACGACCTGAGTTCCCTGAGGCTGTTCATGGGAGGGGGCGAGAGGACCTCGCTGGCGATGCTTGAGGAGTTTGCCGGGAGGGGCCTGCACATGCAGACCGGCTTCGGCCAGACCGAGAACTCCGTGCTGCTGTTTTTGCCCGAGAAGGACACCGTCAGGAAGATGGGTTCCCTGGGTGTGCCGGTGTTTTTCTGCGATGTGAGAATATGCGATGAAAGCGGGCGGTTTGCGGGACCGGGCAAGGTGGGCGAGATAGTGGTCAAGGGGCCCACGGTGATGCTGGGTTACTGGAACAGGCCCGAGGACACCGCCAGGACCATTGTGGACGGGTGGCTGCATACCGGCGACCTGGGATACCACGACGAGGAAGGCTACTTCTATTTCGTCGACCGGATCAAGGACATGTACCGCAGCGGCGGTGAGAACGTCTACCCGGCGGAGGTGGAAAAGATCCTGGTAAGCCACCCCAAGATAATGAACGTGTCCATTGTCGGGGTGCCGGACGAAAAATGGGGCGAGACCGGCAAGGCCCTGATTGTTCCGAAGGACGGGGAAGCAATAACCCTGGAAGAGGTTCATGAATACTTAGACGGCAAGGTGGCCAGGTACAAATTTCCGAGCCGGATGGAACTGGTGGACGGTTTTCCCATGACCGAAAGCGGCAAGGTCAAGAAGTCCGCGATCAAAGAAATGTACGGCAAATAGTAAATTGGATTTGGAGTGATGACAATGGGAGCCACGCAGGAACTGGCCCGGTACGTGGCCGGGACAACATACGAGGATTTACCGCCGGAAGTGAAGGAGATGGCCAAGATTTGCCTGCTCGACTGGTTCGGGGTTACCCTGGGCGGGGCGACGGAGGACTTGTCGCCAATCCTGCAAAAGATGGCCGCTGAAATGGGCGGCGAGAAGCAGGCCTCAATCATCGGCTCCGGCCTGAAAACCAACGTGCTGCTGGCCGCCCTGGTGAACGGGAGCATGTCCCACGCCCTTGACTTTGACGACGCCCACGCCGGTTCCTTCGCCCACCCCACCGTCACCGTGGCCCCCTCCGTGCTGGCGGTAGGCGAAGATAAAGGGGCAACCGGCAGGGATTTAATCACCGCCTTTGTCCTGGGCTTCGAGGTGGAAACCAGGATCGGCATGGCGGCCGGCAGGGCGCACTATGACAAGGGCTGGCACGCCACCTCCACCACCGGGCGCTTCGGCGGGGCGGCCGGGGCGGCCAGGCTGCTGGGGCTGGACGAGGGCCAGGTGGTCAACGCCTTCGGCATCGCCGGCACCCAGACCGGCGGGGTGCGCCAGGTTTTCGGGACCATGTGCAAGCCCTTCCACGCCGGCAAGGCGGCCATGGACGGGGTGCTGGCCGCTTACCTGGCCGGCATGGGCTTCACCAGCTCCAACAGTATTGTAGAGGGGAAATTCGGCTTCCTGGAAATCTTTTCGCCGGAACCAAAGGCGGAAAAATTGACGGATGGCCTCGGCCGGGACTACACTATTGTTTCCGTGGGCTTCAAGCCGTACGCGTCGTGCGCCGGCACGCACACGGTAATCGACGCCATGCGGGACATTCGGGCCACGGAAAAGCTGCCGGCGGACGAAGTGGCGGAAATAAACCTGGAACTGGCCAAGCTGTCCATGGACGCGGCCGGCATCGTGGAGCCAAGGACCGCCCTGGAGGGGAAGTTCAGTGTCTACCACTGTGCGGCCCTGGCCCTGATGGAGGGGGAGGCCGGGGAGGACAAGTTTACCGACGGGAAGGTAAACGACCCAGCCGTCGTAAGCCTGAGAAGGAAGGTCAGGGCCCGGCTCAATCCAGACTTTAAGCTGCTGGACACCAGGGTTGAAGTGGTGACCAACGACGGCAGGAGGATTGAAAGGTTTATCAGGATACCGAAGGGCCAGCCCGAGAATAAAATGACGGTGGCCGAAATGGAGGAAAAATTCAGAGGCCTGGCTTCCCGGGTGCTGCCCCGGGACAATATCAGCCGGCTGCTTGAAAAGATCAACAGGCTTGAGGAAGTAAATAACGTCGGTGAGATAACCGGCCTGTGCTCTGTACGGTAGGCTGACCGCAGGCGCCGGCCGGGACTGTGCCCGGGAGGGCAGTTTTATATGGGGTGTGTGTCAATGGGCGACCTGTTTTATTCCGTCGTCCATTGCGCGTTGCTGCAAGGATAAAAGCGGCCAAATCGGTGGAGGTGTTCAATAATGTCCGACACGGAAAAAATCAAGGAAAAAAGAAAGTTGTGGCAGGAGAAGGTAATGGACCCGGCCCTGAAAAGGTTTAAGCTGGACAAAAGCCCTACTGAATTTTACACTCCTGCTGAGATAGAAGGTTTCGACTTTTTGTCGAAGGTCGGTTTTCCGGGGGCTTATCCCTATACCGCCGGCGTATATCCCACGCTCCCCTATGCCGTGGTGGCCACCAAGGGATCCCTGCCCTCGGCCCGGGGTTTGGTAAGGGCCGCCCGTTATTCGGGATACGGGACGCCTGAAGACACCAGGGATTACTATAAAATGATGCAGGTCCGGGGCCTGCGCGGCGGGCCCAACCTGGCCATGGACCTGCCCACCCAGTGCGGCTACGACTCGGATAATTCCGTGGCCCGGGGAGAGGTGGGCAAGGTGGGGGTCTGCGTGGACACCCTGCGGGACTTCGAGGTGATTTACGAAAGTTACACCGGCGATCTGGACCTGGATAAAATTGCTTCCAACTTCACCATCAATGCGCCGGCCAATATCATCATTGCCTTCTATGCGGCGCTTGGCGAAAAGAGGGGCATCCCCCTGGAAAAACTGCGGACCACCCCGCAAAATGACATACTGAAGGAATTTGTGGCCAGGGGCACCTATATTTTTCCACCCCGGCCGTCCATGCGCATGTTCCGGGACAGCCTGGTCTTTATCGCCAAATACATGCCCAATGTCAACATCACCAGCATCGGCGGCTACCATATAAGGGAGGCCGGGGCCACCCGCAACCAGGATCTCGCTTTCAGCATGGCTATCGGCAGCGCCTACCTGGAGGAAGGTGTCAGAGCCGGGCTGGATATTGACAGCTTTGCCCCCAGGTTTACCTTCAACGCCTTCGGCGGCAGCATGGAACTCTTTAAGGAAGTGGCCTTTCAGAGGGCGGCCCGGCGGATGTGGGCCAGGATCATGAAAGAGAGATTCGGCGCCAGGGACCCCCGGAGCATGCTTATCCGCCAGCCCCTGGGGGCGCACATCGGCTGTTCCAGCACCACCGCCCAGCGTCCCCTCAACAACCTGACCCGGGCGGTGATGGGCGCCATCGCCTCCGCCCTCAGCGGGTCTCCCCCCATGGCCTTTCCACCCTACGACGAGCCCCTGGGCCTTGGCTGGAGCCTTGAGGCCTCGCAGCTGGCCGAGGACGCCGGCCGGATCCTGCAGTACGAGGCCAGGCTGACCGAGGTGATCGACCCCCTGGCCGGATCTTATTACATTGAATTCCTGACCGACCAGATTGAGGAGGAGGCCTGGAAAGAGCTGACAAAGATAGAAGACATGGGAGGGGCCGTTGCCGCCATTGAAAGCGGCTACATGCAGCGGGAGGTGTCCAGGAGCGCTTACGAACGCCAGAGAAGGATTGAAAAAGGCGAAGAACTGCTGGTGGGGGTGAACTGTTTTACTGATGAGAGCGAACTGGAGGTCGTGACCAGCAGGGTGGTGCCGCACCCTTACGACGAGGAGAAGAGAGAGCAGGCAGAGGAGTTGCAGATAGCCAGCCTGACCCGGTTGAAGCGTTCCCGGGACAACCGTTACGTGGGTGAACTTCTGAGAGGTTTAAAGGCGGCGGCGGAAAAGGAAGATGAAAATCTTATTCCCCGCTTCATTGAGTGCGCCAAGGCTTACGTCACGGAGCAGGAAATGTGCGACGTATTAAGGGAGGTTTTCGGGGAGTACCATGAGACGGCCATGTTTTAGCGAACCGGTTCGGGATTGCGGCGCACTGATGGCGGCGCCTGAAAGTATTAGTCGGGGAGGTAGCTGAAGTTGGGAAAAATGAGACCAATCAAGGTGCTGGTGGCCAAGCCGGGGCTGGACGGGCACGACCGGGGCGCCAAGGTGGTGGCCATGGGGCTGAGGGATGAAGGGATGGAGGTTATTTACACCGGGTTGAGGCAGACGCCTGAAAAAATAGTGCAGGCCGCCCTTCAGGAGGACGTGGACGTGATTGGCCTGAGCTGTCTGTCCGGGGCGCACAACCGCCTTTTCCCGGAGATCGTCCGCCAGCTCAGGGAGAATGGCAAGGAAGACACCCTGGTCATAGCCGGCGGACATATACCGGATAAAGACATTTCATTTTTGCAGGATCACGGCGTCAGAGCCGTTTTCGGCCACGGGATCCCCGTTAAGAGCATAGCCGAATTTATCCGGCAAAATGTTGCCGCCGATTGATTCAGTTAGCGGTTGCTGTGCCGGAAACACCGGTACGGCCAGATTATTGAGAAAATGGGGTGTCAAAAATAAATCCGGAAAATATTGCACGCAGCCGGCGGTGGAGTGAGGAAGAACTGATTGACCAACTGGCGTGGGGGAAGGTGACGGCCCTGGCCAGGCTGATTACTCTGGTTGAGAATGATCCCGCCGTGATGGCGCGGGTGCTTCCCATGGTCCAGCCCGTGCTTGGCAGGGCCTTCTGCATTGGTCTTACCGGGCCGCCCGGGGCCGGTAAGAGCAGCCTGGCCAGCCGGCTTACCGGTGTGCTGCGGTCTGCGGGCCAGAAGATCGGCGTTATTGCCGTTGATCCCACCAGCCCCTTCAGTGGAGGCGCATTTTTGGGCGACCGGATACGCATGCAGGACCACTGCCTGGATCCCGGCGTGTTTATCCGCAGCATGGCTACCCGGGGCAGCCTGGGCGGGCTGGCGCGGTCCACCGGGGACGTGATCAAGCTGATGGACGTTTACGGCTGTGATTATATACTGGTGGAGACGGTGGGGGTTGGCCAGACCGAGTTGGACATCATGCAGGCCACCGATGTAACCGTGGTGGTGCTGGTGCCGGAGGGCGGGGACAGCATCCAGGCCATGAAGGCCGGCCTGATGGAAATAGGAGATATCTTTGTCATCAACAAATCGGACCGCCCCGGGGCGGAGGGTCTGGCCGTGCTATTACGGGGGGTGCTGGAGATGAACCCCAGGTACGGATCGGCGATACCGCCGGTCCTGCTCACCCGGGGTACGGACGGTCAGGGGGTGCCGGAACTGGCCGGCGCCATCCTGGACCGGCGGCACAACCTGGAGGGAGCGGACCTGGAGGCCAGGCGCCGGGAGAGACGGAAGGCGGAGTTCGAGGAAATACTGAAGCGGGCTGTGGTCCAGGAATGGAGAAAACTGACGGATTCCGACGAAACGGTGGGCAATCTGCTGGCCGGGGTTGCCGCCGGCGGCAAGGACCCCTATACGGCACTGTTGGAAATCTTCCCCCGGGGCTGTATCAAACTGCGGACTGACTGATTTTGGAGGTTCTCATGGCCGGAGAGATTATTGTGGAAGAACGGGAATACACCTGCATCCTGGCCATCAATCGGCCGGACAGGCGTAACGCACTGAACCGCGCGGCCTTGCTGGCCATGGGCGACGCGTTGAACCGTTTAAGGGAACGGGAACGGCCGCCGGTGGCAATCCTCCGGGGAGCGGGCAGGGATGCCTTCTGCGCCGGGGGGGATCTGGCCGGAGTGACCGGTGAGGCGGAGATGCGGCTCTTTATCGAAGGGCTGGATTACTGCCTGCAGAGCCTGATTGACTACCCGTCTCCGGTTATTGCCATGATTTACGGCTATGCCGTGGGAGCTGGCCTGGACCTGGCGGTGATTGCCGACTTCCGCCTGGCCGCCGGCAGCGCCTTTATGGGGGCGAATCTGGTCAAGCTGGGGCGGATATATTACTATACCTCCGCCCTCAGGCTGGCCAATCTGGTGGGGTGGGGCGCGGCCAGGGAACTGCTCCTGACCGGCGGGCTGGTCAACGCCGGGAGGGCCGGGGAGATGGGCCTGGTCAACCGGGTACTCCCGGCAGAACAACTGGAGGGGGAGGCCTTTGCCCTGGCCCGGGAACTGGCCGGGGAAAACAGTTTCCAGGCAGTCACCGGTACCAAGGCCATGATCAGAAAATTAATGGATAACCAGGTGTTGAGCCCCGGGGTGGAGGCAGATCTGAAGGCCATTATGGAGAGCGTGAACAGCGGCCGGGACGGTCGGGAGGGGCCCCGTTCGTTTCTGGAGAAGCGCCGGCCGGTTTTCGGGGATGACAGCTGAAAATACGGGAGGGATGGACCCTTGCCCCAGGATTATATCTTTCGCTACCGGGTTGAGCGGGCGGTCGATGCCGACCCTTCCGGCGGAGACCTTCCCACCGAAATGGTAAAAAAGATCTGGCGGAGCCTGCTGGATCTGGCTATCCCCTGCGCGGGCGGGGAAGAGGTGAAAATTGACGGGTTCAAGCTGCTGAACAACCGGGATGTGACCCATGACATATTTGACGGGGCGCACCGGGACGGGGGGCGCCGGGCGGCGGCCCGCGGGGAGGAGGACACGCCCCGCCGGAAAGGCCCGCCGTCATTACAGAATATTCACAGCGCCGCTCTTTACGAGCCCAGGATCCACCTGATCGAGCAATTGCTGGAGGCCGTCCTGACCCTGGTGGATTTGGAAAAGGACGGAACAGCGGTCGATATCGACGGGTTCCGGCTGAAAGACCCCGGCCAGTGGACGGTCCCTTCGGCCTGCGACCCGGCGGAAATATTTGAATACACCGGAACCCGCTGCAATTGCGACTGTGTTTTTTGCTACCTCAAGGGTAAGCCGCCCCTCCCGGCCCTTGAGTTCCCCCGCCGGACGGCGGCGGAGGAACTGGAAGAAATCAGGACCAGGCTCAAATACTTTTCCCCCCGGATGAAAAGGAGCTTGTTTCCGGGTTCGGGCAGCACCTGCGAGGCGCTGGCCCATCCGCACATCCTGGAAATGCTGGCGGAACTGCGACTGAAGACCGGGAAGCCCTTCCGGCTGATCACCAACGGCGCGGCTCTGACGCCGGAGATGATTGGCGCCCTGGCCGATCTGGCCCCGGTCTACCTGGATGTATCGCTGAACAGCGCCTCTCCCTCCCGCAGGAAAAGGCTGATGCGGGACGGAAGGCCTGAGGTGGCCGTTGGCGCCATGCCCTTGCTCAGGTCGGCCCGTATCCCCTACTCGGTGGTGGTTGTGCCCTGGCCCCTGGAGTCGGTGGAGGAAATGCTGGCGGACCTGGATTCGACCACGGCCTATGCGGTGGAACACGGCGCCCACCTGGTGCAGGTAAGCCTGCCGGGGTACTCCGGGTATTTTCCGGGGGGTGGGATCTTTGAGAGGGATTCCCTGTGGCGGTCAATTGTCAGCCGGGTGCAGGAACTGAGGGCGAAACACGATCATCCCATCGTGGTTATGCCGGGTATGTTTGAAGAGTTTGTTTCCAGGCCGGTAAAAAATGTGCCCGAGGTGACCGGGGTGGTGAGAAACTCTCCCGCATACCACGCAGGCGTCAGGCGGGGAGACGTCATCCGGGGCCTCGGCGGCTTTGCCGTCCGCAACAGGCCCCAGGCCAGGGAGATCCTTTCCATGTTCCAGCAGGGGGACACCAAGTCCTTCAATCTGACGGTAAGCAGGGAGGGCCGGGAGTTGACGCTGGGGGTGGACTCTGAAAAATGGGGCTACCCTTATTCCAGGGCCACGGTCACCCACCTGGGAGTGGTCTTCATGGGCACCGGTCTCAGGGCCGGCTACCTGGAGCGGCTGAGGGAAATTGTTCTGGCGCGCCGGGCCGGGGAGGTGCTGTTCCTCTCCTCCACCCTGGTCAGGCCCGTCTTTGAGCAGCTTTTGAACGAGTCTTTTCTGTTTGCCGGCGGTCGGGTCAACATTCATATAGCCGTCCCGGAAAACAGGTTTTTCGGTGGGAATATCTTCATGGGAGACCTGCTGGTGGTGGAGGACTTCATTGACTGCATAAATGATTTTGTCCGGAAAGAGGGGAAAAAGCCGGACCTGGTGGTGATACCCTCCTCCCCCTTCAGTTTGAGCGGGTGGGGCAGGGATCTCTCCGGCCGGTGTTACCTTGACATAGAAAGGGCTGTGGGCGTCCCGGTGGAAATACTGCCGTGCCGGACCATATACGACTGACAGCCCGGTGTCCCGTTGCTGAAAAATTACAAGCGGAGGTATTCATATGGATCAGTTTGTTCAGGAAAGAATCAACCGGCTCAGGGAGG
>Ga0209347_1006094_pt1 | contig 10955 bp, 8 predicted proteins | sample AutmiccommuBRH23_FD_187382 | JGI IMG/M metagenome (GOLD analysis project Ga0209347, IMG submission 187382) | Deep subsurface microbial communities from Mt. Terri, Switzerland - Autotrophic microbial communities BRH/23 (SPAdes) (version 2) | ecosystem: Environmental > Aquatic > Deep subsurface >...
CGCGGATCCCGCCGCCCAATTGCGCGGGCACTTTCGTGCGCTCAAGGATCGCCTCGACCGGGGCGGCGTTCACAGGCTCGCCCGCGAAGGCGCCGTTCAGGTCCACCAGATGCAGCCATTCGCAGCCTGCGGTCACGAATTCCATCGCCTGCGCGGCGGGATCGTCGTTGAAGACGGTGGCTTGGTCCATCTCGCCTTTGTAAAGCCGCACGGCCTTGCCGTCTTTCAGGTCGATGGCGGGATAAAGGATCATGGGGGCACCTGTGTTGGTCTGGGATTGGCGGCCTTTGACCATGCGTCGCAGGAAAATGCAACGCGCGGGCTGCGGCTGACCTCATGTCACGCTTGATTGGTGCAGGGCGGCACGGCAGGATTCGCGCCACGGAGCAAGCACGCATCAGGGAGGATGATGGCATGCGCAAGACGATGATGATGGCGGTGGTGATGATGCTGGGGGCAGGGAGCGTCGGCGCAGAGCCGCTGCTGGGCACCTGGCGCACGGCGCCGGATGACAATGGCAATACCGGGCTGATCCAGGTGGCGCCTTGCGGGCAGCAGATCTGCGGCACGCTGGTCAAGTCCTTCGACAGCAGCGGCAAGGAGATGGCCAGTCCGAACAATGGCAAGATGATCATCTCGGAGACGGTCGCGTCGGGTGGCGGGTCCTACAAGGGCAAGGTCTGGGCGCCGGATCGCGACAAGACCTATAACTCGCGGCTGGAACTGTCGGGCGACAGCCTCAAGGTCAGCGGTTGCGTGCTGGGCATCTGCCGCGAGGGCGGCAACTGGACCCGCGTGAAGTGATGCGGGCAGGGGCGGCCCGGATCAGGGCCGCCACGCCAGAAAATTGGCGATCATGCGCAGGCCGACGCGCTGGCTTTTTTCCGGGTGGAACTGCATTCCCAGAATATTGTCACGCCCCACGATGGCGGTGATGGGGCCTGCGTAATCCACATGGGCCAGCAGATGCGCGGGGTTGGCCACGCGCATGTGGTAGCTGTGCACGAAATAGGCGTGATCGCCTGTCTTGATGCCGTCGAATATCGCATGCGGCTGGTCGATCACCAGATCGTTCCAGCCCATATGCGGCACTTTCAGCGCGGGGTCGGCGGGGTCGATCCTGATCACCTCGCCGGGGATCCAGTCGAAACCGGGGGTCGGGGTATATTCCAGCCCGCGTGTGGCCAGCATCTGCATCCCGATGCAGATGCCAAGGAAGGGGCGGGCGTGTTGGATCACCGCCTCCTCCATCGCCTCGAACAGACCACGATGGTCGAAAAGTTCCTTGCGGCAGGCGGGGAAGGCCCCGTCACCGGGCAGCACGATCCGGTCGGCGGCGCGGACGGTGTCGGGGTCGGAGGTGACGATCACCTCACCCGCGCCGGTCTCATTAGCCATGCGCTGAAACGCCTTCTGCGCGGAATGCAGGTTTCCGCTTTCATAATCGACGATGACGGTCCGCATGGGGCTTACAAGCTTCCCTTGGTCGACGGGATGGCGTCGGCGCGGCGGGGGTCAGCCTCTACCGCCTCGCGCAGGGCGCGGGCGGCGGCCTTGAAGGTGGCTTCGGCGATGTGGTGGCTGTTGAAGCCGTGGAGTTTGTCCACATGCAGGGTGATGCCGCCATGGGTGGCGAGGGCCTGGAAGAATTCACGCACCAGTTCGGTGTCGAATGTGCCGATCTTGGCGGTGGGCATATCGACGTTCCAGACAAGGAAGGGCCGCCCCGACAGATCGAGGGCGGCGCGCACCTGCGCGTCATCCATCGGCAGGTGGCAGGCGCCATAGCGGCGGATGCCGCGCTTGTCGCCCAAAGCCTGCGTCAGGGCCTGACCCAGAGCGATTCCCACATCCTCGACCGTGTGGTGATCGTCGATATGCAGATCGCCCGTGGCGCGGATGGTCATGTCGATCAGCGCGTGGCGCGACAGCTGATCCAGCATGTGATCGAAGAAGCCGACGCCGGTCTGGTTGTCATACCGGCCCGTGCCGTCCAGATCGATCTGCACGGTGATATCGGTCTCGGCCGTCTTGCGCGTGATGGTGGCGGTCCGCATGGGTCTGGCTCCTGCTTGGTCGGGCTGCTTATAGGCGCATGGGCGGGTTTGGGAAAGGGGCGAGGGGCAAGAGGGGATTGCCCCTGTGGCAATGCTGTGCCAGCGTTGCCGCGCATATCAGAGCGAGGCATTCCATGAGCACCTGCGTCTTCATCCAGCTGCGTTGCAAACCCGGCACCACCTATCAGGTCGCCGAGGAGGTCGCCCTGCGCGAGATCCATTCGGAATTGCACTCGACCAGCGGTGAGTATGACCTGCTGATGAAGGTCTATATCCCCGATGGGGCGGATGTGGGCAAATACATCAATGACAGCCTGCTGGATATTCCGGGGATCGAACGGTCGCTGACCACGCTGACCTTCAAGGCGTTTTGAGGGGAGTGGAACAAGCCGTAAGGTCGCCGCCCCGTGGGGCGGGTCGGCGATCGCGCGGCGACCCGCGACCTTGAGTCCGCGTGGGGAAGTTTGCGCGGTCAGTGTTAACCATCCCGCCATCCCAGAAACAAAAAAGCCGGCCACGAGGGACCGGCTTTTTTGATATTTGGAGCGGGCGAGGCGATTCGAACGCCCGACCCTAACCTTGGCAAGGTTATGCTCTACCCCTGAGCTACGCCCGCTTCCTTGGGTGAGGCGTGAGATATTAATTCTGCGCGGGACCCGCAAGAGGAAAATTGCGGCTTTGCGGAAAAACTTTCAACCAGACCCCTCAACCCCTGCAAAACAAGGGGGATCAGAAGAGGGCATGGCCCAGGTTGGCCGCCCCGCCAAAGAGCAGCACCAGAAAGGTCAGCAGCGCGCCACCGCCGCGCAGGGGCGATTTGTGGGGCAGGCTGGCCATCCCCAGCGCATGCATGATCCGCCCCAGCAGCAGCATGGCCCCCAGCGCGTGCAGCGCCAGCGCGGGGGCGCCTTGCAATTCGGCCAGCAGGATCAGAATCAAGCCGAACGGCACATATTCGGCGAAATTGGCGTGGACCCGCATGGCGTTGGCCATGACGGGATCGCCCTTGTCCCCGGCATAGACCTTCTGCTGCACCCTGACCCGGACGACCCAGCCACTGATCGCCAGATAAAGGAGCGCCAGACACCCGGCATACAGTGACGTGACGACGGGGATCATGCGTCGAACTCGATCAGCAAGTCCTTGGCGTCGATAGAGGCGCCGGGGGTGACATGCACCGCCTTGATCGTGGCGTCATGATCGGCATGGATGCCGGTTTCCATCTTCATCGCCTCGATCGTCAGCAGCAGATCGCCCGCCTTGACCTTCGCCCCCACGGTGGCCGCGACACTGGCCACCACGCCGGGCATCGGCGCGCCGATATGGGCGGGGTTGCCGGATTCGGCCTTGGGGCGCGCGGCGGTCTGGGATTTGACCAGACGGTTCGGCACGCGGATCACGCGGGGCTGGCCGTTCAGTTCGAAAAACACCTTCACCTCGCCGTCATCGGTCGTCTCGCCCACGGCTTGCAGGCGGATTTCCAGTGTCTTGCCGGGGTCGATCTCGGCGGTGATCTCTTCGCCCGGTTCCATCCCGTAAAGATAGGTGCGGGTCGGCAGGGTGCGGACGGGGCCATAGATGCGGTGGCGGCCCATGTAATCCAGAAACACGCGTGGATACATGAGGTAGCCGTTCAGATCCTCGTCGTCGATCTTCTTGCCTTCCAGCTGTTTTTCCAGATCGGCGCGGGTGGCTTCCAGATCGACGGGCGGCAGATGCGCGCCGGGGCGGGCGGTATTGGGTGTCTCGCCCTTCAGCACCTTGGCGACCAGCGCCGGGGGAAAGCCGCCCGGCGGCTGGCCCAGATTGCCGCGCATCATGTCGATGACCGAATCCGGGAAGGCCACATCGGTGGCCGGGTCCTCGACCTGCGCGCGGGTCAGGCCCTGGCTGACCATCATCAGGGCCATGTCGCCCACGACTTTGGACGATGGCGTGACCTTCACGATATCGCCGAACATCTGGTTCACATCCGCATAGGTGCGGGCGACCTCGGGCCATTTCTCCTCAAGCCCGAGGCTGCGCGCCTGCGCCTTGAGGTTGGTGAACTGCCCGCCCGGCATCTCGTGCAGGTAGACTTCCGATGCGGGGGCTTGCAGCCCCGCCTCAAACGCCACGTATTGCGCGCGGACCTGCTCCCAGTAGTCGCTGACCTCGCGCACCCGCTCCATGTTCAGGCCGGTGTCGCGGGGCGTGTGGCGCAGGGCTTCCACGATGGAGCCAAGGCAGGCCTGCGACGTGCCGCCCGAAAACGCATCCATCGCCGCATCCACCGCATCGACGCCCGCATCGGCGGCGGCAAGGATCGAGGCCCCTGCGATCCCGCTGGTGTCATGGGTGTGGAAATGCACGGGGATGGTCAGCTCGTCTTTCAGCGCCTTGACCAGAACGCGCGCGGCGGCGGGTTTCAACAGCCCCGCCATGTCCTTGAGGCCAAGGACATGGGCGCCCGCCGCTTCAAGCTCTTTGGCCATGGCGACATAGTATTTCAGGTCATATTTGGCGCGGTCGGGGTCAAGGATATCGCCGGTATAGCAGATCGTGCCTTCGCAGATCCGCTCATTCTCCAGCACGGCATCCATGGCGACGCGCATGTTTTCCGTCCAGTTCAGGCTGTCGAAGACGCGGAAGATATCCACGCCGGTTTCCGCCGCCTGGCGCACGAATTCACGCACCACATTGTCGGGGTAATTGGTATAGCCCACGCCGTTCGAGGCGCGCAGCAGCATCTGGGTCAGAAGGTTCGGCATGGCGCGGCGCAGGTCGCGCAGGCGTTGCCACGGACATTCCTGCAGGAAGCGGTAGGCCACATCGAAGGTCGCGCCACCCCAGCATTCCACGCTGAACAGCTCCGGCAGATTGGCCGCATAGGTGGGAGCGACGCGGATCATGTCGATCGAGCGCATGCGGGTGGCGAGCAAGGATTGGTGCCCGTCGCGCATCGTGGTGTCGGTCAAGAGAAGGCGTTGCTGCGCCAGCATCCAGTCGGCCACGGCCTTGGGTCCGTCGCGTTCCAGCAGGGTCTTGGTGCCCTCGCGTAGCCCGCCCGGTTCGGATTTCGGCGGGCGCGGCTGGCGCGCCTCGGCGGGGGGCTTCGGGCGGCCTGCGGTTTCGGGATGCCCGTTGACGGTGATATCCGCGATATAGGTCAGGATCTTGGTCGCCCGGTCGCGCCGCTTGTGGAACTGGAACAGATCCGGCGTCTCGTCGATGAACTTGGTGTGGTATTCGTTGTTCAGAAAGGTCGGGTGTTTCAGCAGGTTTTCGACAAAGGCGATGTTCGTGCTGACGCCGCGGATACGGAATTCGCGCAGGGCGCGGTCCATCCGGGCAATCGCCGCCTCGGGCGTCTGCGCCCATGCGGTGACCTTTTCCAGCAGGCTGTCGTAGAACCGCGTGATGACCGCGCCGGAATAGGCGGTGCCGCCGTCCAGACGGATGCCCATGCCCGTGGCCCCGCGATAGGCGGTGATGCGGCCATAGTCGGGGATGAAGTTGTTCTGCGGGTCTTCGGTCGTGATCCGGGTTTGCAGCGCGTGGCCGTTCAGGCGGATATCGGCCTGCGCGGCCATGCCGGTGGCCTCGGCCAGTGTCTTGCCCTCGGCGATCTTGATCTGGGCCTGAACGATGTCGATACCCGTCACCGCCTCGGTCACGGTATGTTCGACCTGCACGCGGGGGTTCACCTCGATGAAGTAGAATTTGTCATCGGCCATATCCATCAGGAATTCGACCGTGCCCGCACATTCGTAATTCACATGGGCACAGATGCGGCGACCGAGTTCGCACAACTCCTCGCGCTGGGCTTGCGTCAGATAGGGGGCAGGGGCGCGTTCCACGACCTTCTGGTTGCGACGCTGGACGGAACAGTCGCGTTCCCACAGGTGGTAGATCTCGCCGTGCTTGTCGCCAAGGATCTGCACCTCGACGTGCCGCGCCTTGAGGATCATCTTTTCCAGATAGCCCTCGCCATTGCCAAAGGCGGCCTCGGCCTCGCGCCGGCCTTCCATGACCTTTTCGGCCAGTTCCTTTTCACTGTAGACCGGCCGCATCCCGCGCCCGCCGCCGCCCCAGCTGGCCTTGAGCATCAGGGGATAACCGACCTGCGCCGCCTCGGCGCGGATCGCCTCCATATCGTCGCCCAGCACTTCCGTCGCGGGGATGACGGGAACACCCGCCTCCATCGCCACGCGCCGCGCGCTGGCCTTGTCGCCAAGGGCGCGCATGGTTTCCGCCTTGGGGCCGATGAAGGTGATGCCGTTGGCCACACAGGCATCCACGAAATCGGGGTTCTCGGACAACAGGCCATAGCCCGGATGGATCGCATCCGCGCCAGACAGCTTGGCCACGCGGATGATCTCTTCAATGCTCAGATAGGCGGCGACTGGCCCCAACCCCTCGCCGATGCGATAGGCCTCGTCGGCCTTGAAGCGGTGCAGGCTGAGCTTGTCCTCTTCGGCAAAGACGGCGACGGTCCGTTTGCCCAATTCGTTGGCGGCGCGCATCACGCGGATCGCGATTTCGCCCCGGTTTGCGATGAGGATCTTCTTGAACTCGGCCATGGCCTGCTCCTTGCTAGGGTCGCGGTCCGGGACGCCGGTCCGCTATCGGATAGCTATGCGTAGCGTCACGCCGCACTGCAGCGCAAGTGCGGGCGTCATGTGTTTGTAACATTCTGCAAGAATTGCAGGGCGGGCAAGTGTGACAAGGTTTGCCACAAGCAGGATCACCCCGGCATCACCCGTGCGGGCAGGTCGCGCAGGCTGTGGGTGCCAAGCTGTCCCATGTTGGAGGCGATGTCCTTTTTCAGCATCTCGATCAGATGGGCGGGACCGGCTTCACCCAATGCCCCCAGCGCATAGTGCCACGGCCGCCCCATCATCACGAAATCCGCGCCCAAGGCGATGGCGCGCAGGATGTCCAGACCGCCCTCGATCCCGCTGTCGAAGATCACCGGCAGGCGCGTGGCCGCCCGGATCGCGGGCAGCATGGAGATGGTCGAGGGCGCGCCGTCGAATTGCCGTCCCGCATGGTTGCTGACCCAGATCGCATCCGCGCCTGCGGCCTCAAGCCCCGGCACATCGCGCGCATCCAGCACGCCCTTGACGATCAAGGGGCCGTCCCAGCCGTCCCGCAGCGCCTTGAGATACTCCATATCCGGCGAGGTGCGCAGCATGTAGCCCGCGTGTTCCGTCGAACTCAGCCCCGTCAATTGCCCGGCATAGCCGTCGATCAGACGCATCCGGGGCATGCCCAGCCGCGCCGTGCCCATGGCCCATGCCGGGCAGCGCGCCACCTGCGCCAAGAGGCGCGGCGTCAGGCGGGGCGGCGAGGTGAGGCCGGACCGTGTCTGCCGTTCACGACGGCTGGCCACCGGCACGTCCACGGTTAGGACTAGCGCCGAAAACCCCGCATCGCGGGCGCGTTTGAGCATATCGGCGCGGATATCGGGGTCACGCGGCGGGTAGATCTGGAACCAGCCATTGCCATCCAGATGGGGTCCCACCTCCTCGGGCGTGCGGCTGGCGACGGTGGACAGACCGTAGGGCAACCCCGCCTTGGTCGCGTTCCGCGCCAGGATCCGCTCGGCATCCGGCCAGAACAGGCCCGACATGCCCACGGGGCTGACGCCGAAGGGCAGGGCGTGGGTCTTGCCGAACAGATTGACCGACATGTCCGGCTGGAATTCGCCATGCAGGATCGAGGGCATCAAGAGCACCCGGTCCAGATCCTCGCGGTTGCGGCGCAAGACGGATTCGCTGCCCGTCGCGCTGTCGAGATATTCAAAGACGAACCACGGCATCCGGCGGCGTGCCTGTGCCTTGAGGTCGGAAAGGGCGGGGTAGCGTTGAAACAGATCCATGGCGCGCATTTGCGTGACCTGCCCGTGATTTGTCCAGAACCCTGCGCGGCAAAAGCGGGGGGTTGCGAAAATATCGATGGAACAGATCAAGAACTTCTCTTTCACATGACGCGCGGGCGCGCTAGGATCAGGGGCATGGACCAGTTTGATGACATGCCCGCCAGCCCGACGATCCCGCTTTCTGCCCGCGCCGTGGCTGCGCGGCCCGTGGCCCCCTATCTGGACGGCCTGAACCCGGCGCAGCGTGCGGCGGTCGAGGCGCTGGATGGCCCCGTCCTGATGCTGGCGGGGGCCGGCACCGGCAAGACCAAGGCCCTGACCGCGCGGATCGTGCATCTGATGACCCAAGGGCGCGCGCGTCCCGATCAAATCCTGGCCGTGACCTTCACCAACAAGGCCGCGCGCGAGATGAAGAACCGCGTGGGCAGCATGCTGGGCCAGCAGGTCGAGGGGATGCCGTGGCTGGGCACCTTCCATTCGGTCTGCGTCAAGCTGCTGCGCCGTCACGCCGAACTGGTGGGGCTGAAATCCAACTTCACGATTCTGGACACGGACGATCAGATCCGCCTTCTGAAGCAGTTGATCGCGGCGACGAACATTGACGACAAGCGCTGGCCTGCGCGGATGCTGGCGGGGATCATCGACAACTGGAAGAACCGCGCCTGGACGCCCGAAAAGGTGCCCGCGGGCGAAGCGGGGGCCTATAACAACCGCGGGATGGAGCTTTATGCGGCCTATCAGACCCGGCTGCGCGAGCTGAACGCCGTCGATTTCGGCGATCTGCTGCTGCATATGGTCCATATCTTCCAGACGCATGAGGATGTGCTGGAACAATACCGCACCCGCTTTCGCTATATTCTTGTGGACGAGTATCAGGATACCAACGTCGCCCAATACATGTGGCTGCGGCTCTTGGCGGGGGGGCATCGCAACATCTGCTGCGTGGGGGATGACGATCAGTCCATCTATGGCTGGCGCGGGGCGGAAGTGGGCAACATCCTGCGGTTCGAGACGGATTTTCCCGGTGCCAAGGTGGTGCGGCTGGAACAGAATTATCGCTCGACTCCGCATATCCTTGCCGCTGCGTCCGGCGTGATCGCGGGCAATCAGGGACGGCTGGGCAAGTCGCTGTGGACCGAGGAAGAACATGGCGAGAAAGTCCGCCTGATCGGCCATTGGGACGGCGAGGAAGAGGCCCGCTGGATCGGCGAGGAGATCGAGGCGCTGAGCCAAGGATCTTCCGGAATAGCCAAGCGCCGGATTAATCCGCGATCAACAACTCCTTCGCAAGAGAGCGAGCGACTAGCAAAGGGTGGTAAAGTATCTACGAACCCATCCGGCGACATCCATCAGATCAACTTGAATCGCGCGGAGGCGCTTAGCGAAGCAGGGAAAAGTAACTTGCCGACTCCGCAAAGATTCGGTCTGGACGAAATGGCCATCCTTGTCCGCGCCAGCCACCAGATGCGGGCGTTCGAGGATCGTTTCCTGACTATCGGCCTGCCCTATCGCGTGATCGGCGGCCCCCGTTTCTATGAGCGGTTGGAGATCCGCGATGCGATGGCCTATTTCCGCGTCGTGACCTCGCCCGCCGATGATCTGGCCTTCGAGCGGATCATGAACACGCCCAAGCGGGGCTTGGGTGACAAGGCGATGCAGACCGTGCAGCGCATCGCGCGCGAGAACGGTGTGCCTCTTGTGCAGGGCGCGCAGATCGCCGTGGGTGACAAGGCCATCACGGGCAAGGGGGCGGCGGCGCTGGGCCAGTTGGTGACGGATATCGCGCGCTGGGGCCGGATGGCGGGGGATGCGGATATCTCTCATGTCGAACTGGCCGAGATGATTTTGGACGAGAGCGGCTATACCGGCATGTGGCAGGCCGACAAGACGCCCGAGGGACCGGGGCGGCTGGAAAACCTCAAGGAACTGGTCAAGGCGCTGGAGCAATTCGAAAACCTGCAAGGGTTTCTGGAGCATGTCAGCCTGATCATGGACAACGAATCCTCGGAAGAAGGGGCCAAGGTCAGCATCATGACGCTGCACGCGGCCAAGGGTCTGGAATTTCCGGCCGTGTTCCTGCCGGGATGGGAGGATGGGCTTTTCCCCTCGCAACGCTCCATGGATGAGAGCGGCACCAAGGGGCTGGAGGAGGAGCGGCGGCTGGCTTACGTGGGGATCACGCGGGCCGAGGAACTCTGCACGATATCCTTTGCAGGCAACCGGCGGGTGTTCGGGCAATGGCAATCCGCGCTGCCCTCGCGCTTTATCGACGAATTGCCCGCCGAGCATGTGGATGTTCTGACGCCGCCCGGCCTATATGGCGGCGGATATGGCGCGGCGGGGATGGGCGGTTTCGGGGCTGGCGCGCCCTCTTCAGGGATCGAGGCGCGGGTGGCCGAGGCGAATGTCTACAATTCGCCCGGCTGGAAACGCCTGCAAAGCCGCGCGGCGCAGCGCCCTGTCAGCCAACCCAGCGAGGCGCGCGATACCGTGATCGACATGCAGGCGGTCAGCGCCCATACGATGGGCGAGCGGGTGTTCCACCAGAAATTCGGCTATGGCACCATCATCGGCATCGAAGGCGACAAGCTGGAGATCGACTTCGAGAAGGCCGGCGCGAAAAAGGTTGTCGCGCGCTTCATCACCGGGGCGGATGATATCCCGTTCTGACGGGTTCCATTAACGCAGCCACCCAGACCCCCGCGCGTCCCGCGCCGGGGTGATGACGCTTTGCGCCCGTCTTGTCCTGATCTGAAGCACACCCCACTGAAACGCAAAACGGCGATACCCAGGGAGGAGGAGGGGGTGTCGCCGCTCTTGCAACGTGGCCCTCAGGGAGGAGGAGGAGAGCCAGCGTATGGGCCAAGGCGCGACGGTATCCAGGGAGGAGGAGAAGATACCGTCGCTCTTGCATACGAAGACCTCAGGGAGGAGGAGAGAAGCCTTCGCAATCTTTTCAAGAGGCGGCGACACCCAGGGAGGAGGAGAAGGTGCCGCCGCTCTTGCCAACGAAAGACCTCAGGGAGGAGGAGGAA
>Ga0209347_1006095_pt1 | contig 10954 bp, 10 predicted proteins | sample AutmiccommuBRH23_FD_187382 | JGI IMG/M metagenome (GOLD analysis project Ga0209347, IMG submission 187382) | Deep subsurface microbial communities from Mt. Terri, Switzerland - Autotrophic microbial communities BRH/23 (SPAdes) (version 2) | ecosystem: Environmental > Aquatic > Deep subsurface >...
CGATCCAATCCAACAAGACCAGATCCATCGCCACGCGCTTTGACTGGGTTCACAGTCTGGATCGCCTGAAGATCGCCCAACGTCTGAGCGATCAGCGCCCGGAGGGACGAGCGCCCCTACAGGTGTGCCTGCAGGTCAACATCAGCGGGGAACAGGCCAAGTCCGGGGCCGACCCGGCCGAGGTGCCGGAGCTTGCGGCCGCCCTGGCGGCGCAGCCGCGCCTGCGCCTGCGGGGTCTGATGGCCATTCCAGCCGCGCAGACCGATCCCCATCGCCAGCGCACAGCCTTCGCCGGCCTGCGTCGGCTGCAGGAGGACCTCCTCCGCGGCGGCCTGCCCCTCGACACCCTGTCGATGGGCATGAGCGGCGATCTGGAAGCGGCCATCCTGGAAGGTGCCACCCTGGTACGGATCGGCACCGCGATCTTCGGCCAGCGGCCCCCTGCCCGTGAATGATCCCCGGCGGCCTAGGACCCCCGCGCCGGGTTGCTCGGTCCTGTCATACCGCCCCCCGGTGCGCTAGACTGGCGCGCAGAATCGACACGCTTCCCCTGACATCCCCATGACCACACCGACCATCGCATTCATCGGCGGCGGCAATATGGCCGCGAGCTTGATCGGCGGACTCGTCGCCGACGGCTGGGATCCCGACTGCATCCATGTCTCGGATCCCGATCCTGCACGACGGGAGCACCTGCGCAGCAGCCACGGCGTGCACACCTACGAGGACAACGCCGCCACGGCAGCGCGCGCCGGAATCGTCGTGTTGGCGGTCAAGCCTCAGGTCCTCAGATCCGCGTGTGAGGACATTGCCGCCAGCGCACGCCAAAGCGCGCCCCTGGTGATCTCCATCGTCGCCGGGGTGCGCGAGCCGGACATCCGCCGCTGGCTGGGCGGCGACGCCGCCATCGTGCGCACCATGCCGAATACGCCGGCCCTGGTGCAAACCGGCGCCACGGGCCTGTATGCCAATCCCCGGGTCAGCGCTGAGCAGCGCGATTCGGCCGAGACGGTGCTGCGGGCCGTGGGCCTGGCCCTGTGGGTGGACGACGAGGCGCTGCTGGATGCGGTGACCGCCCTCTCGGGAAGCGGGCCCGCCTATTTCTTCCTCTTCATCGAGGCCCTGGAGCACGCCGGCGTACAGCTGGGATTGGGCGCGGAGCAAGCGCGCCTGCTCACGCTGCAGACCGCCCTCGGGGCGGCCAAGATGGCGCTGGAGTCCAGCGACACCGCCGCCACCCTGCGCGAACGGGTTACTTCGCCGGGCGGCACCACCGAACGGGCCCTGGCGGTGCTCGAGGACGCCGGGTTGCGGGATCTGATCGGCCGCGCGCTCGTAGCGGCCCGCGATCGGGCCCGGGAGCTCGGCGACAAGCTGGGGGGCGCATGAACGGATACTTCTCCCAGGCCGGCGTGTTCCTCATCAGTGTCGCTTTCGGGTTCTACATCCTCATTATGATGCTGCGCGTGCTGCTGCAGGCGGTGCGCGCCGACTTTCACAACCCGGTCTCCCAGTTCGTGGTGCGACTCACCACGCCGGTGCTGCGTCCGGCGCGGCGCCTGATCCCCGCCGTCGGCGGCCTGGACCTGGCCGGGCTTCTGGTACTGCTGGTGCTACAAGTGGTGGAGCTGGTGCTGATCCACGGCATGACCGGCCAATCTCTGCATCCGGCGGTCCTGCTGGTGATCGCCGTCGGCAGTCTGCTCAGCACGGCGCTGTGGATCTTCATCGTCGCCATCATCGTGCAGGTGATCCTGAGCTGGGTGCAGCCTGGCACCTACAACCCAGTTGCAGGACTCCTCCACCAGATCACCGCACCGGTGCTCAGGCCGTTTCGCAACGTGGTGCCCGTGGTGTCCGGCATGGATCTCTCGCCCCTGGCAGCCCTGGTGGTTCTGAATCTCATCCTCATGGCGATCCCGTACCTGCAGGGATCGCTGTTGCGCTCCCTGCTGGCATGAACCCACGCCGCGGGGCTGCGGCACGCTGGGACGGGGCGGACCTGATCCTGCAAGTGCGCGTGCAGCCGCGCGCCAGCCGCGATCGGATCGGCGAGCCGGAGGCCGGCAGCCTCAGGATATCCCTCACGGCAGCGCCTGTCGGGGGTGCCGCCAATACACGCCTGCTACAAGTACTGGCGAAGGCGTTCGGCGTCGCCAGGAGCCGGATACGCATCGAGGCCGGGCTCGCCAGCCGCGACAAGCGGGTGCGCATCCAGTCCCCCAGGCGCACGCCCCCGGGAATCCCACCCGCGGCGTGAACCGGTTCACAGATCGCCGGCGCGATTGCGCGCCATTCTCGGTGTAACCCCCTGCGCGGATCGACGACCCTAAAGCTTTGCGATGGGGAGTCGCTACGGTCGCTATAAGCGGGTCTGTGGACCAGCCCCACGCCCAACAACAATCAATTCAGAGCAGGCGCATGGTCATGAGGGCAGAGACTCAGCTGCAGGAGCGGATACGGGCGTTCGACGACTGGAAGACGGAGCTGCTCGATGCCGTCCGACGCCTCCAGGAATGGCTGAGCACTCACGGCGATGACGACAACAGCCAGACACTGCGCCTGTACGAGGCGATGGAGGCCCTGCGTAACGATCGGCTCAACATCGCCTTCGTTGCCGAGTTCTCGCGCGGCAAGACTGAGCTCATCAACGCCATCTTCTTCGCCGACTACCAGCGCCGGCTGCTGCCCTCCGAGGCCGGCCGCACGACCATGTGTCCCACGGAGCTGTTCTACGACCGCCAGGCGGACGAGGCCTACGTACGCCTGCTGCCTATCGAGACGCGGCTCGAGGAACCGAGCATCTCCGAATACAAACACGATCCGGCGTATTGGACCCATATTCCCCTGGATCTGGATTCCCCCCAGCAGATGGAGGAGGCGCTGCACCAGGTCATCCGCACCAGAACCGTCAGCCGCGCGGAGGCCGAGCGCCTGGGACTCCTTGGCGAACAGCTGCACCACCCTGGCCAGGGGACCGATCCCGACCAGGTCGAGATTCCGGTCTGGCGCCACGCCCTGATCAGCTTCCCCCACCCGATCCTGCAGGGCGGCCTGGTAATCCTGGACACTCCGGGGCTCAACGCCCTGGGCAGCGAGCCAGAGCTCACTATCAACATGCTGCCATCGGCGCAGGCCGTGCTGTTCGTCCTGGCGGCGGACACCGGCGTCACCCGCAGCGATCTCGACATGTGGCAGTACCACATCGACGGCGCCCGACGCAGCCGCAGGCACAAGGGTGTGGCCGTGGTGCTCAACAAGATCGACACCCTCTGGGACGACCTGCGCGAGGGCTCATCGATCGATGCCAGCCTCCAATCCCAGGTGCGCAAGACCGCGACCCTGCTCGGCGTGGAATCCGAGGCGATCTTTCCGGTTTCCGCCCAGAAGGGACTGCTGGCCAAGATCCGCGGCGACTCCGAGCTCCTGGCACGCAGCCGGCTGCAGGCGTTGGAAGATTACCTGTGCAAGACCGTGCTGCCGGCCCGGGAAGGTATCGTGCGCGACAACATCGTCGGTGACCTGAGCGGGATGCTGGATGACGAGCTGCGGGTGCTTCGCACTCGTCACGAGCATACCGTCAGTCAGCTGCAGGAGTTGCGCAACCTCAGCGGCAAGAATGCGGACGTGATCGTGCACCTGATGAAGAAGACCCGCGAGGAGCAGACAACCTACCAGAAGAACGTGGAAAGCTTTCAGGCAAGCCGCCGACTGCTGCAACGTCAGGCGGGCGCCCTGCTCGAGACATTGAGCCTCGAAGCCGTCGACCAGCTGATCAGCAACACTCGCAAATCCATGATGGGCAGTTGGACCACCGGGGGGCTGAAGCGCGGCATGCGCACCTTCTTCGAAGGCAGCCGCGCCGCCATGGAGCAGTCGATCGAGCAGGCGGAACAGGCCCGGCGGCTCGTGATGGCCATCTACAAGAAGTTCCACAGCGAGCACGGGCTGCCGGCCATTCAGCCGCGCATGTTCTCGGCCAAAACCTACACCGACAAGATGGAAGAGCTGTACGAGGAAGCCGAGGCGTTCCGCAAAAGCCCGGTGACCACCATGACCGAGCAGAGCTTTGTGGTGAAAAAGTTCTTCATCAGCCTCGTAAGCCAGGCGCGCAACGTGTTCTTCAAGGCCAACCAGGATGCCGAGTCGTGGTTAAAGGAGGTCATGAATCCGCTTTCCGCCCAAATCAAAGAACACAAGAGCATGATGGAGCGCCGCCTGCAGACCCTGCGCAAGATCAACGAATCGCGTGACACCCTGGACGGCAAGATCACGGAGCTCGAAGGCGAGCACGGCGCACTCGAGGAGCAGATCGCCACCCTCGAGGACATCCGGGCGCGGATGCTACGCCCGGCGTGCTTCCAGGCCTCGAGCGCCGCCTAAGCGCGTGGCGGCGCCTGCCGCGATCTCACGCCGTACCGCCCGGCCACCCGGGCACCGCCCGCACGGGGACCGGCGCCATCGCGCCTTCTCGCACTCCCACACAAGCGTACCCCTACCTCCGCGCATTCGAAACACCGCCCGTTACCGGTGTGCAATTCTGGTCTATATTTGGGGAAACGCGTGAAACCCGGAAGGAGGTCGCTGTGGAAGAGAGGATTGTGCGCGTGCTCGCAGTTGCGTTGATCGCGTTGTCTTTGCTCCCGGCCGGCGTCCGGGCGGAGCAGTTCCAGCAGTTCGGTGAGTATGTGGTGCACTACAACACCATCAACACCTCCTTCTTGTCTGCGCAGGTGGCGCGCGAGTACGGCATCCGGCGCAGCGGCCATCGGGCCATGCTGAACGTTGCGGTCCAAAGAACGTCGAATGGCAAGATCAATCCCGTGCGCGCCCGTATGTCCGTGGTCGCCACCAACCTCAGCGGTCAACTGCGGGAGGTCGACATGCGCGCGGTGGAGGACGGCGAAGCCGTGTACTACATCGGCGAGCTCCCGATCGAGGACGGCGACGTGCTCGACTTCGATGTTCGGGTGCAGCCCGCGGACAGCTCGCAGAGCCTCGACCTGCGCTTCCGCGAGCAGTTCTTCGTGCGTTAAGGAACGGTTTGTGTGCCCGCCACCGTCGCGGGCTGCGGCTGTCCACGGACGTAAGGCCGTCAGGAACCGAACTCGGGCACCGATCCGTTGTACTCCCGCAGGCGGTTGTAGATGGTTTTCAGGCTGACGCCGAGGGTGTCGGCGGTGCGTCGCTTGTCGCCGTTATAGTGGGCCAGTGTGGCGAGGATCAGGCGGCGCTCCACGTCCTCCAGGGTCGCACCGATCGACACCGTCAGGGTGCCCCCCTGCACCATCGGCGCGGCCGTTTCACCGAGCGGCGGAAAGTGCTCCACGTCGATCTCGTCGTCGGCGAGAATGTAGGCCCGCTGCAGCTGGTTCTTCAACTCGCGCACATTGCCCGGCCAGACGTATCGGCACAGCATGTCCACGGCCTCGGCGGTGATCGACTTGCGGATGCCGTCGGCGTGATTGAACACATCGAGGAAGTGCTGAGTCAAAAGCTCCACGTCTCCAGGGCGCTCACGCAGCCCCGGGACCCGAATCGGAAAGCTCGCCAGACGAAAGTACAGGTCTTCGCGCAACTTTCCGTCGGCGATCGCCTGCGCGGCAGAACGGTTGGTGGCGGCGATCACCCGCACGTCCACCCCCACTTGGTCCTGCCCGCCGACACGGTTGAGTTTTCCGGTCTCCAGCACGCGCAGGAGTTTCACTTGTAACTCCGGCTGCATCTCGGTCACTTCATCGAGAAACAGCGTCCCGCCGTGCGCACGCTCGAAGCACCCCCGGTGGCGGCGGGTGGCGCCGGTGAAGCTGCCGCGCTCGTGCCCGAACAATTCGCTCTCGATCAGCGTCGTGGACAGCGCCCCGCAATTGACCGGCACGAACACGCCATCGCGGCGGGAGCTCAGGTCGTGAATGGTTTGGGCGATCAGCTCCTTCCCGGTGCCGCTCTCGCCCTGCAGAAATACCGTGGTTTCGGTGGGAGCAACCCGCTGCACCGTGCGGTACAGCGCTTGCATGGTTGCGGAACGACCATACAGTAACCCGAAGCGGGCTTTACCTTCCCCGCGGCTGCGTGCCGTTCGAACGGGTGCATCGTCCATGATGCCGAGGATCCTGTGGTCTGTGCCTTGGGTCATCGTCCGGGTCCGGAGGCCGAGTGCCGATGGCCATGTGCCGGGCAGCTATTCCCTGGAAATGAACTTGAAAAAGCGACTGGGGTGCCCGTCCTTGAGTGTCTCCTGATACAGAAAGGCGAGGCGGCTTTCCTCGAATTTCCGGAAGAAATCGTCCCAGCTGATCTCATCCAGGCTATCTTCGCTGCCTTGGCCGGGGAACTCGATGCGCAGAACTCCCGGTTCCCCGCCTCCGGTGCCGGCCACCGATGCCGGTCGACCGCCGCGTTCCTCGGCCCATTTCCGAATCGTGTCGTGGTCGGTGGTCGTGTGCGAGTCTCCAGACATTGCGCTCACCTCCTTGGAAGGACGCGCATTTGGTCGCGCGCATCACGCCGCCAGTGTAGGGGCCGCGCATGTGCCTTCAAGCTGCACAAGGATTGATTGCAGCATTTACAACGGCGCTGCGTCGCGCTGCGGCTTTGTAGCTTTTACAGAACACTTGCAAGCCTTACACCTATGCGGCCGCGCGCCTGCGGCGCCGCCGGTGTAAAGCCGCAGTGCCGCACTGCCGCCGTGGTGTGGCATGCTTTCTGCAACCGTGCGAGGCAGCGAGCGCGAGGAGAGCACTGCCATGGACGACACCGTTCTGATCACCGGCGGCGCCGGTTTTATCGGTTCCCATACCGCCGCTGAGCTCTTGTCCAGGGGCTATCGGGTCCGGGTGCTCGACAATCTCGACCCGCAGGTGCACGGTCCGGAACGCCGCCGGCCTGCCTATCTCGATTCCGATGTGGAACTGCAGGTCGGGGACGTACGCGACCCCGCGGCGGTGGCGCGGGCACTTAAGGGCGTCTCGTCAGTGTTTCACTTCGCCGCTCGGGTTGGCGTCGGCCAAAGCATGTACGAAATGCGCTCCTATATGGACACCAACGTCGGCGGCACCGCGGTGCTGCTGGAGCAGCTGCTGAAACAGCCGGTGGCGCGACTGGTGGTGGCCTCCAGCATGAGCATCTATGGCGAAGGTCTGTACCGCGATGCCCACGGACAGCTTGTCGAAGACGCCGAACGCGACGCGGAACAGGTACGCCAGGGGCGCTGGGAGGTCTACGACGATGAGGGTCGCGCCCTGCAACCCGTTGCTACCCCGGAACCTAAGCGGCCGACCCTGAGCTCTATCTATGCGCTGTCGAAGATGGATCAGGAGCGCATGTGCCTGCTGTTCGGGCAGGCCTACCACATTCCCGCCGTCGCCCTGCGGTTCTTCAACGCCTATGGCGAGAACCAGGCGCTGTCGAACCCCTACACCGGCGTGCTCGCCATCTTCGGCAGCCGACTGCTGCACCGGCGCCCGCCGCTGATCTTCGAGGACGGCCTTCAGCGGCGCGATTTCATCCATGTGAAGGACCTGGCCCGCGCCTGCCGCCTGGCTCTCGAGACGCGCGACGCCGCGGGGCGCGCGTTGAATATCGGCAGCGGCCGGAGCATCACCATCGGCGACCTGGCGGCCGAGACGGCCCGTGCCATGGACAGCGACATTGCCGCCACAGTCACCGGAGAGTATCGCACCGGCGATATTCGCCACTGCTTCGCCGACATCTCCGCCGCCCGTGACATCCTCGGATTTCAACCCCAGGTTGCACTGGCGCAGGGATTGCTGGAATTGAGCGAATGGCTGTCGCGGCAGGAGTCCGTGGATCGTGTCGAGGAGGCGCGCAACGAGCTGGTGGCGCGGGGATTGGCTGTATGATGGGCGAGCGCGCCTACGACCTGGTGATCGGCGGCGCCGGGTTCATCGGCAGTAACGTCGCGGCGCGACTTGCCCGCGCCCGACACCCGGTACTGATCTTCGACAACCTCTCACGGCCAGGCACGGAACGCAACTTGTCCTGGCTGCTGGCGCGGCACGCCTCCGGCATCGACGTCCTGGAGGCCGACGTACGTGACGCGGAGGCTGTGCAGCGGGCGGTGGCGCAGGCGCACACCGTGTATCACTTCGCCGCCCAGGTGGCGGTGACCACCAGCTTGCAGCGCCCGCGCTTCGACCACGACGTGAATACCGGCGGCACGCTGAACGTACTCGAAGCCATGCGCAACTGCCGCCAACCGCCGCGCTTGGTGTTCACCTCCACCAACAAGGTCTACGGCGCGCTCGGCGATCTGCCGTTGCGCGCCGGATCCGGCGGCTACCAACCGGTGGACGGGAACGTGCGGGCCCACGGCATCGCGGAGTCGCAACCGCTGTCGTTCACCAGCCCCTACGGCTGCTCCAAGGGCGCCGCCGACCAATACGTGCTCGACTATGCCCGCACCTTCGGTCTGCCGGCTGCGGTGCTGCGCATGAGCTGCATCTACGGGCCGCACCAGTTCGGCAACGAGGACCAGGGATGGGTGGCCCATTTCATGCGCCAGGCGGCGCTCGGCGAGGCGATCACCTTCTACGGCGACGGCCTGCAGGTGCGGGACGTGCTGTTTGTGGAGGATCTTGCCGACGCCCTGTTCTCGGCCGTGGATCGCCTGCCGCAAATCGCCGGCGAAGCCTTCAACATTGGCGGCGGCCCCGACCACGTGCTGAGCCTGCGCTCCCTGGTCGAGCGCCTGGCCACCCTGCCTTCGGGACGCCCCACGGTGCACATGGCGGACTGGCGCCCGAGCGACCAGCGCTACTACGTGTCCGACACCCGCAAATTCCAACGCGCCACCGGCTGGCGCCCGAGGGTGGCCATTGACGACGGGCTGAGGCGGCTGAGTAAGTGGATGACCCGGGAGTTGGAGGCCCTCCAACCGTCGCGCGATTCCCGGCCGGGCAGGGTAGCGCTGTGAAATACGCTCTGGTGAATCCCAACTGGAGCTTCCGGGGAAGCATCTATTTCGGCTGCCGCGAACCCCATCTCCCGCTGGAGCTCGGCTATGCAAAGGGCCTGCTGGAGCAGACGGGACACGAGGTGATGCTTCTGGATGCTCACCTCGAAGACCTTCCCCTTGACGCAGTGGTGCGCCGCGTCCACCGGTTCGCGCCCGACTTCACCGTGATCCCCACGGCGCCGAGTTACCTGTTCTGGCGCTGCCCACCGCCGGAGCTGCGCGTACCCCAGGAACTCACCCGCGCCCTCGGTGGCCGCGCCGGACTGTGCATACTGATCGGACCCCACCCTTCCACCACCCCCGGACCCGCGCTCGCCAAAACCGGTGCGCAGGTCGCCGTCCTGGGCGAGTCGGAACAAGTGCTGGTGGAGCTGGGTGCACGCACGCTGGATCAGATCGAGGGGATTGCCTATCAGCACGAGGGCGCGCTGTGGGTGCAGGGCGCCGGACAGACCGTCGACCTCGCCGTCCTGCCGCCGCTGCGCTGGCCGAGCCACCTGCTCGAGCGCCACACCCATCATCACCATCGCTTCGACCAGCCCCGGCACGGATTGGGGGCGGAACTGGAAGCCTCCCGGGGCTGCCCGTACGCATGCTCGTTCTGCGCCAAGACCGACCATCGCGATACGTTCCGCCGCCGGCCGCTGGAAACGGTGCTCGCGGAGCTCGACGGGCTCATCGCGCAGGGCGTGGGCTATGTCTACTTCATCGACGAGATTTTTCTCCCGCGACGCGAGCTGCTGGAGGCTCTGCGCGCCCGCCCGGTGCAATTCGGCATCCAGACCCGCATCGATCTGTGGAAACCGGACATGCTCGAGCTCCTCGGAGCGGCCGGCTGCGTGTCCGTGGAGGCGGGAGTGGAGAGCATCAGCGACGCCGGCCGCGACCTGCTGAACAAGAATTGCCGCATGGACACTGACACCCTGCGCCGGCGGCTGATCCAGGCTCGCCAGAGCATCCCCTTCGTGCAGGCCAGCCTGCTCGACTCGCAGGCCGACGATCCGCAGCGGGTCGAACAATGGCGCCAGGAACTGCTGGCTCACGATGTCTGGGCGAATAAACCGGTGCCCATGTTCCCCTATCCGGGCTCCCCGGATTACGTGCGCCTGTGGGGCGCGCCCGACGACCGCGCCTGGGAACGGGCGGTGGACCATTACCTGGGCGTGTTCTCCGAGTTCAGCGATATCCAGGATGAGCTTCCCGAGCCATTGCGAGACCTGGAATTGCAGGCGGGCGCCCGATGAGGGCACCAGCCACATCCCTGCGGGTGCTGATGAGTACCGATACCGTTGGCGGCGTTTGGATGTACGCTATCGAACTCGCCGACGCCCTGCGCGGCCGCGGGGTCCAGGTGGTGTTGGCGACCATGGGCGCACGCCCGTCCGCCGCCCAGCGCCGCCAGGCGGCACAGGTGCCGGACCTGGTGCTGTGCGAAAGCGAGTTCCGGCTCGAGTGGATGGAGAACCCCTGGCGGGACGTGGATCGCGCCGGTCGCTGGCTGCTCGACCTTGAGCGCCGCTACCGCCCGGACCTGGTGCATCTCAACCATTACGCCCATGGACACTTGGCATGGCGCGCGCCGCACCTGATCGTCGGGCACTCCTGCGTGCGTTCCTGGTGGCGCGCCGTGCTGGGCGAGGACCCGCCCGCCCGGGGCGAGGCCTACCGCCAGTGGGTGCGGCGGGGCCTCAGAGGCGCGGCCCTGGTAGTGGCGCCCAGCGACGCCATGCTCGATGCCCTGGAAGATCACTACGGGCCGCTGGCACGCTCGGCGGTGATCCACAACGGCCGCACCCCCACCCATTACCACCGCGGGCGCAAACACCCGTACATTCTCGCCGTAGGACGGCTGTGGGACGCCGCCAAGAACCTGGAGACCCTGACCCGAATCGCCCCACGGCTGCACTGGCCGGTGCACGTGGCCGGTGAGCAACGCCATCCCGACGGCGGCGAAGCCGCCATGCCCCATGTGCACCT
>Ga0209347_1006096_pt1 | contig 10954 bp, 7 predicted proteins | sample AutmiccommuBRH23_FD_187382 | JGI IMG/M metagenome (GOLD analysis project Ga0209347, IMG submission 187382) | Deep subsurface microbial communities from Mt. Terri, Switzerland - Autotrophic microbial communities BRH/23 (SPAdes) (version 2) | ecosystem: Environmental > Aquatic > Deep subsurface >...
CTTGATACCGCGGAGAATTGAAATGGCGTCGAGCCTGTCGGGTTCATCCACATGTACCACCTGGAAACGGCGTTCAAGAGCCTTGTCTTTTTCGAAGTACTTCTGATATTCACTGAAAGTTGTGGCACCAATGGCACGCAGTTCTCCACGTGCAAGTGCAGGCTTCAGAATATTTGCAGCATCCATGGCACCTTCACTTTTTCCGGCACCTACCAGTGTATGTATTTCATCGATAAAAAGAATGACCTCATCATTTGAGTTCACCACTTCGTGCACCACAGCCTTCAGACGCTCCTCAAACTCTCCCTTATATTTGGCGCCTGCAATCAGGGCACCCATGTCCAAAGAAAATACCTGTTTCGATTTAAGGTTCTCAGGTACATCGCCGCGCACAATACGATGGGCTAATCCTTCGGCTATGGCAGTTTTACCCGTACCAGGTTCACCAATCAGAATCGGGTTATTTTTTGTACGGCGTGAAAGGATCTGAAGGATGCGTCGAATTTCCTCATCACGCCCGATCACCGGGTCGAGTTTGCCTGACCGTGCCCTTTCGTTCAGGTTCAGGGCAAACCGGTTTAGCGAATTGAAGCGGTCTTCCGCTGTGGGACTATCTACTTTTGAACCTTTCCTCAGTTCACTTATGGCTTTCTGTAATTCATTCTTAGAGATTCCGCTGTCCTTCATTAACCGGCTTACTGAATCGCCTGCATCAAGCAGTGCCAGCAGGATGTGCTCCACAGAAACAAACTGGTCGCCCATCTCCTGTGCAAGTGCAAGAGACTTTTGTAAAACCCGGTTAGTCGTTGATGATATGTACTGTTCTCCACCTGTCACTTTTGGATACGACTCGATAATTTTATCAGCAGCTTTCTGAAAAACAGCTGTATTTACACCAAGCTTTTTCATCAGGAATTCAAGCACATTTTCAGCAGAATGTGCAAGTCCTTTTAAAATATGGCCTGTTTCAACACTTTGCTGGTTGTTTCCCTGTGCTATCTGAAATGCATGTTGAATGGCCTCCTGTGCCTTTATAGTAAAATTATTCAGGTTCATTTTTCATCATTTTTTGATTACCTGGTACAGCAATCAAAATACAATCCATAATTACCTGATAGACAAATTGTCGGAATAAAAGATGTTTGATAATGAAATAATTTCTGAATGAGGATTTTGGAATGAAGATTTGGCAGAGGAGTAGCCTGATCCTCCGGAAGGAGGAACGAATTGAAATATTTTAGGTTTGTTCTCCTGAGACTGATTAAGCCGTAGCAGTCAGTTTCATTGTACCGGGCAGCTCCTGGATATTATCTTTCAGGTTCAGGTTCCGGGCAATGTTCCTGGCTTTCTTATTCAGTTGATCGTAAGCCTCAGCAAATGAATTGATATTTCTGTAGGTCTTAACAATTTCAACTTTTGGCTCAGGCTTATCAACAATCTCATTATAAACCGGTGCATTCCAGTTGTAATGCGGAATCAGTTTCTCGTTGTCGAAATCGTAGGAAAATTCTTTATGCTCCGCAATGACATACTCCAGATAAGTCCGGTCATACTGGATCTCATAAAATCTTGCAAACACAACATATACTTTTCCATCGGGCAGTCCGTAAAACTGTACCGGCAATTTCGACGGAAAATAAGTGATGTTTGCCCTGTAAATTAATTTTGCAAATGATTTCATATCTTCTGTATTTTAAAAATCATGATGCCTAAAAACGATTTAAAATTATCAATAATTAAAACAAATAGATGATGAAATACTAAAATCAGTATTATTATCTTTAATATCAGCATTTTTAACATCAGTTGCTAATCCAAATACCTATAAGTGTATATAAATCAAAAAAAGAATCAATCATGCTTGACTGACAATACTTTTTGATGTAAATTTAAGTGACGCTGCGAATAGGAGTTTAAACCCCTGATATCACTAATAAATTGGAATATGATAATTGACAAGAGCAATGGCAGATTAAGTGAAATCAGAAATTTTGCGAGGCAACAAAACCTTGAAGCAGATTTTAATGAAATTTACTATCAGTTAAAAAGATATTCAGAGAAAGGTCATGATGTAATACTAAACCGTGAATACAACCCTCTTTCACTTTCGTTTTCACTTTCCTTCGAAGGGGAGATCATTGTAGAGGGAAAAATCCTGTACCATGGTAGTTTCAAAGATGCAGTTTTACCACCTTTTTCAGTTTCAATGAAAACCAAAGAAAAAGCAGGATGGGTTATTGATGCATAATATTCTAATTGGGTAGCAGTATACTGAAACATCTGCTGACACAACTTCACCCTAAAGCTGAGCAAAAAATCCACCAGCCCCGATTATACTATGCTGATATAATACAAAAATATTATAGAAACCTGTTCTGCAGGAATCAGGTTTTGAATCCAGGATTGTACACAAATAAAAACAACCGGATTTTTAATTACAACATTAGCCGAAGGCTAAAATACAACCGGTTTTGATTATTTTCTTCCTGAAAAGTAGATTCATAATTAGCAGAAAAGTACCATTTTTTATTTATATACCATGAGAGTTCAAGCTCACCAATGTTTTGAGTGATTGCAGAATTTGAACCGACGTAATTGAATTCAACATGCCTGTAATGAATCATGCTGCTGAGTTTTCCGGGAATTAAATCCTTCGAGAGCCGTCCACCAAAAATCTGCCCGTCGAGATATGCTGTTTGCATCAGGTTTGCCGAAGCAGTCAATGAAGCATCGACCCATGGAACGCTGGAGTAGGTTATTAACCCGTTCAATGTATTTGTTGCCCGGGATTCTTCTTTACGTATGCGGGTTCCGGCACTCATCCCAAGGATTAATTTATTGACAGGTCGATAGTTTATACGAAAGCGTAAGCCCTGCCTGCTGGCCTGCTGAAGTATTTCTTCAGAGTAGTTCCGGAACGTTTCATAATACACTACTCTTTTCCGGTTATCGTACGAACCAAACAAGGATAATCTCCTTGTAAAACTGTAGCGGGCTGAGAAATATAAACTGATCAGCGTTAATGAATTTTTAGGCTGATCGTTTTCCACTTTATACAAATCAAGTTCGAAAGATGAAAAAACATTCAAATTCTTAATCACTAAATTGGAATGCTGAAAATAGATAAACCTGCGATCGGTTTTGGAATAATTCCGCTGCTCAAAAAAAGCCAGTGTACTCTGCACATAACCATTTTGAATCTTTACTGAATGTCCTGCATATGCGCCGTATTCAGGCAAATGAAAATTATAACCGTAATCCAGGTAATCAGGTCGTGTTCCTAATACAACGCCTCCAAAAAATTTATCCCAGTGCTTTTCTAACTGAAATCCGTCAATTGCCCCTACATTAGCAATGTTTGGATTTATTCTACGACCTGCCCACAATGAAGTGGTTTTATTAAAGTCATAATTTAAGGCAAGGCTGTAAATTTTGAGTGCATTGTTCAGGTTTTCCCTGACAATATCCCACTGATTCAACTTATGGGTAAACGAAATATAGGATTCCAGTGACATTTTTGAATCTCTGACATTTGCTACCTTCATCGACAGGGTATATCTTAACCGGTGCAGATCATCCGATGCAGGACCAGAAAAATTCGAATAAGATGAAAGTGATATCCGTCCGGAAATATCCTGTTGGTTAATGGATTTATTCTTTTCATTTTCGGCAGAAGTTATTACCTGTTCACTTACATCTTTTTCGGGCAACTCTTCTTTTTGAATATCAGAAAAGGTTGAAGTAATTTGTTTTATCGGGACAAAAACTGTATCGGATACCTGAAATTCGAAATCATTTAAAGGGATACACAAACACGAAATGGATGAATGGTTTTGAACAACCAGTGCCGGAACAAGAAGTTCATCCTGCTTAATGAATAACGAATCACCATTTACTATTCCCTCTGTACTTTTAAATTTCACATATACATTTTTTCCTGAAAGATAGGAAACCTCTCCTTCCCTGAGAATCTGGGTTTCCTGCGCTGCTACTGGCATAAAAACAATATGAAGAAGAGCAACCAGATAAAAAAACATTCTATTTGAATTATATCTAATCATCTTCTGTCCCGTTTGGATGACATGCCAGGCAATTTATGCTGTTGAATACATAATCATTTACTTCGCGGTGTTTAGCATCCGTTTCATTCTGGTTGTGCTCATGGCAATTTGTACATGAAAAAATAGAGTAATTTGATGGTTCAGTGTGGCAATCGGCACATACATTCCACTCACCATGGTGTTTTCCGCTGTATATAGGAAAATAAAAATCATCGTGCTGAAACGAAGACGGTGTCCATGCAGTTTCCGTATGGCATGTTTCACAATCAGCAGGAAACTTTGCAGCAGTATGCACAGGATCACTTGTACTATTGTAATCAGTGGTGTGGCATCCAAAACAATTGCCAGGTGTATTCTGATAATTTCCACCATGACATAAAACACAACTACCTGCAATAGCAGCGTGTGCTCCATTTAATGCATAATAATCCTGGTGATTGGGAAACATTGCCGGTTCCCAGCCAATATCAGTGGTATGGCATTCTTCACAATTTACTGAAATTTCAAGCGATGAGTGGTTTGGGTTTCCTGTTTCATTGTAATCAGGCAGATGACAAGATGAACAAGCAGTAGCTGTTCCGGCGTATCCGTTTGTATGGCATGCTGAACATTCTGTGGCACCATGAGCACCTGTAAGCGGAAATCCTGTGGCATTATGGTTAAACGACTCCTCTTCCCGTCCAGATGGATGACAGGCAAAACAAGCCATACTATTGAAACTGTATCCATTTATTCCACCATGCTCTTTATCCATATCCGACCGGTTATGTTCGTGACAATCAATACAACTGAATAAGGAATAATTCCCGGATTGAATATGGCAGTCAGTACAATTTTTCCACTCCCCCCGATGTTCTCCGGAATAGACCGGGAAATATGCAGCATCGTGGTCTTTAAATTCTGCAGGAGTCCAGCCGGGTTCGGTAGAATGACATTCCGTACAATTTGTTGAAAATCCTGAACCCTGATGGGAGGGATTGGAAGCAGCATTAAAATCCTGCTGATGACAACTGATGCATTCAGTGGAAACTGGTTCAAAAAATCCGGAAGTATGACAAACTGCACAATCATTAATCTGATGCCCTTTTGTTAAAGGAAAAAAATCATGGTTGAATCCTGTCAATGTCCATTCAAATGCTTCCACTTTATGGCACTCGATACAATTTGTTGACAATCCGGCTTCCATATGATTTGGTTTTGTAGTACTCTGGTAATCATCCCTGTGGCAATCAATACAATCAATACCCAAGGGTGGAAATTCAAGTCTGGAAACAGATGTATGGCAGGATGCACAATCAGCGTAATTATGTGCACCCAGTAACGGAAATCCAACATTTTGATGAATCTCAGTTGTATTGGAAACAATCCATGAGTTTTGTGTATGGCATTCAGCACAATCCTGGCCAACGGTGTTATTGTGCATATCTGTATGACAATCCATGCAGTTTGTTTTTGCCTCTGAGAATACCAATGAAGTATGACAGGCTTTGCAACCGGTGTAAACGTGCTGCCCTTCAAGCCTGTAACCGGTTGAATCGTGACTGAATGAAGCAGTTGCAGCAGAGAACGACCATTCTTCGGTGGTGTGGCAATCGGTACAGCTAAACTGCAAGGTTTTGCCATGCGGATTTTGTTGCACGCGATTATAGTACGTCAATAAAATTAATCCCAGTATTAATGGCAACTTTCGCATGAGATGTCTTCAAATTTATAAACAATGTAATCCTTTATTAACTCGTCATTTGGCTTATGGCAACTGATACAGGCCAAACCCGCATGTTTACCGTCGAGTTTAAAGCGGGCGTTGTCGTGATCAAATTTTTCAGGGCTCCAATCAGTAAAAACGTGACAGCGATCACAACGCGTTTCCCCGTTTTTAATAAACTGCCCAAAATGAATATCCTCGTGACAATTGGTACACGAATTATTATCCCAGTTAAACTGTTGCTTTGAACCCATATTACTTTCTGAGAAATGACATTGCCTGCAGGTTGTCTGCACATGTTTCCCCTGAAGGGTAAAACCGGTTTCATCATGGTTGAAGGTTACCTTATTCCAAACAATTACCGAATGGCAATTTCTGCAATCACCACCATCAAGATATTTTTCATCCAGATAATCTTTATGAATATTGTTGTGGCAATCGATGCAGCGGATGCCTAAGCCCTTAAACCTCCATTCATCATTTTTTTTGTGGCATGCGAAACAAGGTGTAGCCAGATGCGCACCCTCCAACTCAAAATTTCCAAGATTGTGCTGGTCAATTCCGTAAGATGAAGGGGAAAATCCATTTACAGTATGGCACTCCTTACAATCCTGTGGAACATCCTTCTTAATGAATTGGCCTTTGTGGTAATCGTAGTGGCAATCAGTACAGCGCTGATGATTTACCGGGTAGGTGAATCCACCTCTGGCATGGCATTTTTTACAATCCACTGCAACATGTCTTCCGCGTAAGGGATAATCAGTCTGCTCATGATTAAAAGAACTTAATTGGGAAACTTCGTTAAAAGAAAATTCATTGTGACATTTACGGCAATCGTTTCCAAATTTATTCTGATGAACATCCTCATGGCAGTCAGTGCATTTTGAAAATTTTATACCGGCAAACTGCTGAAACTCCATTCCGTTTCGTTGGTCAGTTTTATGGCACTTGCGGCAATCAGCAGACTTATGTTTTCCGATGAGGGGAAAGGTTGTTTTTGAATGATCAAACCCAGGAGCAGGCCTGAATGCTGTTTGATTATGGCAGGAAATGCAATTATCAGAAAGTGTGTTTTGGTGAAAATCGGTATGGCAATCCAGACATTTGGTGCCAAGCCCAAGCCAGGTGAACCCTTTTTTCTGCGAAACATTGTTTTGAATAAGCTCCGGTCTGTGGCAGCCGTCACATTCAATTTCAGCATGCTTCCCTTCCAGTTCATATGCAGTCAGGCTGTGATTGAATGTATCCTTTTCAAAGCGCACAATCTGAAAATCCCGACCAAAATGTTCTCCATGACAGTTGTGACATTCTTTTCCGCTTTCGGTTGCCACGGTGTGTAATCCTTTTTTTTGGCCAATTAAATTTTTAATTTCTTTATGGCATTCCAGACATTTCGATGTCGTTTCCTTATCGCCCAGAGTATGACACCTGGTACAGTTGGTCAATCCTTCAAGATGTGCATGAGCATTTGACAATTCTCCCGGCGAAAGCTGTGCTGCAGCTAACCCTGACACTGCCAGAAGTATAAAAAGCAAAATACTATTTTTACAGGTCAGGCTCATTAATTCTGAGCTGTTTTAGTTTTTTATCCCGAATCCTGACACGTTCAAAAGACAACCACCTTTATCTTTTTTCGTATTTCATTATTGCTTCTCCAAATTTAGAAATTATTTCAACACCAGCATTTTTTAAAAATTCTGAAGGCAATTCGCCCCCTGCAAAAATATACACCAGATCATTTTCCAGTTGAAGGTACTCATCATTTCCTGCAACTTCAATATATACGCATTTATCCTCAATCGATTTTAGAGTTGAATTCAGTAACACCTCTATCTTTCCTGACGAAAGGGAAACTTCAAGTTTCTCCCTGTTTTTAGGTTTAATCCTCGGAAAAGCGTCTTTCCGGTACGAGAGTGTAACCTGGTTTTGATCGGACAAAAGTAAGGCCGCTTCAATTGCTGAATCACCACCACCAACAACAACTATTTTTTTGTTGAAAATCAGTTCCGGCTCCAGTAAGCGATAGGCAACCTTTGTTGATTCTTCACCTGAAACATTCAGTTTTCGCGGGGAACCCCCGCGGCCAATCGCCAACAGGACTTTCTTGGTGGAATACGATGTGCCGTCATTTGTAAGTAACCGGAAACCACCATTTTCATTCACTATTGTTTCTACTTTTTTATGTTCCTCAATTTTAATATCATTTTTTGCCAGTACAGCAATCCAGAGGTTAAGCAGCTCAATCTTATCGGTTTCAAATAGTTTTACTTTTCCATGCAGCGGCAAATCCATAGGAGAAGTCATTACAATTTTGGAACGTGGAAACGTAAAAACTGCACCGCCAAGTGAATCCTGTTCAAGCGTGAGTGTTTTCAACCGGTATTTTTTGGCAGTCAGTGAAGCTGAGATTCCTGCCGGTCCGGCGCCAACAATAATCAAGTCATAGGTTTCATTACCCTTTCCATTTAGTGACCGGACAATATTTTCCACAGCCTGTCTTCCCTGTTCCACTGCATTTTTTATTAACCCCATTCCACCCATTTCACCCGCAATATAAACCCCTTTCACATTCGATTCGAAATACTGATTGACATGCGGTAAATCAACACCCCTTTTTTCTGTTCCGATACATAATGTAATTGCCTGGGTGGGACATGCATGAAAACAAGTTCCGTGTCCTATACAGTGACTGGCATTAATAACGGTTGCTTTTCCGTTTCGGATTCCAAGTATGTCTTTTTCAGGACAAGCGCGAATGCAGGCCCCGCTTTGAATGCAGGAATTAACATCGACAACCGGATGCAGTGAAACCGGTTCATGAAACCCGTATTCCCTGGCAACCCTGATTTTCTCTTCCACAATTCGTGATTCGCGACGTAATTTCCGGATATAAAATAACAGAACTGCCAGCACGAAGATTCCAACGATACTATATATGACTATTTTTTCAAGCAATAATTCCATTTTCAAAATATCCAGGTATACCCAAATAATACAGCAACAGCCACATGAATCAACATTATTATCAGCATTATCAGTGCAAACGGAAGATGTATCACATGCCAGTACCGCAAATAGTTTTGCATCGATGACAGCCAGATTATACGCCGGTTCAGTTTTATTTTTGCCTCAAACAATTTCACTACTTTACGGAAATTCCCTGCAGAAAGTTTATTCAATCGTAACTCTCTATTTATTTCCTTCATCAACTGCCGCTCAAAACGAAACCTTTTTATAATTCTCACCAGCAAGTATGCACCTTCGTTTGGTTTTCTGTCGGACAGTTTAATATTCAGCTTTGAAATGAATTCACTATCAATATTGTACCGGTTTTTAAGTTCTGAGAATAAATCGGTTTCAATTCGGTTTAAATCATTCATATTTAACTCCCGTCCCTGAATTGTTCTGGGAATCTGAAGGTAAATAAATCGCCCGATTACACCGCTGATTACCACTGCCACCATGCTCCAGAAACTGATGGCCACTATACCGCCAATTTTGAATGTGGTATGGAACAAAATCAAAACTGGTCCCAGTATACATAAAAAAATGTGGAATTCAAGCCAGTATTTCAATGTACCAACATGCGACAATCGCCTGAACCTTTTCCGGGCCATATACCAAAAAACGCCTATCAGTAAAAAAGCCGACCCTGCAATGCCCATCCCATGTCCTATTGTACCTGTAGGTTTCAGCAAATCGTATTGGAGGTGAAAGTGGCGCTCGGCAAGTTCAGTTGAATAGTAATCAGCCCCATAAATTCCAATAAAAAGAAAAATGGTAACAATAATCCCTGATAAAGCAAAAACATATATGCTATGCGACAAACGTGTCATAGAATATTATATCTTATTTGATGTAATAATAGCATAGATATAACCGGTTTAAATTTTCAATTATAAATATTTAAATCCTTCATCAAATATACAATTTTTTGAATCCGGCACTGTCGAATGATCATACCAATGGAGGAAGGCTTTAATGGACGTATAAGCCATACAAAATTCCACTAATTGCCAGTCAATCAATTTGTTTATACATTTATCAAGAACAACCCGGGTGTGAACAACTGGATTCGAATCAGTGACACTCCCGCTTTGGTGGGATGCCATGAACCAACTGAGCTATGCTTCGTGTCAACATAAAAAAAGAGCTACAGTTTCCTGTAACTCTTATTTTTGTGGGAACAACTGGATTCGAACCAGTGACCCTCTGCTTGTAAGGCAGATGCTCTGAACCAGCTGAGCTATGCTCCCATTATTTCAATTTTATATCTCCCTCCAGTGACCCCCTGCTTGTAAGGCAGATGCTCTGAACCCTGCCTACCGGCAGGCAGGCAGCTGAGCTATGCTCCCATTATTTCATGCTATCATTTCTGAAAGGCGCTGCAAATATATAACGTATTTTGATTCTGCAAAAATAATTTAAAGAATTTCTGCTACAACAAATGTACTGCCTCCGACAAATACCAAATCATTCCTTTCAGCCCGGTTTACCGCTGTATCAAATGCTTTTTCAACCGATGAATAGGCAGATCCTGACAAACCAAATTCACCAGCGTACTTTGCAAGTTCACGTTCATCAAGCGCACGGGGAATATCTGCACTTGTAAAATAATAAGTTGCATAAGTTGGAAGCAGTTTAAGAATCCCACTAATATCTTTGTCGTTTACAAAACCTATTACCATATGCAGACCCTTGTGTGGTGTCTGTTCAATCTGCCGGATAACTTCTGCGATCCCATCCGCGTTATGAGCAACATCACATACCAACAATGGATTATACCCTAAAATTTGCCACCGGCCCTGCAATCCTGTTATTTTTTTAGCATGGGCAAATCCTGATAAAATATGATCATCTGATATTTCCCATCCCATTTGCTGCATCAATTCCACTGTTTTAAGCACAGCAGGAACATTTTTCTGCTGATACATCCCTTTGAGGTCCAGCTTTAGCTGTGGATATATAACACTGCCATTTCTGCTCACTGTCAGCATCTGATTTCCTTCAAGGTCAGCCATTGCATAGCCAACAGCAAATTCCTGGTCAGCATAAAACAAAGGAGCCAGTTTTAATCTAGCTGCTTCGGCAAACACATTTAAGGTTTCCGCCTGAGTGGTGCCAATAACCACAGGGATTCCATCTTTTATAATGCCTCCTTTCTCAAATGCAATTTTTTCAATTGTTT
>Ga0209347_1006097_pt1 | contig 10951 bp, 7 predicted proteins | sample AutmiccommuBRH23_FD_187382 | JGI IMG/M metagenome (GOLD analysis project Ga0209347, IMG submission 187382) | Deep subsurface microbial communities from Mt. Terri, Switzerland - Autotrophic microbial communities BRH/23 (SPAdes) (version 2) | ecosystem: Environmental > Aquatic > Deep subsurface >...
AAGACAACTGGATTGTTTGAAGCACAAAAAAAACTGCAATCAATGAAAAAATCATCAATTACAGCTTTATCAATGTAGCCCGGCCGGGAATCGAACCCGGATCTAAAGTTTAGGAAACTTCTATTCTATCCATTGAACTACCGCGCCAAATGGAGATGCAAAAATACAGTTTTTTTTCGACAAATCGCACAAGAAAAACCATTTGCTTCTTTTTCAACAAACAATTTCAGCATGAAACTGTTTATCAACTACAGGAAAAAATGCAATAGAGTTTAAAACTACAATGAATAAAATAGCTATTCTTTACGGAACATCTGGAGGGAACACCGAGTCAGTGGCCAGGCAGGTTCAGGATCTCTTCGAAGGAGATGCGGATCTGTTCAACGTGGAATATGTTTCACTTGATGAGATCAGGGAGTACCCTTATTATATCATAGGTACATCCACCACAGGTGTAGGCGACCTGCAAGATGACTGGGAAGGTTTTCTGCCCTCATTCTCAAATATGGACTTCACTGGAAAGAAGGTTGCCATCTTTGCGCTGGGTGACAGTGCTTCTTACTCTTCCAGCTTTGCCGAATCGATGAAGGTGGTCTACGACGAGATAGCCGACAAAACCAACATCGTGGGACAGACAGCGGACGAAGGGTACACCTATGACGACTCCATGGCTGTGATCGACGGGATGTGGGTGGGACTGCCCATTGATGAAGACAATGAATACGATATGACTGAACAGCGCATAACGGCCTGGGTGGAAGAACTGAAAAAAGAATTTGTCTGAAGGTATGCTTACTTGATTACAGATGCTATTCTCTGTTAGAATGATTAGCGGAAGAAACCCTCTTTATGGAGATCACGGAAAATACATCCTTCTCTGAGTGAACGGATAGGCTTCCCATGTGCTACCCGGTAAACATGCCATTCGCTGGTGCGATGTTTCTTTGACAATTGCTGGAACAACGGCCGGTTTTCACAGAAGAACTTAAAATGTATATACGAAACACACATAATTTTATCTATTATGTTCTCACTTATTTAACTATTATCCAATCCAAATAATCGCGAAACTCCTTTATCCAGAATGAAAAGAGAATACAATTCCAGCAAAAATAAGACAAAAAAATAAAATAATCAATAAATATGGAGGAAATTATATCGAAATTATGACATTTAATACGATTTATAAGACATATACCATCTTTTGAAAGATCACGGATAAGAATAAAAGTCCACCATCATAGAAATCAGTGCTTCTCTGTAAATTAATGTAAAAAAAAACCGCCGGAGATTCCGGCGGTACTTACAGAAAAAATGATTCTGTTACAACTCTTTTATTTTAATGTTCTGGAACCAAACCTCATCGCCATGATCCTGCAGAAGCAGCAGGCCCTCTTCAGCGTTACCGAAATTGGGCCAGTCTTTGTATTTGCTTGTCTGTACCAGCTCATTCCAGCCCTCCGTATTGCGTTCATATTCTACAATCTTCACACCGTTCAACCAGTGCTCCACGTGATTTCCTTCAACAACCACCATGGCAGTATTGAAAAACCCGCTGCGGTAAGGTTTGTTATCTGGTGCGGCAATCAAATCATACAGCGAGCCTAAGGTTCTGTTACCAGCTATACCTAACTTTGCGTCCGGATGTTTTTTGTCATCCAGTATCTGGAATTCACAACCGATAGCCGATCCCTCACCTTTGTTCAGATTGGTATCGACAAAGTATTTGATGCCGCTATTGGCTCCTTCAGTGATCTTGAAATCTACTTTCAACATAAAGTTTTTATAGGGACGCGTTGTGACAATATCACCTCCATTGGTTGATTCACCGCCTGACCCTTTCAACACTTTCAGGATACCCTCTTCAATCACCCACCCTTTTTCCGGAAAATTGTCCATCTTAGCTCCGCGCCATCCCTCGGTATCTTTACCGTTCCACAGCAGCTCCCATCCATCTTCTGCTTCACGATCCGAGATGGTATTTGCAATCTGATTAAACTGCTCCACAGCATTATCCTCAGGAGATTTATATTGGTCAGGATCATCAGTGAGAATGCGAATATTGCGCCATGCAACCGTTTTCCCTTCCTGATCGGCATTGCCGATGGAGTGCACCTGCAAAGCAATGAAACCCGATGAAGTTGTGTTATCTATTATATCTGCACAGGGAACGCCATTCACCCAAGTACGTATGGAGTTGCCAATTGCTTCGATACGTGCGCTGTTCCACTCTTCATTCTTAAAAGCTTTCTGTCCGTCTGGATTGAAGCTTAACGGGTAGAGCCAGCCGCGACGTGCTTCATCATAAATACCCCCCGTCCAGGCACGCCCCGAGGGATCAATCTCAAACTGGTACCCATGAACACGTCCATCTCTATACTCGGGCAGGCTGTTGCTCCTGAACTGCACGCCGGAATTTAATCCATCATCAACCTTGAAATCGAACTCCAGAATAAAATCATCATACATCTCAGTAGTAGCAAGAAAGGTATTGGGTGTATTCATCTGGGATACTCCGATGATCACATTGTCTTCCACTCTGTACTCGGCAGTACCATTCAGCTTTTCCCATCCCTGCAGATCTTCTCCATTGAAAAGTTCCTGCCATTTCGGACCTTGCGCACATGAAGTTAGCAGGATCATCAGTGAAATCAGTTGCATCATATTTCTTTTCATTATTCTTATCATTTTATATTTTGTAAAAATCTTCCCATCCCTTTCTTGGCGGTTCTCCCGTGAGGAAAGCATCGGCAAAAGGATCATTGCTGACATGTCTGCTCTCCCTGTCGAAGACGATTTTTCTGTTAAGTCGTTGTGCGGCAACACCCAGACAGAACACCTGGCTCAAAGGGGCAGATATTTCAAATGGCGAGCGCGTTTTCTCTTTTCCCTGACAGGCAAGCAGGAAGTTGGCAAAGTGGTTGGAGGGGCTCTTAGGCACCTCAGGCAGATGCTTCTCCATCTCTTTCGCTTTCTCATCGGGGATGATACTCAACGTGCTTCCGTGTGACCCGCCTTTGAATGTAAGATCTTTGCTATAGATCTCTTTTCCGGGGTTCAACTTTGCAGGCTGAATCTTACCTCCTGCCACCAGCGGGATATTTGGATCGATCTCCGAAACACCGTAACCGTCTGGTACTGTTGGGATATTATCCAGACCATCGTACCAGGTAATCACCAGCGGTGGCATGTTGCCTCGTTTCGGAAATTTAAACTCGATGGTGCTGGACATGGGAAAAAAGAAGTCGTTGTGTTTGCTCAGTCTTACGGGATTAACCTCTTCGGGTAATCCCAGATCGAGAAACTCATGCGCCGTATCCATGATGTGTGCACCCCAATCGCCCAGAGCTCCCATACCAAAATCATACCAGCAACGCCATTGTCCGTAATGGAAATCTTTGTTGTAATCGTGATAATCACGTGCCATCAGCCAAGTATCCCAATCCATGGTTTCGGGAATCGTCTCTGCAGCGGGGAACTTTTTAATGTTCGGATCCCAGCCATGCCAGCGGCGAGGGTTGTTCATATGGGCGGTGATGGCGGTGACATCCTTGATGATGCCCGCCTCTTTCCAAGCCTTGAACTGGAAGTAATTGGCTTCTGAGTGTCCCTGGTTTCCCATCTGTGTGACAACATTGGGATATTTTTTCGCTGCTTTAAGAAGCAATTCCGATTCCATGAAAGTGCGTGTCAGCGGTTTCTCCACATAGACATGCTTCCCCTCGGCCATTGACATCATCACTGCCGGGAAATGGGCAAAATCAGGGGTAGCAATGGCAACGGCATCAATCTCGTTACCTATCTTGTCGAACATCTCCCTGAAATCCTTGAATCTTCTGGCTTTCGGGTATTTCTCAAGTGCTTTCTTCGTGTGCTCAGCACCCAAATCCACATCGCATAAAGCAACCACATTGGCCAGTCCGGTTTTGTCGAGATCGTTGATGATATCCCATCCTCTGTTTCCAATACCAATGTGAGCCAGATTTACTTTTTTATTGGCTCCGACGATTCTGCTATAACCTGCGGCGTTTGTTTTGGTCGATACACCACCGAGTGCCAGTCCTGCAGAAGCCAAAGCTGCATTTCTGATAAAATCTCTTCTTGTTGTCATGATAAATATAGTAATTTTATGATATCTCTCAACCCGATATGAATTGTAAAGGTAATAATAAAAGTTATAGAATGAAAAACAATACCTTTTTCGTTAACCATAAAAGTTCAAATTAGGAATGCAACATTTCGATACGTTTTTAAGAGATTTTAGATTAAAACAATGGAAAACACAAAAAAGGATGCAGTCCTTCAGGGCTGCATCCTTTACAATTGTAAAAAAATCATTCAACGAACTATATTAATATTTATATGCTCCAACCTCCGCTATCACAATATTCGGCGTATTTCCTGATGGTTCCCTGGCAACTATTCTGAAATATCTGGCATCCTGCGCTTCATTAAAATCAAAATTCTGAACGATATTCGCAACATTCTCCACAGTAAATAATCCCATTAAGTCCCAGTTAACGCCGTCACTACTCACGTAGACATCTATTAATCTTGGCGTTTCATTGCGTCTTTGCACAATCATTGAGACACCCGCCAAATCTTCGACAATAGTCCCCATATCGATCGTCAGGGTATGAGGATAAGGCATTTGCGGGGAAACCTGATTCACCCAGATAGAAGAGATTTTATCATCAATCGTATTCTGAGGAGGACGATAAGATGCACCGGGACGAGAGTCAAAGCTTGAAGCCGATGCAACCCAGCCTGATTTTGAAAGATAAACGGGTGCTCCTTTCACTTGCACCGTTTGCATAGCCGAATAAAAGGTATCTATGGACATTGGCGGAACATAAATAGTTCTATAAGTGATGGTAGGATTCAATTCTGCTACAAAATTTTCAACATGCGTTGTTTCAGAGACGTTATCGGCAATCGTTTTAACGAGTGTACCTGCACTATTTTTATAATACAACTCACTTCCTATAGAGGTCTCATCAGCAGGACTACCCCATGTTACAGTAAGGATATTGTTATCATGAAATGCACTTTGCAAATAACGTGGAAGAAGTGAACTACCGTAAGAATCACCGAAAACAGTTCCAACAACAGATCTAAGGACCGATTTATCACCGTTGCTGTTGAAGGTGAATACATCAAATGAATATGTTCCTTCTGCGAGATCATCAATGACAAGGTATAGACTGTCATTCTTACCTGTCGACTGGAAGGGAATTTCCAGAGAATCGGTATTATTATTCCAATATACTTTGGCCTTCTTAATGTTGGGATCCCCGAATACTACCCATGACATAGCCACCCTATTTTTCCCTGAATATATTTTCAATGAGTCGGCAGGTGCGGGGTAGACCTTCTCCCCATCTTCCCAAAAATGTCTGTATGTTTCATCCATATCACCACAAGAGACAAGCGCGAAAATTAGCACGGTGATTAATAACAGATAATTGGTTCTTTTCGTATGATTATTCATATCTTATTCATTTAATACACATATAACTTTTATGAACTGTATGTAATAAAGGTAAAATCTATTCAGCAATTTCTGGAATCACCTCTCCCCAGAAAGTCAATTCAGAAATATAAATATAACTTACCCCACCCCAATTCTTAAGGATCTTAAATCGAAGATAACGATACACCTCTGAATCCTCAAATTCAAAATCTTCTCCGTCATTCACGGCAAACTGGATATCCTCGGAAGTCCATTTTGGATCGCCTGACGGTTTGACCGATTCAAACAGTCCTATCAGCGTCCAGCTATCCCAACTCCCATCCGAAGCAGGGTTGTTGCTTCCATACACTTCCATTATTTGAGGGTCACCACCTGAATATTGTCCATCGGATGCTGCACCACTGGAAGATGCATACCTGTGATGAAATTTGAAACGGCTTAACCTTGCCGGTTGCCCCATGTCAAAGGTAAACCATTGCGGTATACCTGTATTAGGTTTTGTATGGAATGCGGCAGTTGTCCCCCATACATCATCCCAGAGTCTTTCTAATGTATAACTTGCGCTGGCATGCGCTTCATAAGTGTCTGTCGGGAGATAGACCGGCTTAAATTTAAATTTATCCAGCTGCTCTTCAAACCAGGGAGTCAACTCTACAAATAGCGTATCAGAATAATTATCCCATCTGTCTAGCACGTAGAACCCGAATTTCCTCATCTCAGGATCAAAGCCGCGAACAGAGAATGAGCCTTCCTTTCGTTTTGTATATAGTACATCAACAGGATACAAGTCTCCCAGTGAATCAGTGGTTAATACAATTAATTTCAGCTCTGATTCACTTTCATTTTCAAATCTGACTTTTACACCACCGAATGTAGGTTCCATCAGTACCGAATTGAAAGCATACTCCACTGGAGGTGTTAGCGGGTTGATCCTGACATCAATAGGAGCAGACTTAACTCCGCTACGCGAGACGGAGTAGAGCTTTAAATTATATTGCTTCGTATCGGGGAATCCTTCAACGATCAAATTGTTGTTGTAAAAAGAAGATTTCTTTTCAAAATGTTTATCACCGATAGAATACTCAGCCATCACGAAGAGTAAATTTTCACTTTTAGGCAAGGTATAAGAGAGTATGGCCCCACCGGGAATTGCAACAATCTGCACGCCTGTAACAGGTGAGGGAGGAGCGTCATCTTTTAATGGTGGTATACCACGACCAACATCATCTGAACATTTTATCATGCTTATGATGATAATAGTCAACATAAAGAAATTTCTCATATAATTCTTTTTCATAATGCTTATCTTGTTAATCATAGATTTCACCATCCCGGATTTTGAACCAGGGTTGGGTTGGCTAAAATTGTGTTTTCATTTAGAGGCCACAGATAATCCCTGGTTCTAAATGTCATATTATAAATCATTTTCTCCCTAAAATATCCTTGTGCTGTTTCCTGCTCCAGATCCCATCCGGTAATAGGTTTATTTAATTCAGTCACAGCACTCTTCCATCTGCGCAAATCCCAGAAGCGCTGACCTTCGAACATCAGCTCAATGGTCCTTTCACGATGAATAATCTCCCTCAGACCATCCTGTGTCTTGTATTTATTTGGATTGATAGAATAATTATTCCATGCTTCCTCAATACCGGGAAGACCGGCTCTGGTACGTATCTTATTCAGGTATAAGAAAACCTCGCTGCTGGGGCCACTCACTTCATTCAATGCTTCAGCATAAAGCAGATACAGATCATTCAATTTGATTACCGGCCATGGATAGCTCTCCCTCGTGAATGTACTTCCCGTGCCGATTACACTCTGAAAATGGGTGTATTTTTTCGGGAAGAAACCGGTTGTGGAATAGGAGCTCAAGTTAATGGGTGCAGCAGGCTGCCCTCTTTTTGAAGAGACAAACAACAGGTTATCGCTGTTATCATCAAAACGTCCTTGACCGTACCAAATCCCTCCATCAAAACCGAGACTTGCATAATACCTGTTTTCTCTATTAAAATGAAGCCTGGCTGTTGTATATCCCTGTTTCAAATTGAATCTGTGCTCATACTCCGGAATCTTCAGTTTAAATCGGGCACTATAATCCCAGGTAATATCTTCATCGATGGGTACACCATTGTCTGAATAAAAAAGTTCCGCAATTTTCAAAGGTGGAGCAATATTCCCCTGTGCGCCGGTGCTGGCAACCAATGCCGGATCTAATCCCCTTGGCGTAGCATTACCTTGCAATCCGACGATCTGACTACTCGTATTCGCCCAAATTATTTCTGAGTTCCATCTCTCATTAAAAGCATTGCGAATACTCATCTGTATGAGCGTTGTATCGGATAGGTTGTATTGTGAGAACTGTGGTTGATAGGTATACAGTTCATGTCCGAGAGAATCACAGAAGTCAATTGCTACTTTACATGCTTCAGCAGCTTTTTGCCATTTACTTTCATCGGGTGTTGTATTGAACAAGAGCGTTCCATCTTTATTTGCGAACCCTTTGTAGTCAGAGTTACCATTAAACAAAGGGCTTGCTGCCGTGATCAATACCTTAGCCTTCAGAGACAGATTGATCGCCTGGGTTATACGACCCAGTTCAGACACCTCGAACTCAATCCTTTCCGGTAAATCAGGCAACGACTCATCCAGGAGCTCAATAACATAGGAAAAACATTCATCCACCGTGGAACGGGGTATCCTTACCTCTTCCGGAGAAGCAGAGACAGGGAGGTTTTCCTTCACCAACACGATGGGGCCATACATCCTGATCAGATAGTAATGGTAGTATGCTTTTAAGAACTTCACCTCTGCAATCCATCTTGCCTTTTCAAAGTCAGACATGTCAGGTACAAGATGGATATTCTCAAGAAAGACATTGCACTCTCGTATTCCCTGATAGGTATCTTTGGAGCCAAGTCCGCCCTGCCATGCGTTTACATACGGGTTCACGACCCGCTGATTACCTCTTGCAATCATCCATGCATTGTTGGCATTGGATGCCACAAGCCACAACTCATCACCAGCAAGCAATGCCGGGTTTTCATTCAACGATCCCTGATTAGGCATGTAGGAATAACATGTGAACAAAAATTTCTCAGCAGTACTCCGAAGCCTGAAGGCATAATCTATTGTCGCTATATTATCAGGTGTAACCTCTAAGAAATCATTGCATCCATATGAAAAGATGAACGTAACAACAACTAAAAACAGATTAAATATTTTTTTCATTTTCTAATTTTTTAAAACGTTGCTTGAATTCCAATGTTAAACACTTTCTGTATTGGATAACCAAGTCCATTACCACCCATTTCAACATCCCAAAGATCAAACTTGCTCCAACTCAATAAATTGGTGCTGCTTAAGTAAAGTCTAAAGCTTTCCATACTTAAACTCTTCAATGTTTGCGCAGGGATTGTGTATCCCAATTCGAGCTGTTTCAGACGGAGAAAAGCACCATCCCGCATAAACCATGTACTTGTCTGCGCATTATTATTATGCCCGATTCCGGTCGTTGACAGTCTCGGCCATAGTGCGTTAATATTCTGATTATCTTCCGACCAGTAACTGTCGGCATAGGCTTGTAACAACTGATTTTGTGGTTTACCGGGAATGTTCTCCCCGGAATAATAAAATGTCTGAAATGGTGCTGTAGCATCCACATTGATCCAAAATGACTCCCTCGCCAAACCCTGAAAGAAAACCGAGAAATCGAATCGCTTGTAACCTGTTGAGACACCAAAGCCATAGACAATCTCAGGCATCGTTGGATAACCTACAGGAACCAGATCCAATGCTGTGATCTGTCCATCATCATTTACATCCCGATACTTGATGTCTCCCCCACCATATTCTCCAAAATTCTGAAGTGGTGATTTAGCGGCCTCGGCATCATCCACAAACAATCGTTCAGCTAAATAGCCCCACGTTTGGTTGATAGAATATCCGATATGTGATCTCCATGGTGCGATGTCATCATAGTAATACTCTTCATACACGAGGAATTTACTTTTGGCATAGGTGAAATTAAACCTGCCCTGAATCCACCAATCTTTATTGAAGATTTTATTATAATCAACTGAGAGATCTATACCTTCTCCCTGTGCTTTGCCTATATTAGCCTGGGGTTGTGCTGATAATCCCATTTCTGCGGGAGTGGCAGCTCTCGATTGTAAAATGTTACTCCTGATCTCTTTGTAATAATCAGCTTGAATCTGTATCTGATCAAAGAGTCCAATCTCAAGTCCTATGTTTGTTTTTCTCGACATTTCCCAGGTGATTGTGGGATCGGAATAACGTGAAATGGATATACCATTTCGACTATACGCGTAGTCACGTCCAAAAACGAAACCTCTTCCCCCGTCATTCATATTGACATTGGAAAGATACAAAAAGCGATCGTCAGGTGTTCCAATTGCATCATTCCCGGTTAATCCATGCGTCGCTTTTAATCTAAGCGTGCTCACAACATCTTTGATCGGTTCCCAGAAAGCCTCATTGGAGATAGTCCATGCTATTCCTGCAGAGGGGAAGAAACCCCATCGATTAGTCTTATGGAACCTTTCAGAGGCGTTCAAACCAAAGTTTAACTCTACGAAATATCTGCTGTCGTAGGAATAGGTGGTTCTTCCGGCAAACCCTACGTTGCGGAAAGGTAAGGAGGATTGCAAATTATCGGCGTTGCCTGTGACTCTGTTCTGAGCGATAAACACCAGCAACCCGTTTACATCATGCCTGTCATTGAAGGTTTGATCATAGTTGAGTGCCGATTCCGAATAGAAATTGGATTGTACATCTTTGCTTCCCGGATAGTAATCAAGATATTCTGTACCTCCATCTTCATTTAACACTGACAACTTAAACGTGTCGTTAATTCTATTGTAACTGGTTGCCTGGTACCAAAATGGATTGTAAGCTCTTAAAGTCTCAAAAAAGGTATTTCTACCTGTGTTTGCCATTGTGCGGAAAGAGAGCCCTTCTATCAGTTGATCTAAATTCTGTTTGACTTCGAACTGGGCGGTCATTACAGAACGTGAATAATTCTTGTAGCCTCTCACCATCTCAGCATAAGGATTCAGGTAATATGATCCGGTACCATCGTCATAGTTGCCAAACATAATGTGTCTCAGGTATCTATGATCATCATCCGGTTCATAATAGGGCGGAAATAAAACCGGATTTGTCCGCATAACATTCCTGTATACCTGCGTACCTCCATAGATAGGACCGGTATATTCATCGAAAGTACCACTCAACCTTACGTCAAGTTGTGTCGTAGGGGTCAGGTTAACGTTCACATTGCTGCGTATCGAATAGGTCTTCAGGTCAATATTACTGTTGAAGTTATTGCGTTGATCCACTTTCAGCAGCCCGTTGTTCTGATCAAATCCACCGGCAACATAATAACGGGCAACCTTCCCACCACCACTTACATTCAGATTCACACTCTGGTTGGTAGTATAGTCCTTGATAAGTTCACTT
>Ga0209347_1006100_pt1 | contig 10947 bp, 11 predicted proteins | sample AutmiccommuBRH23_FD_187382 | JGI IMG/M metagenome (GOLD analysis project Ga0209347, IMG submission 187382) | Deep subsurface microbial communities from Mt. Terri, Switzerland - Autotrophic microbial communities BRH/23 (SPAdes) (version 2) | ecosystem: Environmental > Aquatic > Deep subsurface >...
TCTTTTTCAATTTAATTAATAATTATAATTTGCTACTCTAACAAGCATTTCGAGCTTTTACTGCTATCTTCCTTATTTTTTTCCAAGAGGATACTTATCGAAGCCTCTATCTTCCATTGAATAACCTGATAACCATATAATTTTATCTTTATCTATTCAACCGGTATCCCGCACCCCATACTGTCTCTAAGATTTTTGGGGTTTTACGGTCATCCTCAATTTTTTCACGAATACGATTAATATGCACCATAACCGTCGCGCTATCCCCAACATAATCATATCCCCATATTTTTTCGAATATTTCACGAAGAATCCGAATATCACCTATACGTATCTCATCTTCCCTCAGTTCAGACTCTATTTGATTCGTTTTTGCAACTCTACTGTATTGTCTTATATTTGCATTTACTCTTGCCACAAGCTCAGCCGGGTCAAATGGCTTAGCTATATAATCGTCCGCTCCTAATCCAAGCCCACGAATTTTATCTACTAAATCTGTTCTAGCTGTAACCATAAGTATAGGTATATCAAGTTCACCCCTTATTTCCTTGCATATTTCATAACCATTTTTCCCTGGGAGCATGAGATCAAGTAGTATCAAATCAAATTTTTCTATTTTTAAAATGGGTATTACTTTATCTCCATCCTGAACCACAAATGTTTCAAATCCACTAGCTTCCAGATAAGCCTGTTCTATCATACTAGTATCATCATCGTCTTCAACAATAAGTACTCTGTACTTTCCATTTATTATATTAATCTTCCTTCTTTAAATTATTGGTAACATTAATCGAACTGTAAGACCATCTCTATTTTCAGCAGACACAAATCCACCCATTGCTTCTACCAGATATTTTACAATGTATAGTCCCAACCCGTTACCTTCCTTTTTATTTCTTGATTCATCACCTCGAAAGAACTGCTCAAAAATATGACTTATCTTATCGTCTGAAACTCCACAGCCATTATCGGATACTTCAATTACAAAATACGAGTCATTTTCAAAACTACGAATACTTACCTCAAGAATATCAACATCAGCGTATTTTTTACTGTTTTCCAACAAATTATCAAGTATTCTCTTCATCTGTTCTCGATCAATATTGGAATATATCTCCTTCTTCACATCCTCTACGCTAAGTTTTACACAATCATTTTCTTCAAGCATTTCATATCTTTTCTCATAAGTATTCAGATACTCTCTCCACTCCGTCTTCTCTAAAAAAAGTGGCATATTCCCAGTTTCTAGTTTTGAAAAATAGAACAATCGCTCCAAAAGCCGATCCATATCTAATGTTCGTCTATACGCTGTATCAGGAACTTATTTCTTATTTCCGGAGTTGTGTAGCAACTCCATCCTTAAGCCCTTTAATCGTGCCTCTAATTGCTGTTAATGGTGTCTTTAAATCATGAGAAATTCCTGCTACCATTTCGATTCTTGCCTTTTCATAAGCCTCTTTTTCAACATTAACTTCAGTAATATGCTCCTGCATAACGCCCCAATGCATAAAATTCCATCTAATATTAAAATTAGCAATGCAGTAAAACTATTATTTTGAGACCAAAACTCTCAATACGCTAAATCATTCATAATTTTGTAGTTGTTATAAGTTGAAATTTTATATAAGAAGGCAAATACAAATTACATACACACAAATATCTACTTTAAACAATTCCTAAACAAAAGTTTAATAACCATTTATTTCTCATCACCTAATAGTCTAGAAATTCAATTTATACTAAAAATAGTTAACGAAACGATTTGCAATCTCACGAAACATACATTGCAAAACTATAACAAATGCATATTGTCAACTTTAAATTATCTTAAGTAAATGTAATTACAATGTACCAAACAAAAGAAAGGAAATAAAATTATGACATCTATTATTATGGAAATCGATTCTCTTACATCAAACCTCGCTATGCTTGCATTATTTATCGTCTTGGCAAAATTTATTACTAAACGGACAGGCTTCAAAAAATATGATACGAAATTAATGAAAATTCATAAACCAGCTACATATGTATTACTAATAACGGGAATTAGCCATATATTTACATCTTTTGTTTATTTAGATCGTTTAGGAATTCTTCCATATATACTAGGCTTTATATGTTCACTCTCAATTATAGGGGCTGCCATAAGCTTTATTAAGCGAAAAGACATCGGAAAAAAATGGTTGTTTTGGCATAGAATTTGTTCTATAATCGCACTTATAACTCTTTTTATTCATCCAATTGTTTAAACAACTCATTTTTTAATAGCACATGACAATATAAAAAAAAACACCAAACGTTATGATAATATAAAGTTTGGTGTTTTTTATTACGGTTATAACTTCTGACAATTCTTTATATACAGAAATATCAGTATGATGCGGACACTTTTCTTACATATCCTGCTTATTATAAAATAATCCAGCCTTTTATCAAATGGTATCCATCATAGATATCCTCACTACCTTTTATATCCTTCTTAGCATACATTGACTCCTATTATCTAAACTTACCATCCTTTTTTAGGTCAGAATATTTTATCTCCGAAACTGTTACAGTTCCACCCTTCTCCTTCTCATATGCCTCAAAAGTATCAGCCCCATACTGTGAATCTGGTTCTGCAACCATTGCAACAACCTTCTCTTCGTGAGCTTTCTCTATAAGTGAATCAAAATTCTTCTTCGTTCGATCAATTTCCACATCTCTTGCCAGATTCTCCGTCTTATCAATTGCTTCATCCAGTCTTAACTCCATCGCTTCTAATATTTTTTTCTTCGCAATCCAAACGGCAGGGACGGCAGGATGTGTGAAATCACACATAAATCTGCTTAAAATCGAACCTAATTAACAAAAATGACCCTTGTTTTATCATTAGATTCATTACTATTATAGTAAAAACAACACAAAATAAGAGCTGTGAAATACTCTACTAACTCCTTAGCTCCAATAATATTTATCACTCTTTTTATGTTATACCCCAAAAAGTACATGTAAGACTCAGCCTTCACTTTTTCATTACCTCGTAATAGAAAATATGAAAACCCTTGTCCTCGTTATATCTCTCCTAGTATTGGATTACCCAATGTCACCTATAAAATGTCCTAAAAAATGAGGTCAAAATTTGCACTTTTCGACCCCAATTTTCGCTCATTTTTTGCTCAAAAACCACAATATCTTGTGGTCAAACCCTACTTTTTCTCCTTCGAACCACAATACGTCATCATTATTATACACTCCACGTGCATCGTCCACGGAAACATATCCACCGGCTGCACACTCTTAACCCAATATCCACCCTGAGTCAGCACACCCAGATCCCGAGCTAGAGTCCCCGGATCACACGACACATAGATGATGCGTTGGGGCCTTAGCTCCAGTAAACGTAGCACAACTTCCGGATGCAGCCCTGCGCGCGGGGGGTCTAAGACTACCACATCTGGTTGCTCTTCTATCTTCATTATCCGTTGTTCAACTTTTCCCTTCAGGAATTCGACGTGACCTACGGCATGATTATCAACAGCATTTTTAATCGCATTTTCGACGGCATATGGATTTTCTTCAATACCCGTTACTTTCTTGGCCTTCGATGCCAAAGCCAAGGCGAGGGTTCCTATCCCAGAGTAAAGATCCCAGACAATTTCTTCTCCGGTCAGAGCGGCTGAACTTAAAACGAGTTTGTAGAGGATGTCGGTTTGCTGAGAATTGACTTGCAGAAAAGATAAAGGAGAAATCTCAAAGGTCATGTCGAGAATCGTTTGGTTAAACTCTTCATCACCCCAAATTAGGACTAAACTCCCTTCTTCGTCGGTTCCCCAAACGGAACGTAAACCTTGCTCGGATAGTGTCTCAAAGAATTCCGGATTTTCTTCTGCAGAAAGCATCTTCGTTGGAGTTCCTTCTAATAATAGAAGGCCTTCGTTCTTCTTGTTCTCACGAAAGGTCAAGGTATGTATTTCCGGATAACTATCGGCTAAGAATTCCCTCGTCAATCGTATCCAACGATTCATGGGTTTACTTAAGAGGAGGCAATCTTGAAAGTCGACAAGAGCTTGGGATTTTTCCTTGTAGTATCCCAATTGTCCGTCAGATTTACGGTGTAGACGTACCTTGTTACGATAGCGCCAAGGTTGCTCCATGCCGATCGTGGGTTTGACCTCCACATTGATTTTCCCTATTCGTGTGAGTGCATCCGAGACCCAGCGTTGCTTCCATAAAAGGGTCTCTTCGTAAGTTGTATGCTGAAGCTGGCATCCTCCGCACTGTTCATAGACAGTGCAAGGCGGATCTAGACGCAGGGGGGAACGCTTAGTAACGCTCTGAAGATGGGCGCGCTGCCACTTCTTCTTAGCTTCATATACCACTATTTCCCCAGTTTCTCCAGGCAATAGTCCCGGTACGAAGGTTGCAATGCCGTTTTGATAGCCTATCCCTGATCCATCTGTGATGAGACGCAAACACTCGATTTCAGACGTTTCACCCAAAAGATCGTGATTTAATTTCTTGTTCATGATATCTCCTTCTTGCCTTGATTCCCAGAATCCAGCTATTAATAACGCTGAACCCATAGCGCAACTGCCATTAAAATATTCCAAGTCCCATGGGCCACTATAGCCGGCCAAATACTCGAAGAACGCTCGTATAACCATGTAAGCACGACTCCACCAATAAATAAGGGTAAAAACCGTATGACCTCTAAATGTAATGTAGCAAAAAAAACACCTGTTAGCAGTATTCCTTTACCTCTTCCTAAGGCTCGGCGAAGTGGTGGATAAATTAAGCCACGGAAAAGCAATTCTTCTTTAATCGGAGCTATTACTCCCCCTAATACAGTAAGAAGGATGAATTCCCAAGTATAGTTTGCTCCTTTTACCGCTACCGCAAAACTTTGAGGAGCAGGAGTTCCAAATAATTTCGTCAAAACGTTTCCTAAGAGACCAATACCTACAAATAATAGAACTCCTATAAGAAACCCTAGCACTACATATCGTTGAAGGGGTTTAACAAACCCTAAGTCAGCAAACGGTCGGCGTATAAATCTAAGAAAAATAAAAATAACGGTGAAGTAGACCAGTGCATCCCCTAAGCCGACCCCGATAAAACTGAGAATTCCGCGCACAGAATCTAAATCCTTAGGACTCTCCAACCATCCGAGTGGAAATTCAATTAATATCACAATAGCTACTAAAAGCAATCCTTGCCAAATATTCCAGACTGGTTTTCGTGGCGGCACCTGCAGTCCATTCTTTTTACCCATCTCAATCATCCTTTATTATTGGGCTGTCCATAACAGGATCATTTCATAAATTCAAAATAATTCCATTCCTTCTCCAATTTTAACTGTTAAATTAAACATTGTCTATAAAACAAAAAAAGAAGGGTTATTAGGCAATGGAACCCCTTCAAAATGATTTTACAACTCGGCGTTAAGCAAAATACAACAAATGTTTTCTTTGGAAGTAAAATATTATGTGGTCGTGATTATCCTAAGAATTTAACGTTCGACAATAAGTGCGATACCCTGACCTCCACCGATACACAGCGTTGCTAAGCCACGTTGAGCGTTGCTTCGTTTCATTTCATGCAATAAGGTTACAAGAATACGCGTACCTGAGGCGCCAATGGGGTGCCCAAGAGCAATCGCTCCGCCGTTTACATTCGTCTTCTCTCTATCAAGTTTCAACTCTTTTGCAACTTCCAAAGTTTGGGAAGCAAAGGCTTCATTAGCTTCTACGAGGTCAATATCTTCAATCTTCAACCCAGCTTTTTCTAACGCTTTACGGCTTGCTGGGATGGGACCCGTTCCCATAATCCGAGGATCGACGCCTGCTGAAGCCCATGATTTAATGGTAGCCAAAGGAATTAAGCTTAGTTCCTCTGCTTTATCTTTCGACATAATAACAACGGCGGCAGCACCGTCATTTATTCCTGATGCATTTGCAGCAGTAACCGTTCCATCCTTTATAAATGCAGATCGTAGTTTGGCAAGGGCTTCATATGTTACGCCAAAACGCGGAAACTCGTCTTGGGAGACGACGATAGGATCTCCTTTGCGTTGTGGAATGGATACAGGTACAATTTCCTCTTCAAGTTTTCCTGCCTTAATGGCGGCTTCCGCGCGATTTTGACTGATCACTGCATAACGATCTTGTTCTTCTCGGGAAATGCCATACTGTTCCGCGATGTTTTCAGCCGTTATGCCCATGTGAATGTTATAGAAGGCATCAGTTAATCCGTCGAATATCATGGTGTCTACTATAGTTTCGTTACCCATCCTATATCCCGTGCGCGCTTTCGGAAGGGCATACGGAGCAAGTGACATGCTTTCCATCCCACCCGCAACAATAATATCTGCGTCCCCTACCATGATAGCCTGAGCGGCACTAATGACGGATTTAAGTCCAGAGCCACATAATTTGTTGAGAGTCCAGGAAGGTACTTCCTGAGGAATTCCGGCCTTGATAGCTGCTTGACGAGCGGGATTTTGTCCTTGACCACCCTGAAGTACATTCCCTAAAATAACTTCATCAACTTGGTCAGGAGTAATCCCCGCTCTATTTATTGCTTCTTTGATAACAAGTGCCCCTAACTCTGTTGCGGGAATTTGTGCTAAAGTACCACTGAAAGAACCGACAGGTGTACGTACAGCACTTACGATAACAACTTCTCTCAATTAATAGTCATCTCCTTATAAAAAATTATTGCCGGTCAGCCAGTTCAAATTAGGTATTTTGAACTCAGAAATGGTATTGCAAAAACTGTGCACTTAAGCATCGTATTTATAGAAACCACGACCGGATTTCCGTCCAAGCCAGCCAGCTTTTACATATTTACGAAGTAACGGACATGGGCGATATTTATCGCCTAATCCTTCATGAAGGACCTCCATAATCGATAGAACTGTGTCCAAACCAATTAAATCGCCTAACTCTAAAGGACCCATGGGATGATTCATTCCTAATTTCATAACATTATCTATTGCTTCGACTGAAGCTATCCCCTCATAAAGCGTATAGACAGCTTCGTTGATCATGGGGATTAGGACACGATTAGCAACAAATCCCGGGGCATCTTTGACTTCTACAGGTATTTTAGCCATTTTGAGGCTAAGGATTTCGATAGTATTATACACTTCATCACTAGTGGCGATACCACGAATAACCTCCACAAGCTTCATGACTGGAACAGGATTCATAAAGTGCATTCCTATAACTCGATCTGGCCGTTTAGTGAAAGCAGCAATCTCAGTGATTGATAATGACGAAGTGTTAGTCGATAGAATCGTATGTTCTGGGCATATGACGTCAAGCTGAGAAAAAATTTGGGCTTTAATTTCCATATTTTCTACTGCTGCTTCAATGACCAAGTCGGCTGATACGGCATCCTGTAGAGAGATTGATTTAGTAATACGCCCTAAAATGAGGTCTTTTTCCTCCGATTCAAGCTTTCCTTTTTCCACACTTCGACTGAGATTCTTCTCAATAATACCGAAGCACCTGATTACAAACTCCTCTTTAATGTCATTCAAAATGACTAAGTAACCCGCTTGAGCAGCAACCTGGGCAATTCCACCACCCATCTGTCCAGCTCCGATAACCAGGATTGTCTTCACACTTAATCCTCCTTTTGGTTCAATTACAAGATCTTTTATTCGGAATTAGAATCTGCCTAAATTATCTCAATTAACCTTGCTAATGAATGTTCAATATGTTTAGATATTTTTGTTCCCTTTATATCATTGCCAATTGGAGATAGAAAAGTGTATATTACGGTAATGAGCAGAACGCAAAAAGAAAAACCACGACCTGGATAATAATTTGTACCCTATAGTGTAGACACTTAAAAAAAGTCTACTCTATAGGGTATTACTTGGCTAGCGCCCACACGAAGACACTGTCTTCGCACGTATTAGTCATTCTGTCAACCTTTAGGCGAAGGCGCGGTAGCCATATGCACTTATGGTTAATCAGGGATGTCCGAGCGTCCCTATAGCTTTAGATGGCGAGAAGGGACCTTACAGAAAGGAAATAACGAAAGTTATACTTTCTGATAGTACTAAAAAAACGGCTAAACAGCCGTCTTTTTCAGAGTTTTATTGTCTCTTTCCTCTACTTTCGCTGCTTTAACATATCACTATAGATGTAAACTAGTTCTTTATCAAAGAGTGATCGCTTCATATCCACAGCTAATGACCTAACCCGTGACAGCATTTCATTAGCGTCTTCATCCGTCATCACTTTGCCATACTCATTCCAAAATTTCGCCTTGATTGACGCGGTTCCCGAGTGTTTTCCAATCACGATCTGCCGTTCAAGTCCAACATCCTCAGGGCTAAACGCCTCGTAAGTTTTAGGATTTTTCAGAGCTCCATCTGCGTGAATACCAGACTCATGTGCAAACATGTTACTTCCCACAATCGATTTCCAAGGAGGGAGCATCCGACCCGAAGCCCGAGCGACATATTCAGAAACCTCGACAAATCGTTCCGTCGCAAAGCTCAAATCCGTATCTAGTAAGTGTTTTAATGCCATGACAACTTCCTCCAAGGCAGCATTACCAGCACGTTCCCCTAAGCCATTTACCGTTACGCCAACATGCGATGCTCCAGCTTTTGCTCCTGCAAGAGCATTAGCTGTTGCCATTCCGAAATCATCATGTGTATGCATTTCAACGTCTATGCCCGTTTTTTCAATCAGGGTTTTAATCTTGTCATAGGTTACAAACGGGTCTAATATTCCTACAGTATCACAAAAGCGCAAACGATTCGCGCCAGCATTTTTAGCTTCTTTCGTAAATTCTACTAGAAAATCCATATCTGACCGCGAAGCATCTTCTGCATTAACGGAAATATACATCCCTTCCCGTTTGGCAAAGGTCGTTGCCTTGACCATCCGTTCCAAAACATCCTCACGAGTGGTCATGAGTTTATGTTCAATATGAATATCTGAGGTGGAAATAGAAATCGCTACAGCATCGACACCACATGCCAAAGATGCCTCAATATCCGAAATTACGGCGCGATTCCATCCCATAATGCTTGATTTTAAACCTAACTTCACAATATCACTAATCGCTTGCTTTTCATCTCCGCCCATGACCGCGACTCCGGCTTCAATTTGATGAACACCAAGCTCATCAAGCAACCGAGCGATACGTATTTTTTCTTGATTCGAAAAAACAACGCCCGCTGTTTGTTCGCCATCACGCAAAGTAGTGTCTACAATCGTTAAATGTCTCAATCAGATCACCTCTCTTAATTAGCTGGTAGTATATCGTACAGCTTAGACTTACTTACCTTTATACTAGCACAATCTTCCTTATGTTTGAAGGATGTCCATGTCCTTATACTGTATACTTATATAAAACTCAGTATATTTATTCGGTCACGATGTCAGTACGAGCATGGTCAATAGAATGTAAAAGAAGACCTCCAAGAGTTAGGCTAGTTTTTCCTTAAGCAACTGATTGACCAGACCTGGATTCGCCTGCCCCTTGGTAGCTTTCATAATCTGCCCAACGAGAAACCCAATCGCTCGATCTTTTCCTGCTCGGTAATCCTCCACAGATTGAGGATTAGCAGTAAGCACGCTGTCGATAATAGCCAGCAAGGCACCTTCGTCACTAATCTGAGCAAGTCCTTTTTCCTTCACTATCACCTCGGCATTCTTACTCGTCTTGTACATTTCTTCTAGCACACTCTTGGCAATCTTGCCGCTAATAGTACCTTTTTCTATGAGTTTCAGAAGCTCTGCCAATTGCTTCGCTGAAATTGGAGAATCCCCCACACTGCATTGATTAGAATTCAGCAGACGAGTAACATCCCCCATGACCCAGTTCGCCAAAGTCTTAGCATCTCCATAGTGAGATAAAGCAGCATCAAAGAAGTCAGACAGAGCTTTCGATTGTGTGATCACCTCTGCATCATACGCTGACAGTCCTAAAGTCTGCAACCGAGCACGACGTGCTGCTGGAAGCTCAGGAAGAGTTTTACGGATGCTTTCCACCCATTCCCGATCGATGACCAGAGGAGCTAGGTCAGGTTCAGGGAAATAGCGGTAATCATGGGCCTCTTCCTTAGAACGAAGGGTCAACGTGATCCCTTGGCCTTCATCCCAAGTGCGAGTCTCTTGAATAACCTTTTCCCCCGCCTCGAGAACCCGAGCTTGACGGGCCACTTCATATTCCATACAGCGTCGCACCGAGCTAAAGGAATTTAGGTTTTTAGTTTCTGTACGGGTTCCTAAGGCCGTTGCACCCATGGGTTGCAAGGAAACATTGACATCAAAACGCACTGAGCCTTGTTCTAAGCGACAATCCGAGACTTCCGTGTACTCCAATATCTGCACTAATTTTTCCAGATAAGCAAGCACTTCGGGAATTGAGCGCATATCAGGCTCTGAAACGATTTCCAATAGCGGCACACCCGCTCGGTTATAGTCTACAGATGACTCGTTAGAAGTTGAGATGGTCTCTCCACTGTGTACGAGCTTACCAGCATCTTCCTCCATATGGGCGCGAGTAATCCCAATCCATTTCTTTTCTCCATCGACTTCAATCTCTAACCCGCCTTTGCCACATATGGGCAAATCAAATTGGGATGTCTGATAATTTTTTGACAAGTCGGGGTAAAAGTAGTTTTTACGGTCGAACTTAGAGAACTCAGCTATTTCACAGTTCAGAGCGAGACCTGCTTTAATCGCATAATTGACGACTTCACAATTTAAGACGGGGAGTGCACCAGGCATTCCTAAGCACACGGGGCAAACATGCGTGTTTTGGTCTCCCCCAAACTCTGTTGTACAGCCACAAAAAATCTTCGTCTTTGTTTGTAGTTCCACATGTACTTCTAGTCCACAGACCATTTCATAGTTGTTAGCGACTACCACGCGCCAGCACCTCCCCAGACAAACTTGGTTTCAACGTGTGATAATTCGTGTTTTGCTCAAAGGT
>Ga0209347_1006101_pt1 | contig 10947 bp, 8 predicted proteins | sample AutmiccommuBRH23_FD_187382 | JGI IMG/M metagenome (GOLD analysis project Ga0209347, IMG submission 187382) | Deep subsurface microbial communities from Mt. Terri, Switzerland - Autotrophic microbial communities BRH/23 (SPAdes) (version 2) | ecosystem: Environmental > Aquatic > Deep subsurface >...
ATCTGTGTTAATTTATTGTTTTTTGTGAAAAATTTATCGAATTTTGACTGATCTTTCCTTGATGTATAATATGCCACTATTAACCATAATGTCAAGTGTTTTTTTAATTTTTTCCCGCTTCACCGGAGCGATCTATTTTTTTCCTGCCCCGGCCCGGGCAGGTTTTCTTCAACAGCCTGAATTCCGCGCAAGGCCCGGCCGTTTAAATAGCCGAACCTTTTTCCCTGGCCGGTGTCCTGCTGTTCCAGGTAACTCTCGATGCGCTGCTTGACCGTCCACCAGCTTACGCCCCAGTTGCCGAAGAGCAGACTATCAGCCGGTCCCTTGCCGACCAGGCGCTGGATCACGATGGCCGGGTCCAGGTGCTCCAGGAAAATGGACACCCGCCGGACGTAGTCGTCCAGGGAAATGATCTGGAAATCCCCCCGCTCGTACATATCCCCAAGGATGGTGCCGCGCACCACATAGAGGGAATGGAGCTTGACATACTCCACCCCCAGGGCGGACAGGATTTTGGCCCCCTCCACCGCGTCGGCGTCGTCGTCCCAGGGCAGGTTCAGGATCAGGTGGGCGCAGGTTGCAAAACCCCGCCTTTTCACGCGCAGGACCGCGTCGATGAATTCGGCCAGGGTGTGGCCGCGGTTCACCTTTTTCAGGGTGTGATAGTTGACCGTTTGCAGGCCGAGCTCGATATTTATTTCAAGCCCGTTTCGTTTGGAAACCTCCAGCAGGTGGTCCAGGTAGCGGTCCTGCACGCAGTCGGGGCGGGTGGCAATGGAAATGCCGACGATGTCGTCCTCTCCGGCGGCCGCGGCGATATTCTCGCAAAATTGTTCAAATGGCAGGTAGGTATTGGTAAAAGCCTGAAAGTAGACGAAAAATTTTTTTGCCTTGAAGCGCAACCGGAAGTATTCCTTATTTTCAGCGATTTGCCGCCGCACGGACAGGGAGCCGGGCAGGCACTGAAAACCAGCGCCGGCCTCGTCGCAGAAGACGCATCCGCCGGACCCCAGGGTACCGTCCCGGTTTGGGCAGGTCCCGGCCAGGTTCACCGGCAGTTTGTAAATTTTTTCACCGAACTTCCGGACCAGGTGCCCGGAATACTGGTTGTAACGGGATTTTTCCATGGCATCCACCCTCCGCATACGATAATCGGATCAGTAAGATAAACTGAATTGGCCCTTTAATTTCTTGGAAAGCCGTAAACCTGTTATAATTATAGCATGGAAGACTTAATCCGGGCAGGGGCGGTTATACCGGGAGCATCCGGGCCTCCTTCCGGCAAAGTAAGGTTCATTTGGCTGACCTTTATTCTTGCAATGATTACGGCAAAAGGTTATCATTAATGAGATCCAGTCTTTTTACACTAAATAACGGCCAAGGAGTATTTACACATCGTGCTGAACCAAAAAACAAACGGTCATTTTCTGCCAAGATTTGCCTTGACCCTGTCGCTCACCTGGCATTACCTCATCATACTGGGCGCCCTCGCCGCTGTCCTTTACACCGTCAAGCCGCTGTTAGCTGTTATCCCGCTGCTGCTCACGGCTTTTGTCCTGTTTTTTTTCCGCAACCCGAAAAGAAACATCCCTTCCGGCAACGGCCTGGTTCTGTCTCCCGCCGACGGCCTGGTCATGGAAGTAGACACGGTGAACGAAGAAAGCTTTTTTCAAGACCGGGTGATTCGGGTCAGCGTCTTTCTCTCGCTATTCGACGTTCATCTTAACCGGTCTCCCCTGGCGGGAACGGTAGCCTACCGGCATTACCGGCCGGGTAAGTTCATTCCCGCCTTCAAAAGCCACGCCTCGGACATTAACGAAAAAAATTACGTCGGCATTGAGGGGGGCGGCTGCAAGGTTCTGGTCTGCCAGATCACCGGATTTATCGCCCGCCGGATCAAATGTTGGGCCGGGCCGGGACAGGTACTGAGCAGGGGCGAGGTTTTCGGCATAATCAAATTCGGCTCTGGAACGGAGATTTTTCTTCCCCCGGAAACAAAAATGCATATAAAAAAAGGAGACCGGGTCAGGGCCGGTGAAACCATTATCGGGGTCCTGCCGGGCCACGGCTTCACCGAGGAGTGAACGCGTGAGCAGACTTGAGATTTTACCAAACCTGTGTACCGCGGGAAATTTGCTGTTCGGCGTCGCCGCCATCGCCGCCGTGCAAAACCATAATCCCCGTTTGAGTGTCATTTTAATCATCCTGGCCGCATTGCTGGACCGGGCTGACGGTATCGTGGCCCGCCGCTGCAACGCGGCGACCCATTTCGGAAAGGAGTTCGACTCCCTGGCCGATCTGGTGTCTTTCGGGGTGGCGCCATCCCTCCTGGTCTTCGACGCCCTCCACAATAGTTTTCCTTATCCCGCCATGATCTGTTTCGGGCTGTTTACCCTGTGCGGCGCCTTCCGTTTGGCCCGGTTTAATATTTCGAGCTCCATTTCCCCTTCATTCTTTCTCGGCCTGCCCATCACCGTCGCCGGAGCCGTTATGGCCATCGTAATCGCCCTTACCAGCAGCCCGGCCGTCATTATCGTCTCCGCCCTGCTCCTGTCCGCTGCGATGGCCAGCACCATCCGCATTCCAAAAGTGTAAAAAAAACAACCCTTGAACCGCTGTCCGGGTTGATCGAGCGGGGTCTTATTCTGAATCTTTACAAATTGACCTTTCCTGCGCAAGGGCCGCCAGGTTTCCTCGCACAGTTTCAGCGACAATCCGGAAAAATTCTTTAACGTCGTCGCTCACCTGCTCGGCGGCCCGGTCTATCAGTCTGGCCACAGACCTGGTTTCGATCTCCACGCCGTGTTTGAAATGCATCTGGATGCGGTATTTTTCCGCCAGGGATTCGGCGGTCGCCCGCTCCACGTCAACAAAATCAATGAATCGCCGCACCTTTTCGGAAAACTTTAAATCAGCGTCCCGCCAGAGGCCGCTGGTCATTTCATCGACTTCCTGAATCAGCTGCCGGTTGGTGAGGGCGTTCTTTATCTGCTCACTGAAGCGACCGCTGCCGCTGACCAGAAGTTCAATGCCCATTTCAATAATATTATGGGATTTCCACCAGCCCATCTCATAGGGAATGTTGCAGGCCATAACGGTGGCCAGAATAAAGGGGCGGCCTTTTTCAAAGCAATAGCCCCGCTCGTAGTCCAGATATTTCTCGTCGCCGTAATAATCAAGCCCCTTCGGGTCAAAACCGTGGGTGACGACTGACTTTCTAAAGTCAGGCAAGGTCCCCGCAGACTTCAGGAAATGATAGATTTCGGCGCACCGGCTGTGGGCCTGCAGGTGATTGAAGTAACGTCCGATAATCATGTCCGGGAAAATGCTTCCCAGCGCGACGGCGTCATTTTGCCGGCCCAGAACCTTCTCAGCAAAGAAAATGTGTGTTTGGGGATACAATGTCGGTCCTCCGCTTTTCTTATTCTACCGCATTATATCACAACCCGGGGCTGTTAAAAACGCCCGGATAAACGTCAAAAGCGAATAATCTTTGACCAAAACAAAGGTTATTCTTGCCAATGACAAGATATCGGTGTTAAACTGATCGTAGACAAAAAATTTCGACAGACTGTGCCGTCAAAACTGCTCAAAGGAGGTGTGCCTGGTCCAGGTCTGACATCGCAACCAAAGAAAGAAAGGTGGTTAATATTAATAAATGCTTAAAAGGTACAGTATTGCTTTTGTCGCCCTGCTTTTGATGCTGGCCGCCGCCACACTGCAGACCGGCGCCGCGGATCCTGCCCCGGACCGCTACATAATCTTTACGGAAGATCAGGCGGCCAGCGATTGTATCGCGAAAGAAGTGGGCAAGAAAGGCGGCGCGGTTTTAAAACCCCTTGCCTTACAGCATCAGAACGGGCTTGTTGTGCAAATCAATAAATCCACGCTTGAAGATATCGCGGGCAGTCAGGGAGTCAAGGCCATCGAGCCCGATGTAAAGATGTCGGCGGTTTGGAATCCACTTGCGGACCATGGTTCTTCCGGCCAGAACCAGCCGGACGAGATCCTGCCCTGGGGAATCGCATGGATCAAGGCCGGCGACGTTTGGGACACCGACGGCGACCTGGCGGTTGATCCATGCGCCGGCGCCGGCGCCGGGATTAAAGTGGCTATCGTCGACAGCGGGATCGACAGAAATCATCCGGACCTGGCGGACAACCTGGCCGGGGGGATAAACTTATTGCTGGGATCTTCCGAAAACACCAATTCCAACTGGAATGACTATTACGGCCACGGCACCCACGTCGCGGGAATCGTTGCGGCCGCCGACAACAATATCGGCGTCATCGGCGCCGCCCCCCGCGCCAGGCTTTACTCCGTGCGGGTGCTGGACAACAAGGGGCGCGGGTACAGCAGCGACCTCATCGACGCCATGTACTGGTGCGTGGACAACGGAATAAATATCGCCAATCTCAGCGTGGGCATACCAAGGGAAATTATGGACCAGAAACCAAACACCAGAGACGCCCTGGAAGCCGCCTTCAATTACGCCTACGGAAATGGCGTTTTGCTTGTCGCCGCGGCGGGGAACCTGAATCCGTACGCTCCTCTGCCGCCGGTAACCGACGATAATGTGGATTACCCGGCCCGGTTTGACAACGTAATGGCCGTGTCCGCCATCGATCAAACCGGAGCGAGATTTCCTTATTCCAAAACGGGACCGGCCGTAGAAATCGCCGCGCCCGGTGTACAGATTGCTTCTACCTTCCTGAAAGACTCCTATTTCTCGTTAATCGGCACGTCGATGGCCGCCCCTCATGTGACCGGCGCGGCGGCGCTGGTTATGGCGACCGGCCATGTAACAGATCTAAACGGCAACGGCATCGCCGATGAAGTGAGAGCCATCCTCCGCAACAGCGCGGCAAGCGGGAATCCCTTGTTGGGACGCGGCACCGTAAACGCCGATCAAGCAGTCAAAGACGCCAACTAGCTGGTGAGAAACAAATCGATCGGCCGGTTTTAATGACCTGGACTAAAAACCGGTGTGCTTGTAGTTGAACAAGCACACCGGTTTTTTTTTAAATCTTCCGTACATTTTTTGCCAGGCCGCTTCCCTGAAACGGCGCTCCTCTACTTCTTTAAATACTCCTGCAGGGGAACCAGCTTCAGGTCCTCGCCCTCCTTGATGGCGTAAAAGACTTCCATCAGCACCCAGGCGATGTCGAGAGAAGTCAGGCAGGGCACTCCGTGCTCCACGGCGGCGCGCCGGATCTGGAAGCCGTCCCGCTCGGGGTTCTTGCCCCGGGTCAGGGTGTTGATCACCAGCTGGATTTCGTTCTGGCAGATCAGGTCCACGATGTGGGGCGATCCCTCATGCACCTTGTTCACCCGCTCCACCGCCAGGCCCGCTTCGCTGAGCATCCGGGCTGTGCCGGAGGTGGCGATGATCTTGTAGCCCAGGTCGGCCAGGCCCTTGAAGATGGGCACCGACTCTTCTTTGTCCCGGTCGGCGATGGTAGCCAGGATGGTGCCGTTCCTTGGAAAAACGTGTCCGGCCGCAATCAGCGCCTTGTACAGGGCGACAGAGAAGTCCTCGTGGACACCCATCACCTCGCCGGTGGACTTCATTTCGGGGCCCAGGGAAACGTCCACCTGGAGCAGCTTGGAGAAGGAGAACACCGGCGCCTTCACCCCGATAAAGGGGCTTTCCGGGTAGAGTCCGCTTTTATAGCCGAGTTCCTGCAAGGTCTTGCCCATGATCAGCTTGGTGGCGAGATTGACCATTTGAATGCCGGTGATCTTGCTCATGTAGGGCACGGTCCGGCTGGAGCGGGGGTTCACCTCAATCACGTAAGCGTTTCCCTCGTGCTCCACGTACTGGATGTTGATCAGGCCCTTGACGTTCAGTGCCCGGGCCAACTTCAGGGTGTATTCCACCACCTGCCCTTTGACTGTGGAACTCAGGGTCTGGGGCGGGTAGACGGCGGTGCTGTCGCCGGAGTGGACGCCGGCCCGCTCGATGTGCTCCATGATCCCGGGAATCAGGATATCTGCGCCGTCGGAGATGGCGTCCACCTCCAGTTCCTTGCCGACCAGGTACTTGTCGACCAGCACCGGGTGCTCCGGCGTAATCTTCACGGCCGTCGCCATGTAGTCCAGGAGCTCGTCGTCGTTGTAGACGATCTCCATGGCCCGGCCGCCCAGAACGTAGGACGGGCGCACCAGCACGGGAAAGCCGATCTCGCCGGCGATGACCATGGCCTCGTCCACCGAGAAGGCGGTGCGGCCGGGGGGCTTGGGTATGCCCAGGTCAATCAGGAGCCGGTCGAATTTCTCCCGGTCCTCGGCCCGGTCGATGTCCGCCACGGCAGTGCCGAGGATTTTGACGCCGGCGGCGGCCAGGGGCCCGGCCAGGTTGATCGCCGTCTGGCCGCCGAACTGGACGATGACCCCCTCCGGCTTTTCCTTCTCAATGATGTTCATGACGTCTTCGGCGGTCAGCGGCTCGAAGTAGAGCCGGTCGGCCGTGTCAAAGTCGGTGCTGACAGTCTCCGGGTTGTTGTTGACGATGACAGCCTCAATTCCCAGTTCGCGCAGCGCCCAGACCGAGTGGACCGAGCAGTAGTCGAACTCGATCCCCTGGCCGATGCGAATGGGCCCGGAGCCGAGCACGATCACCTTCCGGTTTTCCGTGGTCTCCGCCTCGTCCTGGGCGTCGTAGGAGGAGTAGTAATAGGGCGTCACCGCCTCAAACTCGGCGGCGCAGGTGTCGACCATCTTGTAAACCGGGCTCACCCCTGCCGCCAGGCGGTGATTGCGGACCGTCCCCTCGTCTGTGCCGGTCAGCGAAGCGATATAGCGGTCGGGGAAACCCATCTTTTTGGCGTTATGGAGGAGTTCCGTGGGGAGGCTGCCGGTCCGGCCGGCGAGTTTAAGCGCTTCTTCGGTATGGATAATCCTCTGGATCTTGTCGAGGAAAAAGTGGTCAATCCTGGTGATCTCGTGTATTTCATCGATGGACATACCCCGGCGCAGGCCTTCGGCCACCAGGAAGAGGCGCTCATCTTCGGCAACTCGAAGCTTTCGCTCAAGATCTTCCTGCGGGATGGCGCCGGCCTCCGGAAGCGCCAGTGCCTGCAGGCCGATCTCCAGTGAGCGCACGGCCTTCATGAGCGCCCCTTCAAAGGTGCGGGCGATGGACATGACCTCTCCGGTCGCCTTCATCTGGGTGCCCAGGGTGCGGTCGGCCAGGGCGAACTTGTCGAAGGGCCAGCGCGGAAACTTGATCACCACGTAGTCCAGGGCCGGCTCAAAGCAGGCGTAGGTCTTGCCGGTCACGGCGTTTTTTATTTCATCCAGAGTGAGCCCCATGGCGATCTTTGCCGCCACCTTGGCGATGGGGTAGCCGGTGGCCTTGGAGGCCAGGGCCGAAGAGCGGGAGACGCGGGGGTTCACCTCGATCACGTAGTACTGGAAGCTGGCCGGGTCCAGGGCGAACTGGACGTTGCAGCCACCCTCAATGCCGAGGGCGCGGATGATTTTCAGTGAGGCTGTCCGCAGCATCTGGTATTCTTTGTCGGAAAGAGTCTGCGAGGGGGCCACCACAATGCTGTCACCGGTGTGGATGCCCATGGGGTCGATGTTCTCCATGTTGCAGATAGTGATGCAATTGTCGGCGCCGTCCCGCATCACCTCGTACTCAAGCTCCTTCCAGCCTACCACGCAGCGCTCGATCAGCGCCTGCCCGATGATGCTGTGCTTCAAGCCCCGGATGGTGATGGAGCGCAGTTCCTCCCGGTTGTAGGCGATGCCGCCGCCGGTGCCGCCCAGGGTATAGGCCGGGCGAACGATCAGGGGAAAGCCGATCTCCGCGGCGAAGGCCTCGGCCGCGGCGAGGTCGTTGACGATAACGCTTTCGGGGACGGGCTCCCCGATCTGGCGCATCATTTCCTTGAATTCATTGCGGTCCTCGGCGCGCTTGATGGCAGCCAGGGAGGTGCCCAAAAGCCTGACTCCCCCGGCTTCCAGTACACCGTCTTCAGCAAGCTGGAGGGCCAGGTTCAGGCCGACCTGGCCGCCCAGAGTGGGCAGCAGCCCGTCCGGCTTCTCCTGCCGGATCACCTTGGCCACAAACTCGGGAGTCAGGGGCTCAATATAGACCCGGTCGGCCATGTTGGTATCGGTCATGATCGTGGCCGGGTTGGAGTTGATCAGGACCACCTCAAGCCCTTCCTCCTTCAGAGAGCGGCAGGCCTGGGTGCCGGCGTAGTCAAACTCAGCCGCCTGGCCGATGACGATGGGGCCGGAGCCGATCACCATTACTTTCTTGATCTCTTTCCGCAAAGGCATGGCTTACCTCCCCTCCCCGGCCATCTTCTCCATGAACTGGTCGAAGATGTATTCTGAGTCCTTCGGTCCGGGCGAGGCCTCGGGATGATACTGGACCGAAAAAACGGGCAGGTATTTGTGCTTCAAGCCTTCTACTGTACCGTCGTTCAGGTTGCGGTGGGAGACGACGATGTCCAGCTCCCGCATAGACTCCTCGTCGACCGAGAAGCCGTGGTTGTGGGAAGAGATATAGACGCGGCCGGTATCTAAATCTTGCACCGGATGGTTGGCGCCCCGGTGGCCGAACTTCAATTTGTAGGTTTTGGCGCCCATGGCCAGGCCCAGGATCTGGTGCCCCAGGCAGATGCCCAGGAGCGGCTTTTCACCCACCAGCCCGCGCACCGCCTCGATGGCGGAGGGCACGTCGACCGGGTCGCCGGGCCCGTTGGACAGCATGACGCCGTCCGGATTTAAGGCCAGGATGTCGGACGCCTTCATGTCCGGGGGCGCCACCACCACTTCGCAGCCCCGCTCCTGGAGGCAGCGGACTATGTTCCGCTTGGCGCCGAAATCCACCAGCACGACCCGGTGGCCGTCGCCCGGCAGGGTGTAGACTTCGCGGGTCGCCACCGCCGGCACCAGGGTCTGGCCGGTCAGGTGGGGGCAGTTCCGGGCCCGTTCCACTAAAAGGCCGGCTTCCAGAGGGCCGGCGCCGATGACTCCGCGCATGGTGCCGAAACTACGGAGATGCCTGGTGAGCGCCCGCGTGTCGATGCCCGATAGTCCAATCACGTTTTCCTTGACCAGAAAGTCCGCCAGCGTCCCGGTAAGCCGCCAGTTGCTGGGGCGCTGGCACTCCTCCCGCACCACGAAGCCGCGCACGTAAGACCGCCCGGACTCAAAGTCCTCCTTCATGATGCCGTAGTTGCCGATCAAGGGGTAGGTCATGACTACAATCTGGCCGCAGTAGGACGGGTCGGTGAGCACTTCCTGGTACCCGGTCATGCCGGTGTTGAAGACCACCTCGCCCCACTGCTCGCCGGTCGCCCCAAATGCCTGGCCGGTGAAAACGGTTCCGTCTTCCAAAGCCAGTATTGCCTGCATAAATACACCTCCGCTTTATTATGAAAAGATCTATTATGAAAACCGGGCAACGGTTTTATAAGCCGAATCGTCAAATTCCTTCGTCCGGCTTTCAAGAGCCGGTCCACTTTTAACTACTGACTTCCCTCCCGCTCATCACAACCCGGCCGCCCACCACCGTTACCACCGGCAGCCCCTTTAAGAGCCGGCCGGCGAAGGGGGTGTTCCGGCCCCTGCCGGCAAACTGCAAGGGGTCGACCGTCTCGGCCAGTTCAGGATCAATCACGGTGATGTCGGCGTCCGCACCCACGTCCAGCGCCCCTTTTGCAATTCCAAGAATGCTGGCCGGGTTTACGGTCAGCTTGCGGAGCGCAGCCAGGGGTGTGAGCACCCCGGCGGCCACCAGTTCGGTCCAGACCAGGCCGACGGCCGTCTCCAGCCCGACCAGGCCGAAGGGGGCCCGTTCGTACTCGACATCTTTCTCCTCGGCCGTGTGGGGGGCGTGGTCGGTGGCGATGGCGTCGATGGTGCCGTCGGCCAGCCCCTCTTTGACAGCCGCCACGTCGGCGGCGCTCCGTAAGGGCGGGTTGACCTTGGTCGAGGTGTCATAGCCGGCCACGGCTTCGTCGGTCAGGACAAAGTGGTGCGGGGTGACCTCGCAGGTGACCGGCACGCCCCGGGCCTTGGCCTCCCGGACCAGCCGCACCGAACCCGCCGTGCTGACGTGGGCGATGTGGAGCCGGCAGCCGGTCTCCCCGGCCAGAATCAGGTCCCGCGCCACCATCACTTCCTCGGCGGAAGCGGGGATCCCCTTCAGACCCAGCACGGTGGAGACGCAGCCTTCATGCATTGAACCGCCCGCCGCGATGGTTTTGTCCTCGCAGTGGGCGATGATGACGGCGCCGAGCATGCGGGCGTACTGCATGGCGTGCCGCATCAGTCCCGCGTCCAGCACCGGCCGGCCGTCGTCGGAGAAGGCCACGGCGCCGGCCTCCCGCATGCCGCCCATTTCAGCAAGTTCTTCGCCCTTGCTCCCCCGGGTGATCGCGCCGATGGGGCAGACATTGGCCAGCCCCCTGGTTTTAGCGGCGCTCTTAATATATGAAATGATGACCGCATTGTCGGCCACCGGGCTGGTGTTGGGCATGCAGGCCACGGTAGTAAACCCGCCCCGCACGGCGGCCCGGGTGCCCGAAGCGATGTCTTCCCCGGCTTCAAAACCGGGCTCCCGCAGATGCACGTGCATATCGACCAGGCCCGGCGCCACCAGCTTGCCCCGGGCGTCCAGGACCCGGGCGTCGCCGGCCCGCAGACCCCGGCCGGCCGACGCGATCTTGCCGTCCTCGATCAGGATGTCTTTTTCCTCCGCCGTTCCGGCCAGCGGGTCCAGCACGAGGCCGCTCTTAATCAGCAGTTTCACGGTTCGACCCTCCCCCGGTGAGCAGGTAGAGGATGGCCATGCGAACGGCCACCCCGTTGGTCACCTGCTCATTAATCAAAGATTGGTCCCCGTCGGCCAGCTCACCAGAGATCTCCACGCCCCGGTTCATCGGCCCGGGGTGCATCAACAGCGCATCCGGGGCCGCCCGGGCC
>Ga0209347_1006102_pt1 | contig 10947 bp, 8 predicted proteins | sample AutmiccommuBRH23_FD_187382 | JGI IMG/M metagenome (GOLD analysis project Ga0209347, IMG submission 187382) | Deep subsurface microbial communities from Mt. Terri, Switzerland - Autotrophic microbial communities BRH/23 (SPAdes) (version 2) | ecosystem: Environmental > Aquatic > Deep subsurface >...
CAAGACATTCTTCATCAGTCAAAAGAGATTCAAATAGTTTTTCTCCATGGCGAGTACCAATTAATTCTATTTTACTATCTGCTTCAAAAATTTCTATCATTACTTCTGCAAGTTCTTGAATAGTCGAGGCGGGAGCTTTTTGAACAAAAAGATCACCTGAATAACCATGCTCAAAAGCATATAAAACTAATTCTACTGCATTATCCAAAGACATCATAAAGCGGGTCATATCTGGATTAGTAATAGTTAATGGTTTACCGGCTTTAATTTGTTCAATAAAAAGAGGGATAACTGAACCACGGGAAGCCATTACATTACCGTAGCGTGTACCAATAAAAGTTGTTTTATCGGATAGACGTGATTTCGCAACATAGAGTTTTTCCATTAGTGCTTTAGAAATACCCATTGCATTAATTGGATAAACTGCTTTATCAGTACTAAGACAAATAACTTTTTTCACACCCATTTTGATGGAGGCATTCAGCATATTTTCAGTTCCGAGAACATTGGTAAAGGCAGCTTCCATAGGGAAAAATTCGCATGAAGGAACTTGCTTTAATGCTGCTGCATGAAAAACATAGTCAACTCCATCTAAAGCACGTTCGATAGAATCATAACTGCGAACATCACCGAGATAAAATTTTATACGAGAATCATTATAAAATTTACGCATATCATCTTGTTTTTTCTCATCACGAGAAAAGATACGAATTTCTTTAATACCAACATCTTCTTTAAGAAAACGTTTTAATACAGCATTCCCAAAAGAACCGCTACCACCGGTAATTAATAATATAAAGTTATTATTCATTTTTTATTCAAATTATTTACTTTAATCGGAAATCATTCAGTTAATGCGTATTTGTTAATCTGGGGGGTATTTTTATTTAAAGCTCCGCTCCGTAAGTCCCATTTGTACTTACCAAATAAAATTTTACTGCGAATTTTTCTCTCTATGATTAATGCCCTCTTGTAAACAGGATACGGTGTATTTTTTACAGTCTCTAATATACTACAATATAACTAACTTTAAAAGTTATTTTATTTCTTTTGTCGTATCGTCTAATTTTAGTACTACTGATCTGTTCATAAGCTCGTTTGATTTCATTGTCGATTTAAATAAGTCCATTGCGTTCTGGTCTTTTGCTTTTTTAATGAAATCAGAGAAACCGGAGGGCTGCGGATTTGACTGATTGATATTTTGAATTCCGAGTGCTTCTTTGAGAAGAGTAACCAGCTCTTCTCTTACTATCTGAATCTTTTCCTGATCATTCGAAACGGGTCTTTCATACTTCTGCCTATCGGCTCCGGTATCTTCCGAAATTTTTATTTTCTCTTTGGATGCAATCGAATTATTATCTATTTCTTCATCGATATAATTCTCATCGAATGCGAAGATTGCATCGGAAAATATTTTATCATTCTGATTCTGTGCTTCTACTGCTTTCATATCAAATGAATATACTTCTGCGAAATCTGCTTCATTTTCTTTTCGCGTCAAAGAAGTTAATCCAACTTGCTGAATTTTAAATCGAAATTTAGCAGGATCTAACTCAAAACGCAAGTGCCTTAGATCTTTTATTGCATAAATCGGGTCAAAATAAATCAGTTCCATTTTATCATTGACTCTAATAAAATACCCAAACTTGGTGCTATAAGCATCAAGCTTGGGCACATTAGTCAATAGCCGATATGCAATAAGATTTTTTGGTGACGGGTCTTTAACGTAATTACACACATCGAAATAGGAAACGGGTTTAGGGCGTTTGATCTTTTCGTTCTTAAAGACAATCTTAAAATTATCATTAAAATTGAACATATTCTGTGAATAGATCAGAATATCGTTATTCCGCAGATCGAGTGTTTCAAGCAGCATTTATGCCCACCTTACGAGTCCGAGTTCAAAATTATTTGTTAAGATATAATTATCTGGCATTATACGAAGTGTATATCCGAATAATCCCGTTTCATCGAGTTCTATTTCGCCGATATAAAAATACAAATTATCTTTCGATTTATTCGGCTTATAATTCATTTTTACCGATTTATTAATGAGTTCATTAGTATCGGTCTTGGTATAATAGATCTGCACGTCCACATCATCGGGAGTGAGTTCGCCCAGTGATATTTCGGCGGAGACTGCGAATTTCTTACCGACTTTAAGTTCGCCATTTTTCTTTTCTTCCTCGATCTTATTGAATCGGACGGCATCCCAATTGCGATGGACTTTTTCGCGCCATGCGGAGAATTCTTTCCCCTTTTCCCAATCTTTTGCTTGGAGATGGGTACGTTTTTCGATTGCAGGGAAATAGAATTTCTGTGCGTACTGCTCTACCATTCGTGATGTATTAAATACGGGACCATGTTTCTTCATCGAGTTTTTCATCATAGCAATCCAGCCGCGCGGAAGTTTATCCTCGGCACGGTTATAGAATAAGGGGACGATCTCTTTTTCGAGCACTTCATAAATTAAGCGCGACTCCACTTCATCCTGATAATCGAGATCGGTATATTCTTCGGCATTACCGATTTTCCAGCCCGTATCGCGAGTATAAGCTTCATCCCACCAGCCATCGAGAACCGAGAAATTAAGTCCGCCATTAGCGATTACTTTCATACCTGAGGTGCCCGATGCTTCTAAGGGGCGGCGCGGATTATTAAGCCAGATATCGCAACCCTCGACCATATAGCGAGCGATATTCATATCGTAATTTTCGATAAATACGATTTTTTTACGAAGGTGATTCGCCTTAGCGATACCCACGAGTTCTTGGATAATTTTTTTCCCTTCTTCATCTTTAGGATGTGCCTTACCGGCGATGATAATTTGTACGGGAAGATCGGTATTGCAAAGGATAGATGCGAGGCGTTCGATATCGCGCATGATAATATTACCGCGTTTATATGTAGCGAAGCGGCGTGCGAATCCGATTGTAAGTGCGGAGGCATCGAGTACTTCTTTAGCGAAATTGAGTTCGGAAGCCGATCCGCCGCGTTGAGTAATCTGCTGAACAAGACGGCGTCTTGCGAAGGCAACGAGGCGTTCGCGGCGGCGTTCATGAGTACGCCACAGTTCTTCATCAGGGATTTCATCGATTCTCTGCCACAGTTCTTCATCAGCGGGATTCTGAACGAGCTTATCGCCGAGATATCGATAAAGGAGTTCAAACATATCGCCCGAGAGATGCGAATGGGTATGAATGCCATTGGTAACATAATCGATCGGGATTTCATCGAACGGGATATTTTTGAAACCGGACTGCCACATTTTTTTCGATACCGTGCCATGTAGTTTAGATACACCATTAACGAAAGACGCCATATTCATAGCGAGATGCGCCATATTAAAATTAGCTGCGGGTTTATCTTTATCAAGAGTGCCGAGCTGATAGAAAGTTTTATCGTTTATATGAAGTTCATTACGGTAATAGTGTCCAAAATATTTTTCGATCATTTCATTCGGGAAAATATCGATACCTGCGGGTACGGGTGTATGGGTAGTAAACACATTAGAATAGAAGCCGATCGATTTTGCTTCGGTGAATGAGAGTTTATGATTTTTCATCAGCATTCGGATTCGTTCGAGGGATAGGAATGCGGAATGACCTTCGTTCATGTGGCATACGGTGGGTATGATACCGAGTGCGTGAAGGGCACGGATACCGCCGATACCGAGAACGATCTCCTGCTGAATTCGAGTCTCGTTATTACCGCCATAGAGTGTACGAGTGATACGGCGGTCTTCTTCGGTATTTTCTGGTACGTTAGTATCGAGTAGGTAAAGGGGTACTCTGCCGACTTGGATTTTCCAAACGGCTACTACCACTTTCCTGCCCGGGAAATCGAATTCAATTTTGAGTTGATTTTTTTTGCCATCGAGTACGGGTGTCATCGGTTGATTATAGAAATCGTTTATTTCGTAACGTTCCTGTTGCCAGCCATCGGCATTAAGGTACTGTTGGAAATAGCCTTCTTTATAGCAGAGACCCACGCCTACGAGCGGGAGACCGAGATCGGAGGCGGATTTCATGTGGTCGCCCGAGAGGATTCCTAGTCCGCCCGAATAGATTTGGAGGCATTCGGTGAGACCGAACTCAGCCGAGAAATAGACGATGCATTTATCTTTCGGTCCGGTATATGTTTTATTAAACCATGTTTTTTCTTCCATATAGACATTAAGGGCAACGTAAACGCGGTTGAGGTGGGAGATGAAGCTATCATCCGCGGATAGTGCCTCGAGGCGTTTTTGGGAAATTTTTCCGAGCATTGCTACGGGATTATGTTGGCAGTCATCCCATAGTTTACGGTCGAGACGTCTAAAAAGATCGATTGCATCGTGATTCCATGCCCAATACAGATTATAAACAACTTCGCGAAGCATTTCTAAATTTTGGGGCAGTGCGGGTACTACGTTAAAATTCCCTATATAATTAACCATTAAGTCCTCTTTTGTGAAACAATAAAAATAATTAAGACAAATATTTAGGATATTATTGAGAAAGATGCAAGTAAAAAAAAGGGAGCGGAGGTCGCTCACTTACTCCGAGTGCCTCGGAGGGACAGCTCCTTGAAGCAAGGAGGGGTTCCCTTACTTTCTCCTTGAGGCAGGAGGGGTTCTCTTACTTTCTCCTTGATGAGAAAGTAAGCAAAGAATCAAGGCTGACAATGAAATCCTAAAAATCTTGTTCATTCGCTAAGCGGCATAAACTCGGAACTTCGTTCCTCAAACAGTATGCCGCTTTTAACGCTCATTTCACTACGATTTTTTTTACGGATTTCATTGTATGCCCTGAAAAGCAAAATCTAAATCAAAAACTTAAAAACAATAACTGAAATTCATAAGATTATTTTGCTGAATTTATTTAATGCCGGGAAGCAAAGTCAAAAACATCAAAGCTAAATTAAAAACAGGAGCTTAATATAGTACCAATTTATTCATTTGCTCAATGGATATTTTTATTAAGATATTTTCGTTATTTTTATTGATTAATATTTATTGGAGTGATATGGAATACGTAATTGTAATTTTATTGGGATTTGGTTTGGGATCGATTCCCACGGCATATATTTTATTGCAAAAGTTTCATGGCAAAGATATTACTTCGGAAGGGAGCGGAAATGTAGGTGCGCTCAATTCGATGCAAGTATCGGGTTCAAAATTGACAGGCTTAGCTGTATTAATAATAGATGCGTTAAAGGGTGCGGTGCCGGTATTGATCGTGGGAGTGTTATATGGAGCATCGTTTGAATTAAAGATGCTCGCATTAATCGCTGCGGTGATCGGACATAATTATTCGCCGTGGATCGGGTTCAAAGGCGGGCGTGGATTGGCGACTGCTGCAGGCGGTGCGGTGGTGGTTTCGATTTCTCTATTTGCAGTATGGGTAGTGATATGGCTCATTGCGATGGCATTTAGGAGGAATGTAGCATTTGCTAATTTCGGTGCTACATTAGTAGCTATATTATTATCGTTTTCATCTGCTGAATCATTAAATAGTTGGAACAATCCACCGGCTGAGAATCCGGTAGTATTTTCGGTGATGGCGGCGGTGATGCTGCTTATAATCATGTTGCGATTGATCGGACCGGTGAAGGAATATTTTGCAGATAAGAGGAATACTATTAGAGATAAATAATTAAAAGTATTCAGGGGCGGGATTTTTTGTGTTGAAGTGGGAGGGTTATAAAAGGTGGTGCAAGAGTGAGAGTCGGCGCGAGGGTTTTGTAGTTTATTGAGAGAAGAGAGATTAGGTGCTCTGGTGGCTGAGGGTCTGCTTGGTGTGTGGGAACATCTGAATGGTGAGTTTGTCGAAATGATATTACAATAAATTTATTATTAGGAGAAAATTTATGAGCGGGAATTTAAAAACCATTTTCATTTCTGCCATTGTGGCTCTCGGGATTTCGGGATTAATGTTGACGGTATTTTCGCAATCGAATCAATTGGGTCGGGGTGCGGCGAGTGCGGGAGCGTTCGGCATCAATAATGCTTCATTCGTTACGGATACGATTTCCAAAGCCGATGCCAATCAGCGGCTTTATGAAGAGAGGCACAATGTGATTACGAAGACGGTAGCTTCAACGAGTCCGGCGGTGGTGGGAATTAACGTAATCGAGATTAGAGAATATCGCGATGCATGGAGTCAAGACCCATTTTGGCGCTACTGGTTTGGGGACAGGACGCACAAACAGCAGGTAAAGGGATTGGGATCGGGAGCGATAATTTCGCCCGATGGATATATTTTAACGAATGATCACGTTGCGGGAAATGCTTCGGAGGTACTGGTAACAATGACGAACGGCAAGCAATACAAAGCCGAAGTGATCGGGTCGGATCAGGCATCGGATATTTGTCTATTAAAAATTGATGAAGAGAATTTACCTTATGTGAGGTTCGGAGACTCGGACGATATACTAATTGGTGAATGGGCGATTGCTTTCGGAAATCCATTCGGACTATTTGATATAAATGAAAAACCGACTGTAACGGTGGGGGTTGTGAGTGCAACGGGAATGAATTTAGGTGCATCGCAAAATCGATATTATGTGAATATGATTCAGACTGATGCGGCGATCAATAGCGGGAATAGCGGCGGACCGCTCGTGAATGCGGTGGGTGAATTGATCGGATTGAATACGCTTATTTATACTGCGCAGGGATCGACCGGAAGTGTGGGAGTGGGCTTTGCGATACCGGTAAATAAGGTCAAAAGAGTGATCGATGAAATTAAGAATGACGGGAAAGTCGATAGAGAATTTTGGACGGGATTAAGCATTCAATCGGTGGATGAAGGAATTGCGAAATATTATGGATTGACGAGTCAGAGAGGTGCGATAGTAACATTAGTGCAGAAGGGTTCCCCTGCTGCTAAATCGGGAATTGAAGTTTATGATATAATCACCGGAATTAATGGATATAAGATCAATGACGAGAATACACTAATTGGTGTATTGCAGGAGTTCCGCACCGATGATGTAATTGAAGTGCATATTGTAAGGGATAAGAAGAACATAGTAAAAATGATGAAGCTCGAGAAGCGGTAAAAACTGTGAAGAATTTTGGAGGTTAGAAAGTGGTTTACAATATCTTAGAATATTCGTATTTTTGTAAACCACAATAGGAATTGAGATTATGTATGGCGAACGATTAAAACAATTTAGATTAGCTAAGGGATATTCTTTAGACGAATTAGCTTTAGCTATAAATAGTATTGTTACTAAGACTGCTCTTTCCAAATATGAAAGAGATTTAATTAAACCATCGATAAAGGTATTGACTGCTATTGCCAAGGCATTAGACGTTAAAACGATTGAGATTCTAACAGTTCCTGAAACGAAAATTGAATTTATTGCATACAGAAAAAGTTCGAGGCTACCGAAAAAGAGTCAAGTGTTTGTCGAAAATATCGTTAAGACCGAGTTTGAAAAAAGAATAAAGATTCAGGATATGCTTTATCATTCTTCAAAACCGAATTTGCCTATTAAGTATTACAATATTAATAGAATTGAAGAAGTGGAACAGGCTGCATTGGATTTGCGGATGAAGTGGAAATTAGGTTTAGACCCGATTAGCAACATTACAGAGTTATTAGAAAATAATTTTATTAATGTTATTTTTATAGATAATGAAAACTCGTTTGATGGAATTTCGGCTTATGCTTATTCAAATGATTCGCGCATAAAATCGGCGGCGGTGGTATCGAAGAATAATATTCCGGGTGAAAGGCAGAGATTAAATCTCGCGCATGAATTGGGCCATTTAGTTTTAAATTTATCATCTGATTTAGATGAGGAAAAAGCGGCATTTAGATTTGGCGGAGCGTTACTTTCCCCTTCTGAAACTTTATTTAAATTAGCCGGCAGTAAAAGAGCGAATTTTCAACTAAGGGAATTATTGATACTGAAGAAAACTTTTGGGATCAGTTTACAGGCGTTATTATATCGATTATTGGATTTAAATATAATTACGCAAAATTTATTTGCCGGCTGGTACAAGCTTATAAATAAGAATAATTGGAAAAAGAGTGAGCCAATGCCAATGAAAGAGGAAAAATCGCAATGGTTTGAGAAGAGTGTTTTACATGCTTATTCTGAAGGAATGATAAGTTCCGCTGAGACTAAAAATTTATTAGGTGAAGATTTTATTTCTCCAAAACCTTCGTTGGGAAAAAAGAGAGAGTTTTTAAAGTTACCTAAAGAAGTCCGTGATAAATTACTAGAAGAGCAAGCAGAAAAGTTTGTTGAGTTCTACGAAAATAGTGATGAATGGAGGGACTTCGGAGGAGATTTCGTTGATTACTAAAGTTGGGGATGTAAAACGAGGAGAGATTTGGAGGGTAAACCTTGACCCGACAATTGGTTCAGAAATTAAGAAATCGAGACCGGTAATAGTCATCAGTTCGAATTTAATTGGAAAGCTACCGATTAAAATAATAGTTCCACTTACTTCTTGGGACTCGAAATATGAAGATTCATCTTGGCATATCAAAATTGAACCTGACAGAAAAAATAATTTAACAAGAACTTCTTCAATAGATACGCTTCAAATCAGGAGTGTTGATATACAAAGGTTTATTGCACCAAAAATTGGGGTGATATCTGCGGATTTATTGGATGAAATCTCCGGTAGGGTTGCAGTATTAATAGAATATTAAAATTAACATAATAATTAGAAAAGAGGTAGGAGATTAAAATGAATACACATAAACCATATATGAACATTGGTCCGGGTGAATTTATTAAAGAAGAGATGGAAATCAGACAATGGACTAATAAAGATTTAGCGCAGGTGATCGGTTTGAGTCAAAAAACTATCAGCGAGCTATTGAACAATAAACAGAGAATCACTTTAGATACAGCATGTTATTTGGGAAGTGCATTCGGACAGTCGCCTCAATATTGGTTAAACCTCGATAACAATTACCGATTACGACAAAATTAATTTTGATTAAAAAGGATTAAAAATGATAGCGAGATATACACGTAAGGAGATGGGGCGGATTTGGGAGGATCAATTCAAATACGAAACATGGTTAAAAATTGAGATTTTGGCGTGCGAAGCGCGTGCCGAGATGGGTGAAGTACCCGCGGAAGATTTGGCGGTGATAAAAGAGAAATCAAATTTTGATGTCGAGCGAGTTTTGGAGATCGAAGAGACTACAAAGCATGACGTGATTGCATTCCTTACGAATGTGGCGGAATATGTGGGACCGGCATCGAGGCATATTCATTATGGTATGACGAGCAGTGATGTTTTGGATACCGCACTCGCCTATCAGATAAAATCTGCGGGTGAGATTTTGATGAAGGATTTATTGGAGCTTAGGGATGCTTTGAAGCGGCGTGCAGTTGAGCATAAATATTCTTTATGTGTCGGGCGCACTCATGGCATTCATGCCGAGGCAACTACGATGGGATTGAAGTTCGCTCTTTGGTTCGAGGAGTGCAAAAGAAATATCGTGCGATTAGAGAGAGCGATTGAATCGGTGGCGGTCGGGAAAATTTCGGGTGCGGTGGGCACTTTCGAGCATCTCCCTCCTACTATTGAGGAATACGTATGCGGGAAATTGGGATTAGGTGCGGCGCCCGTTTCCACACAGGTGGTTCAGCGCGATCGGCATGCGGAATTTATGAGTGTGCTTGCGGTGATTGGTGCCTCGTTGGAAAAAATTGCTATTGAGATTCGGCATTTACAGCGTACGGAAGTATTGGAAGCGGAGGAATTTTTTTCTAAAGGTCAAAAAGGTTCATCGGCAATGCCGCATAAGAGAAATCCGATTGTGAGTGAGCGAATCGCCGGAATTGCTCGTCTGCTGCGCGGCAATGCCATGGCGGCGCTTGAGAATGTGGCACTTTGGCATGAGCGAGATATTTCACATTCATCGGTGGAGCGTGTGATAATTCCCGATAGCTGTATTGTGCTGGATTATGCGCTTGGGTTAGCGATAAAACTGATCGATAATTTGCTAATTTATCCCGAGAAGATGAAGGAGAATTTGAATATCACTCGTGGACTCATTTTTTCACAGACGCTTTTACTTGCGCTTGTCGAGAAGGGTGCGACTCGTGAAGAGGCATATTCTATTGTGCAGGAATCGGCTATGAAGGTATGGGCGGATAAGGGAAAGAATCTGCGTGATGAGCTGCTTTCGTCTGCATCTGCGGGTCGGTATCTATCGGCATCGGAGATTGAGGCGCTTTTTGACGGTGGGAAATTAGTAAAGAGTGTGGATGCGATTTTTAAGAGGACGGTAGAAAAGTAAAAGTTCTCTTTCTTTCTCCGAGGGCTTCGGAGGGAGTTCTCTTACTTTCTCCTAGATGAGAAAGTAAGCAAAGAATCACGGCTGTAAATAAATTCCTAAAATTTCTCTCATGAAGCTAAGCGGCATAAACTCGGAACTCCGTTCCTCAAACAGTATGCCGCTCTTAACGCTTCATCTCAAGAAATTTCTTCACGGAATTTATTTAATGCCGGGAAGCAAAAGCAAAAACTTAAAAACAACAACTGAAATTCATAAGATTATTTTGCTGAATTTATTTAATGCCGGGAAGCCAAATCTTTGATACAAAAACCAATGATATATAATAATTCACACCTTCCCCAATTCAATGATGTTCTAAAATTTGAGAATACCTAAGCTTGAAAAGAATATTGTAAGTGTTTCATTTAGGTAACATATATTACTTTTTAGAAACACTTTGATTTAAGGTATTTTTCGTTATTTAAATTTCTGAGTGTAGTTTTTGATTCTATCGAAAGAATCAAAAAGGTATGGAGTGAGATAAATGATTTCTTTGAAATGAGGAAGTAGTGCTTCTTCATTCCACTTATAGTAATATCGCTTCGGAATTGATATAGTTATGGAATAGGTCTTCTTTATTAAATAAGATAATATCTATTTTTCTCTCGCCTAGATACTTTTTGATATTTATAAGAATAGTCAATTT
>Ga0209347_1006105_pt1 | contig 10946 bp, 10 predicted proteins | sample AutmiccommuBRH23_FD_187382 | JGI IMG/M metagenome (GOLD analysis project Ga0209347, IMG submission 187382) | Deep subsurface microbial communities from Mt. Terri, Switzerland - Autotrophic microbial communities BRH/23 (SPAdes) (version 2) | ecosystem: Environmental > Aquatic > Deep subsurface >...
TGGAGGATTTCCCGCAGGGCGTTCACATAATCATCACGCGTCCGGCAATCATACCGGTCGAGCATCTGTTCAATCGCTTGATTCATTTTTGAATATCCTTAAAGCGCTCAAGTGATCGCACCAGCATGTCGATCTTCCGTGACGTGAAGGCGCGGCATACCTCGCCCAGTCGATCCCGGTTCAGCGTGGCAAGTGACGGTTCATCGATGCGCAGGTCTTCCAGAAGGTAGCCCGGATAATCTTTCAGTCCGGCCGGCCGGAACCGCTTATCGGTCCACACCTTGTCAACGAGTGCTTTCTCGGGGGATGCCATCAGGAAGTGGTTATCCCCATCACCGGACCATTGTACCCCTGGCGCATACCGGTGCACCGGAAGGGGCTGGTACGTGAAGACCCCGAACGGGGTGCTGAACCGCCGGTTCCCACCGGTGGTAACGGACGTCAAATTCTCAACGCGCTCCGGAGTAAGGCCATGATAACTAAGGGCGTAATCAAGGCTTACATACGAAGGCCCGTAGATGAGATTCGCCAGGACCCCGCGGTTGACCGGCGCGCGGCGGTAGCGTTCGCCGAAGACATACAACCCTTTGCGCACACGGATCAGGCTCCCCTCGGCAAGGAGGGCGCTGATCCGGTCCCGCGGTTTGGCATAATCCTTCAGGCAAGCGGTCAGTTGCTGATAATCCAGCACATCCAGTCTTACCTGGTCCCGAATGTCCATCGCAGTGATCATGCTTGGAATATTGCAATTTTCAGATAGTATGTCCACTTTTTTTGGACATACTGAAGAATAAAGCGCTTTGGAATCAAGGCAGAAGAGAAACTTTTTGGGGATGCAATTCAGGGGCGAACGGAACACCAATTCCGGTTTGACCATTTTCGTGGCGTCACGAAAATGGTCCTCCATTGACATTGACCTCGGTCTGCCGAGCGCCCTTGCCCTTCCCCCTCGCCCCCCGTTTTTGGTTGTCGGGGTTGCCTTAGGCTTTGGCCTTTGACTTTGCCCTTCCCCCTCGCCCCCCGTTTTTCAGGGGGGAGGGGTCGGGGTGAGGGGGGCATATCCCAATCATTTTGTAATCAACTCCAATTATTCTCCCTTTCCCCCTGATTTCTCCGCCTCCCCCTCATACCGTTTGCCAACTCGTACAACTTTCTGCTATGTTTTTCCTTCACCGCCGATTCGAACCGATTGATTCGAACACCTGATTTTAACCCCTCATTCGAACACCCGAACCCGGAGGAGCCGCCATGAAAGAAAAGACGAAGAACAACCTGTATACCGCGTTTGTTGGCGAGGCAAAGGCCTATTTCCGGCTGCTGGCCTATGCGGAAAAAGCCGATGAAGAAGAGGTCCCCCAGATTGCCCTGCTGTTCCGCTCCATTGCCGAGGCCGAACGGGTCCACGCCACCCGGCACATGCGGCTGCTGAAGGAATTCATGGTCAAGGATACGGATACCAACCTGGAAGCGTCGTTCCAGCGGGAAAAATCGATCAGCCAGAACGAATACCCCAATTTCATCAAGGACGCCGAGGACGAAGGCGAACAGAACGCCGTCATGACCTTCAGCCAGGCCCGGGACGCGGAAAGCTACCATGCCAAGCTGTACGAACGCGCCATGTACAACGTGATCAAGGATATCGTCAAAGCCTACCACGTCTGCCAGGTCTGCGGTTATGTCACGGAAAAGGGGATCCCGGATAAGTGCCCGATCTGCGGCGCGCCGAAGGAGAAGTTTAAGACGATTGAGTAATAGAGATTGAAGGAGATCCTGCATTAAGAGCAACCATACTAGTCGGAACAAAAAGCATAAGAATCATATTCATGTCACCTGTGCCATAATCGAGCGCAATGGCTTGGTAATGGCGGCTCAACGAAGTGCGGCAATGAAGATGCCGCTGAAGTAGGAATTTCCGGGGGGGAAAATCGATTCGGGGGAAAATCCTGAAGCATGCCTCCGCCGTGAGTTGATTGAGGAGCTGAATGTAGAGGTTTCAATCAGTCATACATTGTCCCCGGCCACTCATGATTATCCGGAAACCCGTGTGACCTTGCACCCCTTCATCTGCTCAATTGGGTCTGCTGAACCGCAACTCAATGAACATGCGGCGGTAACCTGGCTGTTCCCCGATCAGCTCCATACCCTCGACTGGGCCGAGGCGGACCTTCCGGTCCTTGCGGCGTATCTCCACCATTTGAGAATTATCGTCCGGTGAATTCCGTACTCCCCTTCGGTATCTATGATGCCCTGCTGGACAGGACCCTTCGCGATACCCTCGATCGTTACCCGGAACTGCGAGCTGTGCTGGGAAAGATCGATGCTGAGGAACAGCCGGCGCGTTATGCGGCATTTATCGCCAAAGTTGTGGAACAGGCCCTTCAGGAAGAAACCGATCCGGAAAAACGGCTGATCCTTTGTAATTCCATCATTAATCAGGTTTCGGGGAATTCTAAAAACAATCTTGAACCAAATTTGCTGTTATCCGCTCAGAAATCCTTGCTCCTGGAAATAACCCCGCCGCACTATGGTATGTCAGGAATACCCCGACCCCACACGCCCCTGTCCGAAAGTAGTCTGTTTACCGGTTCACCCCGGGATCCCCAACTTGCCCACGAGTTGGAGGCTGAAATGCGCTCCGCCGATGAAGTCGATATCCTGGTTTCTTTCATCAAATGGTCCGGACTTCGACTACTGATGCCCGCTTTTGAAGACCTGCGGGACAGAAGGATTCCCGTTCGGCTTATCACCACATCCTACATGGGTGCATCCGATGCCCCGGCGGTGGAGTGGCTGGCCCGGATGCCCAACGTAAATGTTCGGGTGTCCTATGATACCGAACGGACGCGGCTTCATGCCAAAGCATATCATTTCAAGCGTTTGTCCGGATTTTCAACTGCCTACATCGGTTCGGCCAATATGTCCCACGCCGCCATCACCAGCGGCCTCGAATGGAATCTGAAGATCACCGCACAGGACATGGTGCACATCCTTGAAAAGTTCACTGCCGAGTTCGAGACCTACTGGAACAGTCGAGAGTTTCTTCCTTTTGATTCCGATGATCCGATCCCGCTACGTAACGCGATCGAACGGGCCAGAAATTCAAGAGTGCATCCGGTCGTCTTTTTTGATCTCCGCCCCCACCCCTTCCAGGAACGGATACTCGAAGCACTTTTGCGGGAGCGAACTGTGCGGCAGAACCGTCGCAATCTCGTAATTGCGGCTACCGGCACCGGAAAAACCGTGGTCGCCGCCTTTGATTTTCAGAAGTTTTATGAACAAAAAAACAGACAGGCCCGGCTGCTGTTTGTGGCTCACCGGCAGGAAATCCTTAATCAGGCATTGGCAACTTTCCGGAATGTTCTGCGTGACCATAATTTCGGTGAGCTTTTCGTTGGCTCGTTCCAGGCCAGCCGTTTCGAGCACCTTTTCTGTTCGGTCAGCATGCTCTCGCATCGAAAATTATGGGAGCAAGTGGGCAGGGAATTCTACGACTACATCGTTATTGACGAAGCCCATCATGGTACTGCCGCCAGTTACCGCCCGATCTTTGATCATTTTGAACCGGAGTTGCTGCTTGGGCTGACGGCAACCCCGGAGCGGATGGATGGCGGAAATGTGGCGGCCGACTTCGGCAATCGCTTTGCCGCTGAAATCCGGTTGCCCGAAGCATTGGAAGAAAAACTTCTTTGCCCCTTCCATTATTTTGGCGTAGCGGACCCGGTTGCGCTCAATCAGGACCGCTTCTGGCGAAACGGGCGATATGATCCCGCCGAACTTGAAAAAGTTTACACCGGCGCACACATTCAGGCACAACAACGACTCGATACCATACTGGCGACTCTGCAGCGTTATGAACCAAAAATGGAGACCATCAAGGGAATCGGCTTTTGCGTCTCCATCAATCATGCCAAATTTATGGCGGAGATGTTCAGCAAACGGGGGATTGCTTCCGCCGCTTTCGTTTCCGGCATCGATGATGCCGGCTGCACCGCACTGCTTTCAGACCTGAAATCGGGTAAACTGACCTTCCTCTTTACGGTCGATAAGCTGAGTGAAGGCGTAGACGTACCAGATATGAACACGCTCCTGTTCCTGCGCCCGACAGAAAGCCTCACCGTTTTTCTCCAGCAGTTGGGACGAGGCCTGCGCCATGCACCCGGGAAGGATTGTCTCACTGTTCTGGATTTTGTCGGCCAAGCCCACCGCCGGTATCGCATTGATACCAAAATGAAAGCTCTACTGCCGAAGCACCGTTTTTCCATTGACCGCGAAGTGGAACTGAATTTCCCGCATCTCCCTTCCGGTTGTTCAATCCAGTTTGATCGGTTATCCCGCCAGTATGTTCTCGAAAATATCCGCCAGAACCTGCGTAACCTTGCAGTGCAGGTGCCCGACCGTTTGCAAACCTTCGAAAGCGAGTCCAAAAAAGATCTGACCTTTGGCAATTTCGTCCGCTATCACGATTATGAACCCGAACAACTGCTGGTAAACGAGACCTGGAGCGGCTGGAAAGCCCGTGCCCAATTGGGGGCTATTCCAGTTGATCCGGATCTGGGCCGCTTGAAAAAGGCGCTGGTGCGGATGGCTTCAATAACCGGACTGCGGGAGATTGCCCTGCTGCGGCGCACCATCGAAAGGATCGCTGTGGGAGATATTGCCGAAGCCGTTAATGCCAATTCGATTCATTATCGGATATGGGCCGATACAGGGGAGAATTTGAACATTGAATCCCTTGAAGAATCATTTCGGCGCCTTTCCCGAAACCCCTCCATCCTTGGTGACATGGAAGAAATATTGGCCTGGGCGGAATCAGAAACATCGGTTAGCGGTATATTGCCGGAATTGCCTTTTGCCTGTCCGCTCGAATTACATGCCCAATATGGTTTCAAAGACATTCAGGCCGCAATGGGGCAGGCAAATCTTAGAACTTCAGGTCAAACAGGCGTTGGCATCCTTCATTTCCCCGATTTTAAAGCATACGCCTTTATGATCACATTTCAGAAAACCGAGCGGGAGTTTTCCCCTTCCACCATGTACGCCGATTATCCAATCAGCCGGGATCTGTTGCACTGGGAATCCCAATCTAATACCGCCCAAGAAACAACGACCGGCCAGAACCTGATTTTCCATGCCGAGCGTGGGTACACAATCTTGATCTTTGCCCGGGACCAGAAAAAACGGAATGGCTGCACTGTCCCGTTTTGCTATCTTGGCCCTGCGGACCGTGTCAGTTACGAAAGTGAACGGCCGATTAAGATGGTCTGGCGGTTGCGTTACTCAATGCCGGTGGAGATGTTCGAGGATAATCGTAGGGGTGGTTGATTTTAGAAAAAATAATCATCGGCTTTCAGCGAAGCCTCACTGCTGTCTGTTTCCATGGCCGTCATGGTGGTTTCGGTATGTTTACATTTAGGAAACGCACTGCACGCCCAAAATTCGTTCCCCGCATTTTGGCCCTTTTTGGCAATGCGCTTCACCATGGGGGAGGCGCATTTTGGACACAATCTGTCATTTAGAGTTATTGCGGCTTGCTTCGGCTTGTTTAATGATAATGAAACAGGCAAAAATGCTTCGAATAGTGCTTTTATTTCACTGATCATATACGCACTTTTGACAGGAATACGGATTAACGGAATCCCTGCCGCACTGCAGGCGCCTTCAAGAAAAACATCCCTTTGCTGGCGATTGTTCGACGTATGTGATTTATCGTCAAGCTCAACGGCACAAATGACTGCTAAATTTTTCTTATTGCAAAGCAAGAAATCAAAATGCTTGCCGGATATTCTGTTAAAAGCCCTCTGCCATTTGCTGCGAGATAATCCTTTCTCAGGTGTAAGCACATCAGCAACCCGAACCTTTCCGAAGATCTGACAACTCTCACCAACAGCTTGATCAAGGACACCCAGGAAGGACCGTTCTGCTGGTGTAAATAATGCGGGTTTCTTCTTATAATGATATTCGGCAATCCCGGTATACCTGAGGCGGCCGATTATCTTCACAGCTACAGCTGCTATTATGATGATTGCAGTGGATAGAATTAACCAGTTCATTTTATCTATCCCCTAAATTTGCCTACATAATTTATGGTTTCGAGTAACAGGATGCGCTGCTTCAGAATTTTGAAGCATCTTCACTGTGGTACTGGTTCCGTTTTTTTGCTTGGATTTTACTGAGCTCAAGCACATTAATTGCTTGGAGCCGCAGGTCAGTATAAATAATATCGACTCTCATTGATCCGGTTTCCATCAATACTGTGTATGTATTTTTTACATTCCAAGAAGCCGTATCTTTGAAAAGCCCCCTTATTATTGGCCGGGAGGGCTTTCCGTATTTGGCTGTAAGCATGGCTTCGATCTCTTTTGGATAGGGAGTATCCCGGTTGATCTCTACAGAGTTTAAATGAACCTTCAATTTGACCAGCAACTTACTCGTAGGGGTGAAATAAAGGGTCACCAAGGCGGGTTTTCCCATCAATGTATCTCGGTAGGAAAATTCAGTTGCCGTGTGGATATATTTTCTGAGTATCTCAAAATTGAAATGTTTATTGGCTGCAATAATTCCGACAGTATGCAGTGGAATATCATGTTTTTCCGATGTATTCACCACATCCTGGACACTCATTCCGGAATGCCATACATCAAAACTGAAACCATTCGTTTTATTCGTTTCTTTTATGTGGTCAGGTTGGTCGTCAATTATCGTTTTAACGTCAGCGCTCGGATATCCGACTACGGCGCCATATGCAGAGCATTTTACGATTCCGTTTTCATCCCAAATTTCCGCGCAAGAGATTTTCCTCCCATCTTTCAACACCAGCGTATCTGCGGATACATTCCTGATCATCGGCACAAAAACGAATATAAATAATAAGAAGATTAAGAGCTTATTAAGTTTGATGGTCATGGCCACTGGACCCTTTTGAGAGTGTATTACAAAAGTATTTTTTCCCTATGCCATTGCAGGTTTTCCTGGGCCGGCCAGTAAGCCGCTTTTTCCGGCCTGAAGATGGTTCTATCTGATAACGTCAGAATATGCCCCGGGCAATTCTTTTCTGTCGTAACCCGCTTTGAAACCAGCACCTCATAATCTTTCCCAACGCTCATAAGCCCTTCATCAAACGACCAGTGGCAAAGCCGGCACAATGACATCCCGTTTGTCGGTCTGTCATCATGGCTGTCGCACCACGGCTTCACGTGAGCCGCCTCCACCACGGTATGTCCCTTGGGTGTGAGCATCCGTATTCCGCACAGCGCGCACCGATGCTCATAAAGCATGACGATCGCCTTTCTGAAACCTTGGTCTCGTATTTTTTCGTTTCGAATCGATTCCTCATCTTCCGGGATGTAAGGCTTTATATTTTCACGGACTGCCAGGAGTTCCTGGCTGTATTTATACGCCTTGACATTTACATACCCGCACTCAAGAACCGCGGTGCGGATTTCCGGAGCGAAATAAAAGCCGATGATTGCGGCGCGCAATTGTTCCCGGGCTTCGGGCCGGCAAAGAAAGGAGTACAGCTCCTCATCTAAAATTGCACCGCTACATACCTCCCGGAGCCTTTTCATGGACGAAATGGATTCGACACTGATGCTGCCGCTGAATCCCGGGGTCTTCACCAGTTTGAAGATGCCATCGTTCTGAAGCCTTGGGAACGGATAGGCCATATTCCCTCTTGACCCCGGCGGCATGATGGTCTGCCAGTAGGTGTTGAAAGTATCGACAAGATCGAAGGCAGGCTCATGAAGTTTTTCGTGATCAGTCCCTGGGCGAAATGATCAATGATCGAAAGCAGGAGAAACGGTTTGTGGGGCGCCTGATGGCAGGTAAGGGTCGTCCACCGGTTTCTGTTTTTATCGGTTTTCAGTTTTTTAAGCCAGGCAACCAGTTTATCGAGCATAGAGGGCAATCCAGAATGGTCGTGAGAAAGAAAAGTCCCTACGAATTAGTCAGTGCCTGAACTTCTCTACTTCATACAACGAATGCACAATATTATACGACAGATAAAACATACCCCAGCCACATTTCCCCGGACCCGACCGCGGACGGATTTCTGGAAAACCACCGGACCGACAAACCGAGCCGGTCAAACAGCGCGCGTAATTCATTGTCCTGCCACAGGTAAAAGGTACGATTTTCGGCATCCGTCCGGCATCCTGTCCCCTCCTTGAGGGAGATGTAGACCTGGCCGGAAGGAAATGGGGCCGGCGTGCGGCCGGATGCGGATTCGGGCGCATTTTTAAGCGCCTTTAAGACATTCGCGAGCACGCCCGGCAGGCGGTCGTGGGGGACATGAACCAGCGAGCCGGACAGGAGCAGGGCGTCCGCCCGGAGGGTCGTAAAATCAAACGTTTCAAAGTCGCCCTCGATCACGGTGCAGCCGGCGTGTTGGCGGGCAAGGGCGGCCAGGCCGGCGGAGCGTTCAACGCCGGTCACCTCAAAACCCCGTTGTTTCAGCCAGAGAAGATCCCGGCCGGAACCGCATCCGATATCGAGCAGATGCGCGCCCGGGGGAAGCCGGTCGGCGAACGGCGAAAGAAAGGGCGCCGGATCGATGTGAAAGGTTTTCTGATGGTACTCCCGCCAGTTTATGCTGTAGTAGTCCGGCATCGGAATCCCTCATTATCCGATCCCATTTCCGCTGGGGACCGGGATTGGTAAGAAAAAGATGGGTAACGTCCAAAAGCGGGCGGGACGAAATTTCCGTTCGAGATACCGTTTAGATACACTGCGGCGGACATTTCGAAAAGCGGTTTTCAGGAAAACTTCCGATGCGGACCGGAGTGTTTTCAAATCTTTTTGGCTGTTCCTTATAAATCCATGAGCCGGGCTTGAATGCGATGGCCGGATTGGGTATTATCATTATCAACCAACGCCAACATCCAATAAAAAGGATTTCCCATGTCCCCCGTCACCATCCACGTATTCTCCGATTATCTCTGACCGTTCTGCTGGCTGGCGGAGCCGGCCATCGAAACCGTTAAACGCGACGATCCGGATGCGGCGTTTGTCTGGCGCGCCTACGAACTGCGGCCGGATCCGGTGCCCACCCTCGACCCGAATTCCAGTTACATCCGGAATGCCTGGAAAGAGGCGGTCCTTCCCCTGGCGGAAAAACTGAAGGTGCCCATGAACCTGCCCCCCATGCAGCCCCGGTCGCGGAGGGCCCATGAAGCGGCCCACTGGGCAGGATCGACGGGGGCGTTCGCGGCCTATAATGCGGCGCTTTTCCGGGCCTTTTTCGAGCGGGGGGAAGATATCGGCGATACGGGCGTGCTGATCCGGCTGGCGGCGGACCTGGGACTGGACGGCGAACGGCTCGGGATGGCGCTGGAGCGGCGGGAGTTTGAAAAGGGCGTGCTGGCCGACGAGGAAGACGCGGCCCGGTTCGGCGTGAGGGCGGTGCCGTGCTTCGTGGCGGACGGGACGGTGATGTTGAGCGGGGTGCAGCCGGCGGAGCGGTTGAAGGAGATGATCGGGAGGGTGCGGAAGGGGTTGGTGGGAAAAGGGGATTTTGTCTTTTGAAGGGCATCCCCCTCATCCCGACCTTCTCCCCGGGGGGAGAAGGGAAAACCCTCGCCGACGGGTAAAAAGCTCTTTACCCCGCGAGCGGTGTTTTTGCAGGAAGAACAACGCTTAAAAGCCGTGCACGAAAAAGATTGAGTTCCTTGGAAGTTCAAGAACAAGTGTCGCAGATCCCGAGTCAATCGCAGGTTCCTATAAAAGGAGGGCAGATGGAAAACGAGACGAAAATCGTGGACGGGTTCAAGTTCATGCCGAGATCGCTTCGGGCATTTGTGGGAAAAACCATTCCAGAGGCGGAATTTTCCGGCCATATCCCCTGGACGCCGATGAAACGGCCGGTCCGGGAGGCGACGGTTGCGCTCCTGACATCGGCCGGCATCAGCATGAAGACCCAGGCCGCCTTTGACATGGAGCGGGAGAAAAAAGAGCCGCTATGGGGCGATCCGAGTTTCCGGATGATCCCGCGGGACGCCCGGTCCGGGGAGATCAACATGAACCATCTCCATGTCAATACCCGGTTCGCAAAGGAAGACATCAACGTGATGCTCCCGATCCATCGCCTGGCCGAATTCGAAGCGGAGGGGATCATCGGGCGGCTGGCTCCCAGCCATTATTCCATCTACGGGTACCAGATCGATCCAACGGCCCTGATGAGCGAAACCCTGCCGGCGATTGCCGAACAGATGCGGACAGAAGGGGTGGATGCGGCCCTGCTCACCCCGACGTGACCGCTCTGCTGCCGGTCCGTGGGACTGGTCGCCCGTTTTCTGGAGGAGCAGGGGTTTTCAACGGTCATGCTGACGATGGTGCCGGAATTCACCCGGGAGATCGGCATTCCCCGGGTTGCGGCCATCGAATACCCGTTCGGCCGCCCAGTGGGGCATGTGAACGATGTGGAGGGGCAGAGGGCGGTGCTGCTGGCGGCGCTCGATGTGCTCGACACGGCGGACCGGCCCGGACAGGTGCGCCATCTGCCGTTTACCTGGACGGAGGATCCGAAGGAGACGGACTGGCAGCCGCCGGAACCGTCGCCGATTATAAAGATGATGTTCAAGAAGGAATGATGGGGAAGAAAAAAGGAAGGAAAAGCGAAGAATAAGGGCATCCCCCTCATCCCGACCTTCTCCCCGGGGGGGAGAAGGGGAACAAGGACCAGGGGGCATTGGTTAACCATTACTCCTGTCAAGGCGCGTTGCTACCGCACCACTCCGCTTTCCTTCAACCGTTCGATCTCTTCTTCCGAATACCCCAGGCGCCGGAGCACCGGCGTGGTATGTTCCCCGATGGCCGGGGCGTGGGTGCGGGTGCCGGCGCGGCAGGCAGAAAAGCGGACCGGATAGCCCGGCAGGGTGATATCGCCGAGTCCGGGATGGGCAAACGGGACCATGTAGTTGTTGGCCAGGGCCTGGGGATCGGTCTTGATT
>Ga0209347_1006106_pt1 | contig 10946 bp, 3 predicted proteins | sample AutmiccommuBRH23_FD_187382 | JGI IMG/M metagenome (GOLD analysis project Ga0209347, IMG submission 187382) | Deep subsurface microbial communities from Mt. Terri, Switzerland - Autotrophic microbial communities BRH/23 (SPAdes) (version 2) | ecosystem: Environmental > Aquatic > Deep subsurface >...
TTCGGTCAGCGTGTTTTCCAGGTTCCGAACCTCGGCCTCGGCGGCTTCCTGTTCCGCCTTTTCGACGGCGATGGTCTCGTCGAGCAATGCCAGTTCGGCCTCGAGGTGTCGGATTTCCTGCTTTTTTTCAAGAATGCCGGACAGCTTGTCCCGGCTGCCGCCGATCATGATTCCCTGGCCGGAAACCATGTCCCCCTCCCGGCTGACAATCGTGTTGAACCCGCTTCCGGCATTCCACAGGGAGAGGGCGGATTCGAAATCATCGACCACCGCCACCCCGGCGAACATCCCGCCGAGCATCTGTTCGTATCCCGGACGGATGACCACGTGATGGCGAAGCAAAATGGCATCGTCAGCGCCGATCACCGTCACTCCGGCCGATCCGTTTTCCCCGTCGACCGGAATAAAACCGCTCCGCCCCGCGTTTTCCCCGCGCAGGTAATCGATGAATTCCGCGCCGGTTGACGAATCCCGGACCAGGATGTACTGGAGGGCTTCGCCGAGCATGGCCTCGACGGCATACTCGTAGCCGGAGGCGGGTTCGATGAAATCGGCCATGACCCCGACGATCCGCAGGTCGCTGCTGCCGTCCGGCAGGATCTGGCGCTTCATGACCGCCTTGACTCCGTCCCGGTACCACTCGAAATTCGCCTCCATTTTTTTAAGGACGCCGAGTTTCGATTTGACCTTGTTCCGGTCGTTTCCCAAGGCGTTGACACTTTTGATGCGGGCGCCCAGTTCGGCGCCTTTGGCTTTCAGGGAGGTCTCGCATTCGGCTTTCCGTCGCAGGACCGATTCGAGCCGTTCCTTGATATCGGTCTGCTGCTGCGTGATCTTTGATTCCTGTTCGGTCAGTTCCGCGACCGCCTGTCCGGTTTCCTCCTGATCGTCCTCGATCTGCCGGATCCGGCGCTTGAGGTTCTCCTTGTTGGCCGCCGCGTTCTGGTGGATGTTCTCGTACCGGGCCCGCTGGGTGGAAAGCTCGATCAGCCGTTTTTTCCGTTCCTCCAGCCGGTGGTTGACCTGGGCGAGTTCGGTCCGATGGTCAGCGACTGCCTCGTTTTCGGCATCGAGTTCGATCCGGACCTCATCGAACCGCGTCTTTAGCGATGCGGTCTTTTTCGTCCCCTCGGCGATTTCCGATTCCAGTTTCCGGTTTTTTTCATGAAGATCGGCCAGGGACTGTTCCAGCCGGGCAATTTCCTCGCCCAGGTGGGCGCCTTCATTGGACAAGTGCTTCAGGTCGAATTCGAGCTTGTCGATGTTCCGCTGGGTTTCCGATCGCGCCGCCCGTTTGTCGGCAATCTCTTTGTCCTTGAGTCGGCGGCGGGACTCCATTTCGCCGAGGGCCGCGTTCAGGGTTTCGATTTCACCCGCGTGGAACGTATCCTTTTCCCGTAGTCCGGCAAGGAGCTGTTCCGCGCCGTCAATGCGGCGGGTATAGTCCTCGTGATAATAGATCGCGACCTGGATCTCCGCTTCCTTGAGCAGCCGCCGGTATTCCCGGAAGCGCTCGGCCTTTTTCGCCTGCCGGGAAAGGGAATTGAGCTGTTTTTCGATTTCACCCAGAATGTCGTGAAGCCGCTCCAGGTTGACCCGGGTGGCACTCACCTTGGCCAGCGCTTCCTGTTTACGGTTCTTGTACCGGACGACCCCGGCGGCCTCCTCGATGAAGCTCCGGCGTTCCTCCGGGGTGGCGTCGGTAATGGCGCCGATATTCCCCTGCTGGATGATGGCGCACGACCGGGAGCCCATGCCGTAACGGAGAAAGATGTCGTGGATGTCCTTGAGCCGACAGGGCTGCTTGTTGAGCAGATAGGCGGTTTCCCCGGAGCGGTAGATCCGACGGGTGATCATGATTTCCGTGTACGACTCGACCGGCTCGGGGAGGGGAGCGCCATTGTCGGCGGCAAACACAAGGGAAACTTCCGCCATATTGAGGGGAGCGCGTTTGTCCGTGCCGGCAAAAATCACGTCTCCCATTGACTTGCCCCGGAGCTGCTTAACGCTCTGTTCCCCCATCACCCATTTGATCGCATCGATGATGTTGCTCTTCCCGCAGCCGTTTGGCCCCACAATGACTGAAATCCCGGGCGGAAAATCGATGACGCATTTGTCCGCGAACGATTTGAAGCCGTGGATTTCAAGTCTTTTCAATTGCATGCTACTGCCTCGGTCCGGGAAAAAAATGCCGCGATCGATAAGGAGCTTCGACCGACTCTGGAAGTTGAAATAATGGTGCCGCGGTCCTTGCTGCCTGGCGCTCGTCGCTGGTTTTTCGACCGCCGGGCCGCGGGTTTGATCAGAACAATTAACCCGAGACCGGCTGCCGCGCAATAAAAAACGACTGGCTGCGGCGCGGGCCGGAGATCCGGGGATGGACATTCTGAAAAAAAGAGCTTTCTTTTCGGACGCCTGGTACAGGACGTAGTTCATTCTAGAAATGTCTTGACACCATCCGCTGCGTCCCGGTATCAACGAATATATTCCTGAATAAATTTATTTAGTTATTCTTTTTAAAGATCCGTGCATGTTCACGAGCACGGGTACGTTCACGTGCACGTAAAACCCATAATGACCACGCGGATTTTCGATGATCCCCATTCCCGGGTATGAGATCGAGCTTCAGCTTCATGACGGCAAACGCTCCGTGATCTACAAGGGGGTGCGGAAACTCGATCGCCTTTCCGTTATCATCAAGCTCCTGAAAAGCCTTTATCCTTCCCTTTCCGAAATTCTTCGTTTCCAGCAGGAATACGCCATGCTCCGGAAGATAGGGGCCTACAGCGTAGTGAGGGCCTGCGGGCTCGAATCGCTCAACAACCGGCCCATGATCGTCATGGAAGATTTCGGCGGTCTTTCCCTGGACCGCTGCTATCGTTTCGACGACTGCGAACCGGCGGAAACCCTCACCCTTTTCCTGCGGATGGCCGAGATCCTGGAAGACATTCACCGCCAGCGGATCATCCACAAGGACATCAACCCGACCAACATCGTCTGGAACCGTCAGACCGGCCAAGTCAAGCTGATCGACTTCGGTATATCCGCCAGCGCCATCATGGAGATCAACCAGTCCCGGTTCCCGGAGATCCTGGAGGGAACCCTGGCCTACATTTCTCCGGAACAGACCGGCCGGATGAACCGGACGGTCGATTACCGGAGCGACCTGTATGCTCTTGGCGCCACGTTCTACGAACTGCTGACCGGGACCGTTCCGTTCCAGGCACAGGATCCGGTTGAAATGGTCTATGCCCACCTGACGGCCATGCCGGTCCCTCCGGTTGATATTAATCCCGCTCTTCCCGTTCCCTTGTCGGATATTGTCATGCGGCTTCTGGAAAAAGAGCCGGACAACCGGTACCAGAGCGCATTCGGCCTCCAGTCGGACCTGGGCGCCTGCCTCGACGGATTCCGGGAAGGCGGGTTCGTTCCGGCATTCGACCTGTGCACGAACGACACCCCCGACTACTTCCAGGTTCCCGGCAAACTTTACGGGCGACGGGAAAAGATCGAGAACCTGCTCGCCGCCTTCGACCGGATCAGCCGCAGCGGCCGGGAACTGATCCTGGTTGCCGGTCCGGCAGGTATCGGCAAATCGGCCATGATCCAGGAAATCTCCCGGCCGGTGACCGAGAGGGGCGGGCTTTTCATTTCCGGCAAATTCGACCAGTTCAAGCGGGATATTCCCTATGCCTCCATTATCCTTGCCTTTCAGAAACTGATTCCCCGGCTCCTGGCTGGAGATGCCGAAACCGTATCCCGGTGGCGGGAAGCCCTCCGGAATGCCCTGGCGCCGAACGGTCAGGTCATGGTCGACGTGATCCCCGAACTCGGCCTGATCATGGGGAAGCAGCCGGCGGTCACGGAACTCGGCCCGGTCGAATCCCGCAACCGGTTCCACCTGGTTTTCCAGAATTTCGTGGGGGTGTTTGCCAAGGCAGATCACCCGCTCGTGATTTTCCTCGATGACCTGCAATGGGCCGATCTCCCGAGCCTGAAACTCCTGGAACTCCTGATGACCGGTCCGGTCGACCGTCACCTGATGGTTATCGGCGCCTACCGGGATTCGGAGGTGGATGACTCCCACCCCTTCATGCTGAATTTGGAAAATATCCGGGGTGAAGCGATCCTCGTCACCACCATTCCGCTTGAACCGCTTTCCCGGAACGATATGGGCCTGCTGATTGCCGAAACGCTGAAATCGAGCGCATCCGATGTGGGTTCGCTGGCCGATCTATTCTCCAGCCGCACCCGGGGAAACCCGTTTTTCATCAAGCAGCTGTTACTCGCGCTGCACGAAGAGGGGGTCTTTTCTTTTGATCGGAAAAACCGGCGATGGACCTGGGACATGGCCGTGATCGAACGGATTCAGGTTACCGACAACGTGGTCGATTTCCTGATCGCTAAAATTTCGCGTCTCCCGGAAGAAACGGTCGAGGCCCTCAAGACCGCTGCGTGCATCGGCAACCGTTTCGATCTCGACGTGCTCGCCCGGGTCAACCGGATATCCCCGGGGGAGGCGGATGCAAGCCTCTGGGATGCCCTGCGGGAAGGGATGATCATGCCTTATTCCAGCCGGGATATGGCCGACGAGACCGGCCTCGAAAGCCCCCGGATCACTTACAGCTTTGCCCATGACCGGATTCAGCAGGCCATTTACACCCTGATCGACCCGGCCGGAAAAAAACGGCTCCACTGGCGGATTGGCCGGGTCATGCTTTTTGAACAGGATGTCGAATCCATCGACGCCAATCTCTTCGAAATCGCCAATCACTTGAACGCGGGTTCGGACCTGATCCGTGACGATTCGGAAAAAATCGCCATCTGTGAAATCAACTGCCGTGCCGGTATGAAGTCGCGGAGTTCGGCCGCCTATGAATCGGCATCCTATTATTTCAAGGCCGGCATCGATCTTCTGCCCCCGGGAAGCTGGAAGCACCACCATGATCTGGCGGTGCGCCTCCACGCCAATGGGGCCGAAGCCGCGTACCTCAATTCCGACAGCATCAACATGGATTTCTTCTCGGAAGCGGTCCTGAAACATGCCGTCAGGACCGAGGACAAAATTCATGTCTACCAGGTCCGAATCCAGGCTTATATTGCCCAGAACCGGCTTATGGACGCCATCCGGACCTCCCTGTATGCGCTGCGCAAGCTCGGGATACGGATTCCCCTGAAGCCGGGAAAACCGGATATCCTGGTCAAGCTCCTCGCCACCAAACTCCGGCTGGCAGGTAAGGAGGACCGGTTTTTCATCCGGCACCGCGCCATGGAAGATCCGTTGAAAATCGCGGCCATGAAAATCCTGACGGCCGCGTCATCACCGGCTTTTTTCGCTGCCCCGAACCTTCTGCCGCTCCTCGTCTTCGAACAGATCCGACTGTCGCTTAAATACGGCATCGCCATGGAAACCGCGCCGGCGCTCAGCGTCTATGGCGTTATCGAGTGCGGGGTGGCCGGGAACATCGATGCCGGCTACCGGTTCGGAGGGCTGGCCATCGAACTGCTCCGGCGCGGCGACGGCAGGGAATACGAAGCCAAGGCACTGGTCGTGTTCAATTCCCAGATCCACCATTGGAAGGCCCATGCCCGGAATACCCTCCCTCCGCTGCTGGAAGCCTACCAGATCGGACTGGAAACCGGGGACCTGGAGTATGCCGCTTACGCCGTCCACGTCCACTGCTGCAATTCTTACTGCATCGGGAAGAACCTGTCCGCGCTGGAACGGAAGATGACGACCTACACCTCGGTCATCCGCCGCCTCAATCAGAAAACCGCCTATAATTTCCAGCAGATCTGGCACCAGGCGGTTCTCAACCTCCGAAACGGCGGGGATGCGCCATGGCGGCTGGAAGGGGAGGTTTATGATGAGACCCGGATGCTCCCCCGCCATGCGGAGGCCAATGACCGGGCCGCCATGTTCGATGTTTATTTTCACAAGCTGATCCTCGGTTATCTGTTCGGCAATTATACGGAAGCGGCGGCGTTTGCGGAGATGGCCCGCAAATACGCGGACGGGGTCACCGGCATGCTCTACGTGCCGGTGCTCTGGTTTTATTCCGCCCTGGCCTGGGCCGCCGTCTGCCGGGCCATGCCCCAGGGGCTTCGACGGCAGCGGATCATCAACCGGATCGGCCGGAGCCGGAAGTTGATGGTGAAATGGGCGGGCCACTGTCCGGAAAATTTCCAGCATAAGCATGATCTGATTGCCGCCGAACTGGCGGAACTCTCTGGGGACGAGCCGGAGGCGCGATGGCTTTACCGTCAGGCGATCGAGGCCGCGGCCCGGCATGACTATCCCAATGAACGGGCAATCGCCTGTGAATGCTTCGCCCGCTTCTGGATCGACCGGAACGAGCCGGTACTTGCCCGGCACTACCTCAACACGGCCCGCGGGCAGTACCAGGTCTGGGGGGCGGCGGGAAAGATCCGGGATCTCGACGCACGCTATGCCGACCTCCTGGACAAGGCCCCGGTCGCCGAATCCGGATGGACCACCTCCGAGATGGGTACTTCGGCACCGGTGACGGCCGGCGGCCTCGATTCCGTATCGGTGCTCAAGGCCTCCCAGGCGATTGCCGGGGAGATCCGCCTCCCGAACCTGTTGAAAAAGCTGATGAACCTGGTGATGGAGAACGCCGGGGCCCAGAGCGGGATGCTCCTTCTCAAGCGGGATGCGGATTTCATTGTCGAAGCCGTCAAGGAGAAGGAAAACGCCGAGATTACGGTTCTCAACGGGATTCCGTTCAAGAATGCCGACCTGCCGGAGTCGATCGTCCGATTCGTGGAGCGGACCCACGAGGCGATCGTACTTGACAACGCGGACCACGAGGAAAAATACGCAAACGATCCGTACATCCGAAACAACCGACCAAAATCGGTCATCTGCCTCCCCATCGTCCATCAAAAATACCTTATGGGGATCCTGTACGCGGAGAACAACCTGATGCACGGGGCGTTCACCCGCCAGCGGCTCGAATCGCTCAACGTTATCGCCTCCCAGGCGGCCATCGCCCTGGAAAACGCGCTCCTCTACGACGATTTGCGGCGGGCCGAGTCAAAGCTGCGCAACCTGATCCAGACGGCCCGGGAAGGATTCGTTGAACTTGACAACGAGGCGTACATCACGGATGTCAACCCGGAGATGTGCCACATCTTCGGCGTAACCCGGGACCAGCTCGTGGGGCGCAACATCCTGACCACGGTCGACCCGCAAAACGCGAAGATCATGGGGCGGGAACACGAACTTCGCCGCCAGGGGAGGGCGAGCACGTATGACGTGACCATCACCCGGCCGGACGAAACCCGGGTCCACTGCATCATCAAGGCGACCCCGCTTTTCGAGGACGGCCGGCAGGTCGGCTCCTTTGCCATGGTGACCGACATCACCGACCGGATCCGGGCCGAGGAGGAAATCCGGAAACTGAACGAGGAACTGGAGGGACGGGTCCGGGAGCGGACCGCGGAACTGGAACGGTCCCTGACCACCCTCAAGGATGCCCAGAAGAAACTGGTTGAATCGGAGAAAATGGCGTCTTTGGGGAGCCTGGTCGCCGGGGTGGCACACGAGGTCAACACACCCGTCGGGGTGGCCGTGACCGCCGCCTCGTTCCTCCAGGACAAGACCCGGACATTAGCGGAAAAACATGCTGGAGACGGGGTCACCGAGCAGGATCTCGCCAAGTATGTCCGGGCCGCCAAGGAGGCATCAACCCTGATCCTCTCGAACCTCCAGCGGGCCGCCGAGCTGGTTCGGAGCTTCAAGCAGGTGGCCGTCGACCAGTCGGCGGAAAAGCGCCGGATCTTCAATGTCCGGCATTACCTGGATGAACTCCTCCTGAGCATGCGCCCCGAATACAAACGGACCCGGCACACCATTGCCATCGACTGCCCGGACGATATAGTGGTCGACAATTTTCCTGGCATCCTCGCCCAGGTCGTCACCAACCTGGTGATGAATTCGCTCATCCACGGTTTTGATGGAATCGAGGCCGGCGAAATCCGCATCGCCGTAACCCCGGATACGACCGGCATCACCCTGGTCTACCGGGATAACGGCAAGGGGATGGACCGCCATGTCCTGGAGCACGTATTCGACCCATTCTTCACCACCCGCCGGTCCAAGGGAGGCACCGGCCTCGGCATGCATGTGGTCTATAACCTGGTGACCCAGACCCTCGGCGGCAACATTGACTGCGACAGCACCCCGGGCGAAGGCGTGACCTTTACAATATATATGCCGTATCTGGAAAAGGAGGGGGCAGGGGAGGGGACCGGCCGCTTTACGGCAAATTGAATATTCTGATATCCGGTTCGCTCCGATAAATCGAGTTACCTCCTTGCCAGGAAGAAATCGGGCGGGTTTCAAACCCGCCAACTGGTTGACGATTCACCATTCACAATTAATCTAATGATTGTTCTACGAAACGCTTGGATAAATTTAAAATCCAATGGCCAATGGTGAATTGCCAATAGCCAATGTGAATGATCACCATACAAATGACCCTTGATAAACCGGAGCACCCATTCATGACCGAAATCTCCGATTCCAAAAAAGCCATCTTCGACCGTTTCGCCGCCCACGTCTCATCGGGCAAATCGGCTTTTTTCCTCAACAACGGCATCCCCTTCGTTTTCGGCCGGCGGGAAGGCCCCTACGTCTGGGACGTGGACGGCGATAAGCGGCTGATCAACTGCCACTGCAACGGCCGGGTCTACAATCTCGGCCACCGGCACCCAGAAATCGTCGCGGCCCTGGTCGAAGCGGCCGGCCGGATCGACATCGGCAACCACCATTTCGTGAGCCGGGAACGAGCGGAACTGGCGGATATGCTGGCAGCCCTCAGCCCCGGGGACCTTGACTACGTGATCTTCGGGGTGAGCGGCGGCGAATCGATCGATCTGGCCATCAAGATTGCCCGCAAGGCGACCGGCCGTAAGGGAGTGATCTCGGCCGTGGGGGGCTACCACGGGCACACCGGCCTGGCCATGGCCGCCGGAGACCCCAAGTATAAAAGCCCGTTTCTTTCTGATTCCTCCGATTTTTCCCAGGTCCCGTTCAACGACATTCCGGCGCTTGAATCAGCCCTCACGCCGGACACGGCCGCCGTCATTTTCGAGACCGTGCCGGCCACCCTGGGGATGCGGATTGCCGATCCGTCCTATTTCGTCGAGGCCAAGGCGCGGTGCGCGGCCAACGGGTCGCTCCTGATCATCGACGAGGTCCAGACCGGCCTGGGGCGGACCGGCCGGTTCTGGGGAATCGAAAACTTCGACGCCACGCCGGACATGATCGTAACGGCAAAAGGGCTGGGTGGCGGCGTCTACCCGATCACCGCCACCATCATCCGCCGGGACCTGGAAGCGGTTTTCCATGACGATCCATTCATACATATCTCCACCACCGGCGGGGCCGACATCGGCTGCGAAGTGACCAGGCGGGTCCTTGCCATTTCGTCGGCGGAACCGTTTCTCGCCCATGTCCGGCACCTGGCCGGGTTATTCAATAACGGAATGGCCGCGCTCCAGGCGGAATTTCCGTCCCTGTTCGTCGAGTTCCGGCAGCTCGGGCTCATGTGCGGGCTGAAGACCCCCCACCCGGACCTGGGGCCGCTTCTTACCAAGACCTGCTATGACGCCGGGCTTCTCTGCATCTTTGCGGGAAACGACACTTCGGTGGTGCAGTTCCTGCCGCCGCTGATTATCGACGACCGCCTGGCGTGTGAAATCCTGGAACGGCTGCACGAGGCGTTCACGAACGCCAAAGCGTTTGTCGATGCTTTTTTTGCTTGAAACCTGCTGTCGGGCAGGAAACCCGACCTGCGCCGGGTTCTATGTCGGTAAGGTTCGGTGCAAGGCTGAGGGTTTTTCCCTCCCCCTCGACGGGGGAGGGTCAAGGGTGGGGGTGAATTAATGAGGAAATCACCTTCGCTTCCTACAACTGGTATGTGCTGGAGGGTAACTTGAAATGATCCAAATTGACGACGACGCGCTGATCGCGTTCGAAAACCAGCTGAATCCCGCGTACCCGGAACAGAGCGGGATTGTTCCAACCATCCTCGGATACGGTGAAATCTCGTCCACCTTCTGCTTCGACGCCATGCCCGATGTCGCCTTCAAACGGATGCCCCCGTTTTCGAACATAACCGCCATCGAACAGTATGAGACCGCCATCGCCGTCTACTGCCGTCGCCTGGCGGACGGCTGCGGGGTTCGGGTTTCCGATTACGCAGTCTTCAAAATGATCAACCGCCACAACGAACGGATCGTCTACGTGGCCCAGCCCCGGCTCGATTCCGATTCCATCGGAAATGCCCGGGTCCGCCAATGCACACTCGAGGACACGGACCGGATCATCGCCACCACTGCCAACCGGATTCTCCGGGTTGGACGGTTCAATGCGGAGCATGCCCCGGATGAAGCGATCGGGATCGACGGTCAGATCTCCAACTGGAGTTTTTCCTCGCCGGGCGCGGATCCGGTCTACTTCGACATCACCACCCCTTTTCTCCGGATCGGCGTAAAAGAGCAGCTCGACACCGGGATCTTTCTCAAGAGCTGCCCGCCGTATCTCGTCTGGCTGGTCCGGTGGCAGTTCCTCCAGGAAGTGATCGACCGCTATTACGACACCCGTCTGGTCCTTATCGACCTGGCCGCCAACCTGTACAAGGAAGGATGCGCGGCCAAGGTCCCGTCGGCCATTGAGGTAATCAACGCAGCCCTTGAGGAAACCGGCGCCGCCGGACAAATCTCATACCTGACCGGATCGGAAGTCGAGAAATACTATAAGAATGATGCTTTTATATGGTCGTTGTTTTTGGCATTGCGGCGGATGGACCGGTATATCAAAACGAGGATGCTGGGGAGGCGGTATAATTTTATTTTGCCGGGAAAGATTACGAGATAAAGCATTTTGCTGAAAATTTATTTTTATCAATTACCTTTAT
>Ga0209347_1006109_pt1 | contig 10944 bp, 10 predicted proteins | sample AutmiccommuBRH23_FD_187382 | JGI IMG/M metagenome (GOLD analysis project Ga0209347, IMG submission 187382) | Deep subsurface microbial communities from Mt. Terri, Switzerland - Autotrophic microbial communities BRH/23 (SPAdes) (version 2) | ecosystem: Environmental > Aquatic > Deep subsurface >...
ATACCTGGTTCCAGTTCAGGAGAAGTCTGCCTCCGGCCTGTTTGACCAGCCTCGAACCCCAGGGTTCCAGGACAAGGGCTGCGTCAAGTTCTTTTTGGGCAAAGGTGGTCAGGATATCCGGGGTTTCCACCTGCAGTACGGTAACATTGCCCCCTTTAGCCGCGTCTTTCAACCCGGCGTCGGCAAGGACTTTACGGAGAGCAATATCCTGGGTGTTGCCGAACTGGGGTACAGCCACTTTTTTGCCTGCCAGATCTTGAACCCTATCGATTCCTGCATCCTCTCTGACTACCAGCACCGCACCAGCGTTGGTTGCTCCGGCAATCACCTGCAGCCAGCCCTTTGACTTTACAAAACCGTTAATAGCCGGTACAGGTCCGATATATCCCAGGTCAATTTCACCAGCAAGTAAGGCTTCGATTTCCGCCGGTCCGGCATTGAAAAGCTTTCTGTCAATAGTAACATTGTCCCCCAGAGCTTTCTGGAACGTGCCGTCGGCCAGCCCTACCAGGGCCTGGGAATGGGTAATGTTGGGGAAATGTCCGACTCTGATTGTCAAAGGTTTTCTTTCAGCACCGGTCTTCTCCGCTTCCTGGCCTGATCCACAGCCGGCAATGCTGAGCGCCCCGGCAATCAGGCTCGATAACAGCAGTAAATTGACAATTTTTCCTTTTATCATTTCTGAACTCTCTTTCATCAAAAATTTTCTGACCTATTCCTTCAGATCAAAATAAAAAGGAGCCTAAATAACCACCAAGATATAAAATGGTTAGATTAGCCTCCAGTGTTTCTGGTCAACTAACTTATTTTCTTTTGCCGGTACCTGGACTCTGTCAAACCAATTCACTACTTAAGACGCATCTTTTCGTTCTTATCAATCTGAACTACCTTGCCATCCTGGATAACCAACGTGACAGACCCGTATTTGATGGTACTGATCAGTCCCAGGAGCCGCTGCAGGTCTGCAGGAGATAATGGAGTTTTACCTATATCCGGTATGGCGCTAATTTTCTCTTCCATAGTTGTCTTACCTCCAAAGTAAAAATAATTAACAAGGCGGCCAAATCATGCAGCCTTTAAATTCACCTTCAAGCCACAATTTTAATGCCGCCGAATCCATTGCCATGTAACGGAAAAGGCCTCATTTTCCCATATATGCGCTGAAAAGCTATGGTCTGCCCCCTGGATAAGGTGCGCTTCCGTGGGGAACGATAACCCGCTCCGGGCATCGATATAAAGTCCCGCATTGGTATGTGGTATCTCCATGTCTCCTGTCCCGTGCAATACCAATAAAGGCCCGGCAAATTCCCCTGCCGCCGCCAATGGGGAGTTCTCCCGCAGTGATTCCAGAAAAGGTCTGCCCAGGATGAAACCCTGGTAATCTGAACTCCCGGCGGAAAATGCCTCGCTAAATATTTTCTCTCCCACAATCCCCCTGATGTCACTGTACAAATTTGTCACCGGTGCCCATAAGACCAACCCAGCCAAAGCCGGAACATCAACAGCGGCCAGTGCCGCAACTGCCCCACCCAAACTGAGGCCGACCAGGTAGATCTGATTTTGATCAATCCGGGGATTTTTCCGGAGAAAACTAATAGCTGCCCGGGCTTCTTTCACCTGTTGGTTGACTGTGATATCCTTATGGTCCCCGTCACTCTCACCGCAGCCGCTGAAATCAAACCTGAGGACAGCGAATCCTTTCTGGCAAAAATAGCGAGCCGCTTTGACGAAAATCCGGTGCAGGCCTATTTTGTTGCCCGTAAACCCGTGACAGAATACTACAGCGGGCAATCTGTGACCACCCTGGTCAGAAAGATGAAGAATACCCCTGACAGTTTTGCCGTCGATATTAAACTCCATGTACTGTTCCATCGCATCTCCTCCATTATGTATGCAGATAAGGCAGCCGGCTCTCACGAATATTTGAAAAGCTAAGTCACCACCCCCGCGGTTACTTAGCCTCCGTTTATCCGGTCAACTAATTCCGAGTATTCCTATATGTTTTACTGGTTTTATTTTAAAACATGCGTGATTGTTTGTCAATATATATCTTTGGAAAATTATCTTCCGACGAACCGGTAAAAGACACCGGCTGAGGTTTGACGGAAGTAGGTGCTTGCTTTATAATACATTCAGGCTCAAAGGCAAAAGGAGGAATGGAACATGTCAAACAAGTTTTCAAAAACTGCGGGAGTAATCCTGGGTATCGCCATCCTGCTGGTGACCGGCGTAATGGCCTTTAACCTCTACAACCGCAGCGGCGCCACCGGAAATAACAAATCACAGAGTGATATAAACACCACGGAGGCTGCACCTGACCACTTAGTGTTCCCGGCTCAAATACAAGATCTTGACCTAATCCAAAAAGATTCAGGACCCCAGGCCAGGGGAATGATCAGTAAGCTCCACGGCACTGCCATCAGTATCAAAGAAGGTTATATCGGGGAGTATGGCGGGCCTGCAGGGCAAATTATTATCTGGATTTCCGAGTCCAACAGCAACGATGATGCGATAAAGCTTTTCGATATCATGGACCGGAAAATCGCTGCTGCCCAAAAATCCGGAAGCTCAGGAGAGGCACAAGGCCCTCCCTTCACCGACAGACGCACTATGAAGTTAGAAGGTTTGGATGTAGTGGCAGTCAAAGGTATGGGGATGGAAAACTACTACTACAGGAAGGATGCAAAAGTTTACTGGATTGCCGTAAAGGGTGTTGACCCATTGAAAACTTTGGACGAAATAATAGATAAGCTATAGCGGATGAACACGGATTTAATAGAAAACCACAAAGGGCACAAAGGGCACAAATGGCACAAAGGAGATTAGTAACAATTTAAAAATTTGTCAAGAAGGCCAAAATGAAGCGTCAGCTCTGGCCTCTCTGCGCCTCTGCGTCCTCCCTCTATGATTTTTAAATTGCTCTGCGGTTGGTTATTTTCTTTTTTCAGGATAGACTTAAAGGGCGAAATTCTTCGGTCTAAGGGCTCTTACAACACTGATTTTCTTAATAAAATCGTATATCGATTAATTTGAGTCTGGTAGAACGTCAACTGTTGGTATACTACCATACCCTTTGTTGTCTTTCTTTGTGCGCCCGAACCCTTTGTGACCTTTGTGACCTTTGTGGTAAAAATGTCCGGTTTCTGATGTAATTGCAGTTAACTATGGTAGAAGGCCAAACGAAGACTTACCATTATATCCTCTGTGGTCTTTCTTTTATTTTTCTCTTCGTGGTCTTTGTGGTCCTCTTTGATCCTTTTCCTTTTTTAGACTTTCTAATTTTTAGATATAAGAAGCATAGCCGAGCAAACGGCCCTGGTGCTCGCGTAATCGGGCTAAATTCAAATCAGTTTCCCTTGTGGTCACCGGCTTTAGTTGTTATAATGGTCTAGCGTATGTGAAATAGAGTACAAACGTCGTTTTCATGAACATCCGCAGTTACATTCATCGACCTTCAGACCTACTACTAAAATCACAGCATGTAAAGAGGTGACGGCATATGCTCAGCTTTAAAACAGACCCCAAAAGGATTGATTTCAAAAAAGAAAATAAATGGCTGGTACCGGTCGGCGTTTCCAACCGTCATGTACACCTTTCCCAAAAGGATATCGATGCCCTCTTTGGTAAAGGCCACAGACTGACCGTCGCCAAAAACCTTGGACAACATGGTCAATTCGCCGCTAAAGAGACTGTAAATGTCGTAGGTGTCAAAGGAGTGCTCGAAAGAGTCAGGGTCGTCGGCCCTCAGCGGGCTGAAACCCAGGTAGAACTCAGCCGGACCGATGCAGTAAAAATAGGAATTGACGCCCCTATCAGGGATTCCGGAGATATCGCCTATTCTCCAGGGGTTGTCCTCATTGGTCCTAAAGGACCGGTAATAATTGACAAGGGATGTATCATTCCGCGGGCCCATATCCATATGCCCACCGAACGGGCCAGAGACCTTGACCTCAACGACCAGGACAAGGTCAGCATCCTGATTAAGGGAACCAAGGTAGTCTGCTACCATGATGTTCTCGTCAGGACTATTCAATCGGGCGAAACAGAATTCCACATTGATACCGACGAAGCCAATGCTGCTTTTGTGGATACAGGCGACCTGGCCATGATTAAACACCGGGAAATGGTAATTAAAGACAACTTCGGCAATATTGTCGAAGTTGGTGTTGACAATATCAAATTCGTCCTGGCTAAAAAGCCCGGTGATTATGCTACCATTGAAGGAATCCGTCACCTAAGAAATGTTTTCCACTACCCTGTTTCCGTACAAAGGGAAATCATGAACAAAATGCTTGACCCGTCCATTATCGCCCCCAATCATTTTTATCTGTTAACCGCCATGGACGGTGAAAAGGTTGTAGGTATTTCCTGTTTCTTCTACCTGACAGAATCCAAGCTCGGCTACCTCGAGCACATCGGAATAACACCGGAATACCGGAATCGTGGAATCGGTAGTTTCCTGTACCACAAAGTTACTTCCCTCCTGGAAAAAGAACACCCGGAGATTGAAGGAATGCTCCTGGAGGTACGTCAACACACTAACGAAATGGACAACAGGAAACAGTTCTTCCTCAACCTGGGTGCCATTCCAGTAGATACCGCCTTCTATCCTGCCAGCAAGTTCAGTTTTGCCGAGAAACTGCTGTTAATGTTTAAGCCCCTGGTAGTAGACGCGAACCTTAACACTGCTACTCTGGTGAAAGCATTTCAAGACTTGAGCAAGGTATTGTAACAAAAAAAATAAAAAAACAGCTGCAGGTTCATACCTGTGGCTGTTTTTTTATATTGCGAACAGTTGGTAGCAGCTATCTAAAACCAGTTTTCGGTTCCGATATACTACAACATCTCCCATAACTGCCTGTTTAGGAAGTTTACTGCGGGGTACTATCTTGGATAAACCATCAAATTCTAGCATAGCGTAATCCCCGATTATGTCGGCAATTGTTGCCCGAATCACAGAAACTCCCCCTTAAAGTAGGCTAATATTGTCTCACAAGCAAAATTATAACATGAATACCGTCATTTCGGGGGAAAAACTTTCCGTCAAATTCCTACATAATTCTAGTTTCATGGCCTTTATTTTTCGAATTGTTTCTCCAGGAAGCTTCTAAAAACATCCCCAAACTCTTCATTGGCCAGGGCAAAGGTTACATTGGCCTGTAGAAAACCCATCTTATCACCCACATCAAACCTGGTGCCTGAAAACTCAAATGCGGTAATATCTTCTGACCTACAAAGAGCGCGTAGTGCATCGGTAAACTGGATTTCCCCTCCGGCACCCGGCTTGGTTTTCTCCAGCAAATCAAACACCGTTGCCGAAACAATGTACCTGCCTATAACAGCCATCCGGGAAGGAGCGTCAGTCATCGTCGGCTTTTCCACCAGGTCACGAACCCGGTATAGCTTATTTCCTAAAGACTCCCCATCGACGATACCGAATTTGCTGACTTCACTATCAGGTACTTCCTTTACGGCTATTACGTTTCCCCCAGTCTGATTATAAACAGACATCATCTGTTTCAGGCAGGGAACCTCGGCTTGTATTATATCATCAGGCAGCAACACCGCAAATGGCTCACTCCCTACAAATTTACGGGCACATAATATTGCATGCCCCAATCCTTTGGCTTCCTTTTGCCTAACATAAGTTATATCGGCAAGATTAGATACATTTCTAATGACTTCAGCCAAAACGGCCTTTCCCTTTTCCTTCAGAAAAACCTCCAGCTCCATGGAGCGGTCAAAGTGGTCTTCCAACGCCTTCTTATTCCGCCCGGTAACAAAAATTATATCCTCTATACCGGAAGCGACGGCCTCTTCTATTATGTACTGAATGGCTGGTTTATCTACGATTGGCAGCATTTCTTTAGGTTGGGCCTTGGTTGCCGGAAGAAACCGTGTCCCCCAGCCGGCGGCAGGTATTACTGCTTTGCGAACCTTCATTTGTCTCCCCTCCAGTTCAACAGTTTGCGAACTCAATTTGATAATATCATCTTAACAAAACTGTGTAAAGCCACGTGTCCTTCCACCTTATAAAGATAAAAGGGGAATCCCTTGGGGATTCCCATCTTCCTTACTGGTTTGTTAACTGGTCTTTTCTAGCTCCTCGTCCCTGACCTGGATAGCCATCACTCTCTCGAATTCCTTGTGTGCGTTTCTGCGCTTAATTTCGACCTCAATTAACTTTTGAACTCGTAAAGCCCTCTCTTTTACCGAAGCCTTACCCTGAACACACTCCTGACCTTGCCATATGTATTCATCGGCTAGCCGTTCGAGAATCATCTTAGGAATCTGTCTTCTGGCATCACAAGTGATGGTAAAATGGAAATACTTCTGCATCAAAGGTTAATCCCTCCTGGCAATGATAATTACTCCTACTATTGTAATATAATTTATTCCAATTTTCAACTTACAAATGACCCAATAATGCCGGAAAATCTTTTAACCATATATCGGGGGTAGCTGCCGCCAAAACCTCTCTTGGATGCACGCTCCATTGTACCGCTGCGCTGGTCACGCCGGCACTGTTGGCGCACAAAATGTCATAGGGACTATCTCCAACCATGATAACACTCTCTTTATCCGGGTCTAAACCCAAGGTACTCAAGGCTTTTAAAACGGGATCCGGTTCCGGCTTATGCCGGTCAGTATCTTCATAAGCAATACATATATCAAACATATCATCAATCTCAAACAGTGTCAAACCCTTTACAGCGAGTTTTCTTGTCTTAGAGGTCACAACTCCCGTAACAACCCCAATCTTTTTAAGCTCCTTCAGGGTCTCAGGAACCTTCGGAAACAAGCAGGTCAGGTTATCATGTTTCGATAGGTTATAATCCCTGTAGGTAGCAATCAAACTGTCAGCGCGAGCCGGGTCGAGGTCAGCCATAATATCCACCAGTGGTCGGCCAAAATACCGGTAAAGTTTACAGTCTTCTACTTCAGTCCCCAGGTGGGTTTTAATTGTATATTTCAGGCTTTCCAATACCAAGTCATTAGTATTAAGTAATGTCCCATCCAGATCGAATAAAATACAAGATGCTTTCATCAGAAGCCTCCATCCAATTAAGTTACAATACTAAGTATATCACGGCCACCTGATGTCATTCAACAACTCTTGGTTAATCCACTTCATTTTGGCCCCTGGCGGTAGATGTCCTTACCTAACCTTGCCATTTATTGCTTCGGTTTTCAGGTACCGGGCGGTAATTGTATAGCTTTGTATCGAAGAATTGCCCAAGTAATCATATGCCTTTATATAGTAATAACCAGGTTTGGTCACAGTAACTGAAGCCTTTTCTTCTTCTCCGACCATTGACTCATCAGCCTTTCCCACAAACCTGCCTGCCGCATCAAATATTTCTATGACCCCGTCTATATCCTCAGGTACGATTAGGTTAACTGCCAGCTTGCCACTGCCCGGTACCATAATTTTGAACCAGTCAGCGTCCTCTGTGCCCATAAAAGTTGGACGGATTGGTATGCCATTAGATATGGGTTTAGCCAGAGACACTGTATTATTATTTTCCCAAGAATCAGGCAGACTTTTAAACGGTTTAATAACAAGCGAATAGGGAACCAATGATTTGGTCAGGGTCTCATCAAACTCATTTGGTGACGTAGTCACTGCGATATAATATCTACCCGGCTTTGTGGCGACAAATACGCCTGTATCCGGCAGTCCCTTGGAACCATTATTAATTTCGCTTACCAGCTCAACCAGTGGTTCTTCCGTCCATTGGGGGTCGTCCCCGGATTCGCCTTCTTCTACTTGCTTGTCGTTCCCTTCGCCTTCCCCTATACTCTTGTCCGGTTCTACTTCCCGTAAAACCCCAACCAAAGTATCAAGGTTCCCCGGAGGGGTTACGTAAACCAAATAAGGTTCGGGTTTGATAACGTCAAAGACGTAAAAGTCGATGTCGGCGTTTGGATATAAAGTACCAGACTTTATTTCATCAATATTCATTGGATTCGCTTTAAGAGGAGTGTCATTAACTTCAGTATCAACAAAATTACAGGCCTCAAAGCTGATTTCTAAACTATAATCTTCAGGCGACACTTGGCCGTAACTAAAGACCTTTATGAAATACTCTCCCTGAGTGACCTTTACCTCATAAGTTTTCTTGGTCTCGCTGCCGCTCCCGAAACCCTCATCCCCTAATGGGTAGTCGGGGAACTGGCCAACCCCAGAACCGGGGTCACTATATACTTCCAGGTCAGCCCAGATCTTCGACGGTAAACCCAATTTCAGGCTCAAGGTGCCTGTCCCCGAAACTGTCAACTTGTACCAGTCCTGATCAGCTTCTTTATGGAAGTTGGCTCTTATTTCTTCATTGAATTCAATATTGCTGCTGGCCTCCCAGGTATTATTGGACTCAAATTTGTCGCCTTTCAGGGTTATTCCGGTGATTGTCAGTGTGTACCTCTCATTGACGGCATTGCCGCCGGTATCATATACCCGCAGATAATACCTGCCCCTACTGTTATCAGGAAGAGATATTACCCCCTCTTCATCCTGTCCCTGGCCGGTGTTATCTATCGTTTCAGTAAACATTTTATCATAATAACTCCAAAAATCCTCCGCACTGGATGATTCCCGGAAGTTATACTCACTCTCCACATCTACCGCCAGATCAAGGCCCCGAGGGGATGTAACCTGGATTTTATAGGCACCCCGAAGCAGGTCAACCTTAAACCAGTCTTCGTCAGTCTCCTCCAGAATAGCTCCGGAGACACCGACACCAATGCGGATATTCTTTGCTTTCTTAAATGAATCATTGGGCTCAAAAGAGTCGGTGACCAGGTCTGAATCGCCCAAAACCCGCGCAGTAATGGTGTAATCTTCATTCGACCATCGGAAGTGGTTGCCAAAAACCTTTATATAATAATCTCCCTGTTCCAGGTCCGGGACCAGACCGTAGACGGCTTGGGCCACCTTGAGCCCGTTCTTAGGTTCTTCGAAATACCAGAGAGGTGTTACATCGTTTTCGTCGTCTTCTGAACTGTTAAAAGAAGCAAGCACAGCCCCTGCGGAATCGTATATTTCAACACCCGGGGTAACCTGACCGGCGGGCAGGACTTCAACCTGCAGATGAGCATTCCCGCTCAGATTAATCTTATACCAGTCTACATCATTTCCTGTATTTATCTTCTCCCGGCCGGCGAACCCATTCTTTAGGTTGACGGCCTTTTCCATGGTGCCGTTCGCATCATCGTATTTAGCCAGTGAAGTGGTCAGAGCCTTGTGAACATCGATTTGACCGTGTCCATACCTGGGATCCCAACCCGGATCACCCAAATCAGCAGCCGATACTTCAATAATCTGTCGAACGTCTTCACCTGTAAGTTTCGGGTTTTTTGCCAAGAGAAGCGCAGCAAGACCGGCCACCATGGGGGAGGCCATCGAGGTGCCGCTTAGCTCTGAATAAGTTGAGCCTTTATATGGGTCCCAATAAGTGCTGTATATTTTATCACCTGGTGCGCTCACATCTATCTGCGGGCCGAAGCTTGAGAATTCGGCCAGTTTACCGTCTTTACCGGTCGCCGAAACCGCAATTACCTTAGCCAGGCCAGCAGGGTAGCTTACTTCCTGAGAAGCCCAATTTCCCGCAGCCGCAACCAGGATAACACCCTTATCATAAGCATAATTGATGGCTTCATTTAAAACCTCCGATTGGTAAAAACTGCCAAAGCTCATATTTATTACCCTGGCCCCATGGTCCACCGCCCAGATAAGCCCATCACTTATAGTCGTGTCGCTTCCGCCACCCTCGTCAAAAACCTTGACAGGCATTATCTTAACTCCTGTAATACCGGCCACCCCGGCTACGCCCACCCCATTATTTAAAGCAGCGCCGGCAATGCCCGCGACATGAGTGCCATGCCCTTCACTGTCGCGCGCACTCTTGAGAGGGTTTACAGCATTCATTCCAGGGACCAGCTTGTTTTTAAGGTCAGGATGGTTAACATCAATTCCGGTATCGAGTACAGCCATAATAACGGGGGACGTTTTACCCAGAGTCCCCCAACCCTGTTCCGCTTTTATTTTTGGCACCGCCCATTGCCGGGCTAGCTGGGGGTCATTGACTCTGCCCAGCAGACTGTATGTATAATTAGGCTGAGCGTAATAAACGTGTTTTTCCTTCTGCAGCCGGGAAACCGTAGGCCATATTTCCGTACCGGCTTGAACACCGGCCAGTACATACCCTAACCGCTGGTCACGGCGGATTACCCTAAGCCTGTATTTTTTCAGGATGTCAGCTTCGGCCTGTTTCCCATCAGCTTTAAAGATGACCTCTCCCGGCCGGAAATCAGCCTGATGCCTTGTCAGACGGGCTCCCGAAGAAGCCGCCGGTGTTTTTTCAGCTCTGACTTTTGCGACAGGTGCGGCAAACACACCCTGAGGAACCAGCAAAACTAAAATCAGGAATGCAGCTAGTATAGCTTTCATTTTATTAAGCTTTGTCATATCCTTTTCCCCTCCGCTAATGTAATCCCCATTTTACCGGTACCAGCTCCCAGCCTGGTTATAATTAACAATTCAACAGCAAACGGGGGAAAACCTTTTGGGGGAAAAGAAAATATAACCAACCGCAGAGAACGCAGAGGCGCAGAGGGTGAGGAGCTGACGCATACGACCGGTTTTCTAACAAAGTTGGCAGCTTTGTCAAGAAAAACCGGGGTTTTAACCACAAAGGACACGAAGGGCACAAAGAAAAAACGAACCACAAAGGCTCACAGGTAATAAGTTAAGGTCTAAGAGCTCTCGAAGCAACCAACTTAGGTCTAAGACCACAAAGGAACACAACTTCTCGTGAGAGGAATCAACAAGTTGCTTCCAGTTCAGCTCCAAGCGTCTGCTGCACATACATTTATTATATTATACATAGGCCTTCGTATGATATCTGCCCCTAAAAGATGTACCAGTTCCACAACAGGGTCATT
>Ga0209347_1006111_pt1 | contig 10942 bp, 9 predicted proteins | sample AutmiccommuBRH23_FD_187382 | JGI IMG/M metagenome (GOLD analysis project Ga0209347, IMG submission 187382) | Deep subsurface microbial communities from Mt. Terri, Switzerland - Autotrophic microbial communities BRH/23 (SPAdes) (version 2) | ecosystem: Environmental > Aquatic > Deep subsurface >...
AGACGACTCCTTTAATGAGGAAAAGGCCCTGGAGCTGGCCCGGGGCTGGCTCCGGAAAAGGGCTGAAAAGTACGGTGTGGACGATGGCCTGGGCGAGGTCGAGGTGACCCGGAAAGAGGTCTTCAACATGGTCAGAAACTGGGTCACCCGGGGCAAGCTGATTGACGTGGCGGTCCAGAGCAAAAGGGGAATACTCCATTACGTCGGAACGGGGGTGGACCTGAGTGCGAAATAAACAAACCGGTGTGATCTTTTTCCCGGCCTTTGACTGGTCCATAGCCCCCACCCACCCGGAGAGGGAGGAAAGGCTTCTCTACACCAGGGATCAGATCTTTGAGGAAGGCCTTTTGGACCTGCCGGAAATAGTGGAGCACCCCCCCAAGCTGGCCACCATTCACGATATCGCCAGGGTTCACTTCTGTGTGCCCAGGGTGCAGAGCCAGGTCACCGAGGCGCACATGATTGCGGCCGGGGCCGCGCTTTCGCTGGGCGACAGCATTATGCGGGGAGAGATCAAAAACGGCTTTGCCCTGGTCAGGCCCCCGGGACACCACGCCATGCGGGTGGTGCACGGAAACCGGGGCTTTTGCAATATAAACAACGAGGCCGTGCTGGTGGACTACCTGAGGCGCAGGTACGGGCTCAAAAGAATTGCCATTGTGGACTCCGACGTCCACCACGGCGACGGCACCCAGGAAATTTTTTACCACGACCCCAACGTGCTGTTTATCTCCTTTCATCAGGACGGCCGCACCATTTTCCCCGGCACCGGCTTCACCCACGAGCTGGGCGGGCCGGGAGCCTACGCCAGGACCATCAACGTACCGCTGCCCCCCGGCATGACCGACAGCACCTTCCACTACGTGGCGGACAATCTGGTGCTGCCTATGCTCAAGGACTTCAAGCCGGACTTCATCATCAACTCGGCGGGGCAGGACAACCACTACACCGACCCCCTGGGCAGCATGAAATTTACCGCCCGGGGCTACGCCGAGTTCACCAAAAAGCTGAATCCGCACCTGGCCGTGCTGGAGGGCGGCTACGCCATCGAAACCGCCCTGCCCTACGTCAACATGGCCATCCTGATGGCCCTGGCCGGGGTTGACTACTCCAATGTGCGGGAGCCTGACCTGGACGAGGCCAACCTCAAGGAAAGCCCGGAGCGGTTTGCCCAGGTGCAAAAGATGGTGGAGGACCTGCTGGCCATCTGGGAGCGCCGTGACAGCGCCGATATTGAAAAAATATTCGGCAACGGCCGGTTTTATCAGCGCAAAAAGCATATTTACTACGACACCGACTACATCGAAGAAGAGCAGTTTGAAAAGGTCAGGTTCTGCGGCAGCTGCCCGGGCTACCTGGTCATAGACTCCAAGGCCAACCGGGGCTATGGGGAGCCGGTCAGTCTTTTGGCCGTCTCGGTTCCCTTCAACGCCTGCCACAACTGCCAGACCGAGGCCTACGTCTATTACGAGCAGGGGGTGCAGGACAAGAAGAACTATCAGTATGTCAAGCTTCAGGACAAGTCCACCGACACCTACCTCTCCTATGACCGCAACAACAAGCAGGAATGGAAGTCCGAGGGACCAAAGCCGGGGGGTGTGGTCTTTGCCCAGAATAATACTGCTGGATGAGGCCACCGCCGGCAAGATAGCCGCCGGCGAGGTGGTGGAAAGGCCGGCCTCGGTGGTCAAGGAACTGGTGGAAAACTCCCTTGACGCCGGGTCTACCAGGGTAATTATAGAAATCAGAGGCGGCGGGCTGGAAGAAATAAAGGTGGTGGACAACGGCTGGGGAATGGACGGCGCCGACGCGGTCACCGCCTTCCAGAGACATGCCACCAGCAAGATCAGGTCCCTTGACGACCTGGAGGAAATCTGCTCCCTGGGATTTCGCGGCGAGGCCTTGCCCAGCATAGCCGCCGTCAGCAAAACACTTCTTGTCACCAGGCCGCCCGAGGCTGTCAGCGGTACAAGGCTGGAGGTTCAGGGCGGCCGAATCATGTCCTCAGGCCCGGCAGGCTGCCCGCCGGGGACCGCCATCACCGTCAGTGACTTATTTTATAACACCCCGGCCCGGCTGAAGCACATGAAATCAAAATCCGCCGAGGGCGGACAGGTTGGCGAGATCGTCTCCAGGCTGGCCCTGGCCAGGCCCGACGTGAGCTTCCGCCTCTTGGTGGAGGGGCGGACATCGCTCCAGACCCCCGGAACCGGCAGCCTTCTGGACGCCCTGGCCGCGGTTTACGGCGCCAATGCCGTCAGGGAGATGCTGGCCCTGGAAAACTCCGAGGGTGAAATCACGGTGGGGGGGCTGATCGCCCCGCCCGCTGTAAGCCGCAGCTCCAAAAGGCAGATCACGGTGATTATCAACCACCGCTACGTCAAAAACCCGGTCATTACGGCGGCGGTAAGCGAAGGCTACGGCACCCTGATCCCCCAGGGGAGATTCCCCCTGGCCCTGGTCACCCTGACCATCAACCCCCGGCTGCTGGACGTCAATGTCCACCCGGCCAAGATGGTGGTTAAAATTTTTGAGGAGCACCTCCTCTTTAACCTGGTCAAAAGAACGGTTAGAGCCGCCCTGGGCACCGACCGGATCATTCCGGCCATGACGGCCCCCCCGGGGGAGGAAAAAGAGTCCGGCGCCCCGGCGCGCCCCCGGCAAAACTATGTCAGCAGTCTCTTTGCGGTTCGTCAAAGTTCTTCCGGGCATTCCGGGCCATACACCCCGTCCCCGCCCTTCGTGCCCGGGGCCGTGCTGGAAGACAGCGGCCCCCCGGCCAAAACGGAGGCGGATCCGGATAGTCCGGCAGAACCCGCCAATGAGGCGGAACCCGCCGGAAGGCAGGAACCCCGGCCGCCGGCTCGGCCTGAGGAGAGCGAAGAACTGCTGGACAGCGTCTACCCCCTTGGCTTTCTGCCCCCCACTTACATACTGGCAGGCAGCAGCAGGGGGCTGGTGATTATCGACCAGCACGCCGCCCACGAAAGGATGCTCTACGAAAAATTTCTTGCCCGCCTGTCCGAAGGAAGGGTAGAGTCACAGCTGCTGCTGGTGCCGGAACTAATCCAGCTCAGCCCCCGGGAATACCAGGCTGCCGGGGACAACCCGGGCCTGCTGGCCGGGCTGGGCATCGGCGCCGAGGACTTCGGCGGCGGCACCCTGGCGGTGCGGGAAATACCGGCCGGAATGCCCCCCCAGGCTGCCGCCGGACTGATCAGAGACCTGCTGGAGTATCTGCTGGAGGTGGGTGCACCGCCGGACAAAGAGGAAATTGTAAAAAAAATGGCGGCCTCGGCAGCCTGCCGGGCGGCCGTTAAGTCAGGCCAAAAAACCGGGCTGGAGGAGGCCTGGGCGGTGATCAGGGGACTTCAGGCGGCAAAATTTCCTTATGCCTGCCCCCACGGCCGGCCGACAATGATTAACATCAGCGACCAGGAGCTTAGGGGGAGGTTTAAGAGGACGTGAGTGGGAGTTAGGGGTTAGGGGTTAGGGGTTAGGGTTTTGGGGTTGGGGGTTGGGTTTTGAGGATGGGACTGGGAGGACAGGTTGAGGGAGCCGGGGTGATAGATTCAGTGTTTGCCGTTACTACCGCTTTGCGGGGAAGCCAGGGGCTTGGCCGGAGGGCGGCGGAGTTGGCCCAAAGGCTGGGCGCGCCTTTCATACCCAGGGAAAAGCGGAGCACCGGTGAGATTATCCGGGCCGGCGGCCTGGAGGGCGTACTTGTGCTGGGCAAAGAAAGGATTACCTATGTCTATCCCGGCGGGGAGTTCTTTTTCCACCCTGGTATGGCCAAGCTGCGTATAAAGGAAATTGCAAATGGGAAAACTGACCAGATGATTAAGGCTTTGGATCTGCGGCCGGGGGACTCTTTTCTGGATTGCACCCTGGGGCTGGGGTCCGACGCCATTGTGGCCTCCTTCGTCAGTAACGGAGGGGAGATCACCGGGCTGGAAAGCTCTCCGGTCATCTGCCTGCTGGTCAGTGAGGGCCTGTCCCTTTACCCGGGGGAGGACGCCGACGACAAGGAACTGATCCGGGCCATGAGGAGAATCCGGGTAATTTGCGCCGGCCACGGCGGGTATTTGGCAAGCCGGCCGGACAACTCGGTGGATGTGGTCTACTTTGACCCCATGTTCCGGGCCCCGGGCAAAAAATCCTGTGCCATCAACTCCTTCCGGCCCCTGGCCAACATCTCGCCGCTTACCCCGGACGCCCTGCGGGAGGCCCTGAGGGTGGCCAGGCGGCGGGTGGTGCTGAAGGAGTCAAGAAAAAGCAATGAGTTTGCCAGGCTGGGCATCAATTGTATTTCCGGGGGCAGGTACTCCCCGGTGGCCTACGGAATAATTGAAAAAGGGGTGGCCGCCGATCAATAAAGAAAAGAAAATGCCACTCCTGGCCATAGTGGGGCCCACCGCCACCGGCAAAACCCAAATAGCGGTGCGGGTGGCCCGGAACCTGGGGGGCGAGATTATCTCGGCCGACTCCATGCTGATCTACCGGGGCATGGACATAGGCACCGCCAAGCCCACCCCGGAGGAGCGGGGAGGGGTGCCCCACCACCTCATCGACCTGGTGGATCCTGATCAGCCATATAACGTCGCCAGCTACAGCCAGGCGGCCAGGTCCGCCCTGCAGGGCATCCTGGCCAGGGGACGCCTGCCTCTTCTGGTGGGGGGGACCGGTCTCTACGTAAAGGCTGTGATTGACGGCTACAACTTTAGCGAGGCGGGCAGCGACCCGGAATTCAGGGCCCAATTGCTGGAGGAGTGCCACAGCCTGGGCCGCGCGGCACTGCACGAGAGATTGAAAGGGGTGGACCCTGAAACAGCTTCCCGCCTCCACATCAATGACGTCAAAAGGGTGGTCAGGGCCCTGGAGGTTTACCACCTGACCGGTAAAACACTGTCCGGCAGCGCCGGCAAAGAGGAGGACTCACCCTACCAACTGGTAATGTGCGGGCTGACCATGGACAGGCCGGCTCTCTACCGGCGGATTGAAGAGAGGGTGGACAGGATGCTGGAGGACGGCCTGGTGAACGAGGTCAAAGGGCTTTTAGCCCGGGGTTACCCGCCGGATCTCACCTCCCTGCAGGGGTTGGGCTACAAGGAAGTGATCCTCCACCTTAAAGGCGAACTGACCCTGCCGGAGGCCGTGGACCTCCTGAAAAGAAACACCAGGCGCTTCGCCAAGAGGCAGATCACCTGGTTTGGCCGGGACAAGAGGATTAATTGGCTGGAGGTGGGGGAAAAAAGGCCGGGTCAAGTGGCCGCAGAAATTACTGCCAGGGCAGAAGGAGTATTCGAAAAGGCGTCGAATGACTAAAAAAGACAGAGTAGAAAAAAATACCAATGGAGGGACCAGTATGACCAAGACCCAAATCAACCTTCAGGACGCGTTCTTAAATCAGGTGCGGAAAGAAAATATACCGGTCACCATTTTCCTGGTCAATGGATTCCAGCTGAAGGGAATGGTGAAAGGATTCGATAATTTCACCGTCATTCTCGAAAGCGAAGGCAAGCAGATGATGGTCTACAAGCACGCCATCTCCACCATCAGCCCCATGCGGCCGGTGAACACCTCGTTCTCCGAAGTAAAGCCGGTATAACCCGACACCTGCCCAAAGAATGGTCTCTCTATTGGGAGGCTTTTCTTTTTTTGTGCAGGCGAAGTTTATCACAGCCCGTAGCAAGCCTGCCCCTGTTCGTGCGTATATATATCTTAAATAAGCCAACGGGGGAGGTTAGGGCTTGAAGATAAACATGAGGCAAAGGCCTCCCTCTGCTCCGCCCGGCAGAAGTCATTTCCCTGAATTTAAAAGGCCCCCTGTACCCTCTAGATCCGGCGACAGGACACCCTCGGCCGCTAAAAAAGGACAGGGTATAGAGGAAATATTCCACGAACTGGACGCCCTGGTGGGGCTGGAAAAAATAAAGCAGCTGATCCAGGAAATATATGCCTTTGTGGAAATTCAGAAAAAGAGGCAGAAAGAGGACCTGGCTAGCGAGAATACCGTGCTGCACATGATTTTCAAGGGTAATCCCGGCACCGGCAAGACCACCGTGGCCAGGATCATCGGCAGGCTGTTCAAGGAAATGGGAGTGCTGCAAAAGGGACACGTGCTGGAAATAGAAAGGGCCGACCTGGTGGGCGAATATATCGGCCACACCGCCCAGAGGACCAGAGAGCAGCTGAAAAAGGCTCAGGGCGGGGTGCTTTTCATAGATGAGGCCTACTCCCTGGCCCGGGGCGGCGAAAAGGACTTCGGCAAGGAGGCCATCGACTGCCTCTGCAAGGGCATGGAGGACCACCGGGACAGCCTGATCCTGATCCTGGCCGGCTACACCGATGAAATGGACTGGTTCCTGGAGACCAACCCGGGGCTGCGGTCGAGGTTTCCCATCCACCTCGACTTTCCTGATTACTCCACCGATCAGCTGCTCAACATCGCCGACATGATGCTGAACAAGCGTCAGTACGTACTTTCGACGGCGGCCAGGGGGGAGCTCAGGCTGATTGTGGAGGCCGGCAGCAAGAGGCACCAGCACAACGGCAACGCCCGCCTGGTCAGGAATGTTATCGAGCGGTCCATGCGCCGGCAGGCGGTGAGACTGATCGGCAAAAAGGATCTCACCCGGGACGACCTGATGACCATTGACCGGGAGGATATGGTCAAGGCCCGGGAGGACATTTGATAATAGTGATTAGGGATTGGGGGTTAGGGATTAATTGAAAATTAATTTTAACCCCTAACCCCTAATCCCCAATCCCAAAATCCCAATTCAAAGAGGTGTTATTAATAATTACTCCGGAGAAGTTTGACCGGCTGGCGGCTGAGGTGGAGGAAGAGATTCAGGAAATCAGCCGGGAGATTGAAAAAAGGGCTTACGCCAATCACAGGAAGGTGCTGGACTGTTTTCTCGAAGCCGGGATCAGCGATTATCACCTCAAGGGGGCCACCGGCTACGGATATAATGACGCGGCCAGGGAAAAGCTGGAGCAAATTTACGCCGGGGTCTTCGGGGCTGAGGCGGCTCTGGTCAGAGGGCAGATTGTCAGCGGCACCCACGCCATCGCCCTCTGCCTGTTCGGTCTGCTCCGGCCCGGGGACCAGTTGATTGCGGTGCAGGGAGAGCCTTACGACACCCTGGTTAAAATGATTGGCATCCGGGGGGACGAGCCCGGTTCCCTGAGGGACCTGGGGGTGGATTACCGGCAAGTTGACCTGCTGCCGGACGGCAGGCCTGACCTGGCAGGCATCCGGGAGGCAGTGGGCAGCCGCACCAAAATGGCCTATATTCAGAGGTCCCGGGGTTACTCACTGAGGCCTTCCCTGGGCCTGGCCGAGATCGCCGGGCTGGTGCGGGTGCTGCGGCAGTGTAAAAAGGACCTGATTATCTTTGTGGACAACTGTTACGGTGAGTTTGTGGAACTCAGGGAGCCCTTGGAAGCAGGGGCCGACCTGGCGGCGGGGTCGTTGATTAAAAACCCCGGCGGGGGGCTGGCCCCCTCGGGAGGCTACGTCACCGGCAGAGAGGACCTGGTGGAGATGGCCGCCAGGAGGTGGACGGCCCCCGGGGTGGGGTCCGAGATAGGCCCCTCCCCGGACTACATCAGGCTTCTCTACCAGGGGATCTACATGGCCCCCCGCTGCGTGGCCGAGGCCCTGCACGGGGCGGTGTTCGCCGCCAGATTTTTTGAGAGGCTGGGCTACCGCACAGTGCCGGCTTACGACCAGCCCAGGTCCGACATTATCCAGGCCATTGTGCTGGGATCCGAAAAAAAGGTGATCAAATTCTGCAAGGGCATCCAGTCGGCCTCCCCGGTGGACTCCATGGCCAGCCCGCTGCCCGGTGACATGCCGGGCTACGAGAACAAGGTGATTATGGCCGCCGGCACCTTTATCCAGGGGGCCTCCCTGGAGCTCAGCGCCGACGCCCCCATGCGGGAGCCATACGCGGTCTATCTCCAGGGCGGCCTTTCCCGGCATTACACCAGAATGGCGGCGGTCAACGCGGCCCTGCACCTGGAAGGATGAGCCCTCGAAAATTAAAACCTGCGCAGCAGTCCCACCACCTTGCCCAGCACCGACACTTCCCTGGTGATGATGGGTTCCATCCGGCAGTTTTCGGGCTGCAGCCTGACGTGGGAGCTTTCGCGGTAGAATCTTTTCACCGTGGCCTCGTCACCCAGCAGGGCGACCACTATATCCCCGTTGTTGGCGGTGGACTGCTGCCGCACCACTACCAGGTCCCCCTCAAAGATGCCGGCCTCAATCATGCTTTCACCGCGAACGGAGAGCATGAAAAACTGTCCGTCACCGAAATAGGCCGCCGGCAGCGGGAGCTCGAAATCCCGGTTTTCGCTGGCCAGTACGGGCAGTCCGGCGGCCACCCGCCCCAGTACCGGCACCACGTTGACGTCGGGGGCAAGCCTCACTGGATCCCCCATCAACTCCACCGCCCGGGGCTTGGTGGGATCCCGCCGGATGTAGCCTTTTTCCTCCAGCCTTTTAAGGTAGCCGTGAACGGTGGAGCTGGACTTCAGTCCCACAGCGGCCCCGATCTCCCGCACCGAGGGCGGGTAGCCCCTGGTCCGGACATTGTGCCTGATGAATTCAACAATGGCCGCTTCCCTGTAGGTGAGGGCTTCCCCCATTCACAACACCAGCCTTTCCCAATTTCTACAAGAGATTATAACACATATTCTTATCTAATACAAACACTTGTTCGGATAGTGGGCCTAATTTTTTATTATATTTTTTAGAAGGAATGGGGGGGCCGCTGATAGAAATAGATGACCTACTAAATAGTCAGGCGGTATGGTCATGGAAAAGGAAAAACTGCTGGAAGTCAAAAAAATACAAAGCGAGCTAACCATTATCCTGAATTCGGTGCACGAAGCCATCGAGGTGGCCAACACCGACGGGCTGATCAAGTACGTCAATCCCGCCTTTACCAGGATTACCGGCATCCCGGAGCACGAGCGGATAGGCAGGAATATTTTTGAGGTTTCACCCGAAGGCGCCCTGGCCACCGTTCTGAAAACAGGCAAAAGCATCTTCGGGCACAGGACCAGGGTGGGGGGGAGCAATTCCGAGGTAGTCTCCAACGCCGCCCCTATTTACGTTGACGGCAGCATCGCCGGCGGGGTGGTGGTTTTCCAGCACCTCACCGACGTTATGAAGCTGATGGACGATTTGCGCCGGAGCACCTCCCTGATTGAAAACCTTTCCGAAAAGCTGGGCCAGGTGACCACCAGCAAGTACCGCTTTGAGGATATACTGGGAGACAGCCCGGAGCTGAAACAATGTATTCAGCTGGCGGAAAGGTCCTCCAGGTCCAACTCCACAGTTCTTCTGCTGGGCGAAAGCGGCACCGGCAAAGAGCTTTTTGCCCATTCCATCCATCATGCCAGCCCCCGCCGGGAGAAGCCCTTCATTAAGGTCAACTGTGCCGCCATACCCGAAAACCTTCTGGAGAGCGAATTCTTCGGCTACAACAAAGGAGCCTTCACCGGGGCCGTCAAGTCCAAGATCGGCAAGTTCGAGCTGGCCCACGGGGGCACTATCTTCCTCGATGAAATAGGTGACCTTAGCCTCAACCTGCAGGGAAAGCTACTGCGGGTGCTGCAGGAGATGGAGTTCGAAAGGGTGGGGGGCAATCAGACGATCAAGGTGGACGTGCGGGTAATCGCAGCCACCAACCGCAACCTGCGGGACTTGATCAGGCAGGGAAATTTCCGTGAAGACCTCTATTACCGCCTGAATGTGGTGGAGATCAACCTGCCGCCGGTGCGCAGCCACAAGGAGGACCTGCCCCTTTTGTGCAACAGCCTGATCGTCAAACTCAACCGTAAGCTGGGCAGAAAAGTAAAGGGTCTGGACCGGGATGCCGAAGAGGCCTTGATCGGCTATCAATGGCCCGGAAATGTGCGGGAGCTGGAAAATGTCATCGAGAGGGTAATGGTTACCGCCGACGACGAGATAATCACCAAAAAGAACCTGATCCAGCTGGTCAGCCAGTTTAAAAACACGGAGGAGAAGGAATTCGACCTGATCCCCATCGACCGCATGGAGCAGCTTCTGATCAAAAAAGCCCTGTCCAGATTCGGCAACACCGTAGAGGGGAAGAAAAAAGCCGCCCAGGCCCTGAATATTTCCCTGGCCACGCTTTACAACAAGCTGAAAAAGATGCATTCAGACAATTAGCTTTATTGCTAAAAAATTGAAAAATAAAGACTTGTTTCTACTATTTAGAATAAATTACACCTGTACAGACCCTGTAAATAGAGGGTCTGTTATTTTAAATTTCCAAGTATTAAAATAAAACTGTTTAAACTTGCCATTTATAACCTTTTTAAATATTATTATCATATGCTTTGCTGCCTCATGGGCCGTCAAAGGCCGATTGTTTCGAAAGCTAAGAGGTTGGCATATTTTTTGCAGTTTCATTTTTTGGTCATAAACCAACAGGGGGGTGTGCGAGATCAAGAATATAGCCACAGATCTTATCCGTGACACGGTGGCCCGGCTGTGCACTGAAGCCAACTACTATCTTGGCGGCGACGTGATCAAATCTTTGGAGAAATACAGGGAGGAAGAGGCCTCCCTGACCGGCAGGGATATATTGCAGCAGCTGCTGACCAACGCCGGTATAGCCGCCGAGGATCAGGTTCCCATCTGCCAGGATACCGGCTTTGCCGTTGTTTTCCTGGAGCTGGGGCAGGAGGTGCGGATAGAGGGAGGGAGCCTTTACGAAGCCGTCAATGAAGGGGTCAGAAAAGGCTATACCGAAGGCTATCTGCGCAAGTCCATCGTTGGCCACCCCTTGAAGAGGGTAAACACCGGAGATAACACCCCGGCTGTAATTCACCTGAGTCTGGTCCCGGGGGACAACCTCAGGATTGTGGTCGCCCCAAAGGGCGGCGGCAGCGAAAACAT
>Ga0209347_1006114_pt1 | contig 10937 bp, 14 predicted proteins | sample AutmiccommuBRH23_FD_187382 | JGI IMG/M metagenome (GOLD analysis project Ga0209347, IMG submission 187382) | Deep subsurface microbial communities from Mt. Terri, Switzerland - Autotrophic microbial communities BRH/23 (SPAdes) (version 2) | ecosystem: Environmental > Aquatic > Deep subsurface >...
AAAGGAGCTCTGTATTACGAAAGGAGAAGAAGTATGGATAATCTTTATTGACATCCATGTTCTCAATGACGCCGGCAATATCCAGGACGCTTCATCACTGGGTGCAATTGCGGCTCTCATGACTACGACCGTTCCTGCAGAACGCACCGGGAAAGGAAAGGACCGGGCTATGCCCATGAAGGATACGCCACTGGCGATCACACTGGTGAACATTGGCGGCTCTATGATGGTTGACCCGGGACTTGATGAAGAAACAGTATGTGACACAAAGATCACTATCGTTTCAAACCAGAACGGTTCCATATCCGGCATGCAAAAAAGCGGCAATGGGGCGTTAACAGAAGAACAGGCACTCCAGGCCGTAAAGATGGCATGTGAGAAAGCAGCTGAGCTGCGCAGCGCTCATCTGCCGAGTATCTGATAACTTCGCATTTCAACTGAACTCATATAACTTAAGGAGATTAGACTCATGGCAAAGAAATATACCCGGAAAGGGCGTGTAACCCGATCGGCAGGCAGGTTTGGTGTACGATACGGTAGGAAAGACCGCAAACTGGTTGCAGACATTGAAGAGAAGATGCGCATGCCTCACATATGTGTAAAGTGTGCACGTCCGAATGTAAGCAGGATTGGCACAGGCATATGGAGATGCTCGAAATGTGACCACACGTTTGCCGGCGGTACATACATACCACAGACCAACGTTGGGAAAACCGTTTCACGCCTTGTTAAGAAAGCCACTGAACAGTTAGCTTAAGGTTAATATGGATTACAAGTGCACCCGATGCAAACGAAATGTTGAGATCGACTACGAATATACAGGTATCCGCTGCCCCTACTGTGGGCACAGGATACTTGTAAAAGAGCGGCCGACAACTATCAAGCGCATCAAAGCAGAGTAGAAGTAGATGCTCATCACTTCTTCTCGTAAACCTTCCGCCAGCACGCGTACTTTATGTAAGCTTCTGGCGTCATTTTTTAGTAGTGATTATTTTAACCGCGGAAAGATGGGTATGGGTGAGGTCCTTGAGAGCTCGCACGGTTCTCCGCTTCTCATAATAGGGGAATATCATGGGAACCCCGGCAATATAAGCATATATGATCCTGCAGGATTTTGCGCACTTTCAGCCAATATAACGTTGATCGCATCATCCAGTCCCTATCCCCGTTCCAGGGGTCTAGTGCCGGTTGTAGTTGGAGAGGGTAGCCTCGCTTCGGCTTTATCGGGCATGTTACTGCTGGAGACCGTAGCAGGGCTTCAGGATTCCCTGGCAATGGTTGTTGCTGAGGATCGGATCGATTTCATCCAGGGTGATACCATGCTTTTCAGCCTGAAGGTCAGGAGCTACAGAATATATGAGGGTGATTCCCCCTGAGACTCAGGGCAGAGTCTGTATTTAAGACCTTCCATGCCTGTGATATTTACAGGACTCTGCTGCCGGAGCTTGAAACCCCTGTTACGGAAAGGTCCCGGATAGGGATGAAGTCCGAAGGGTCCTGCCTCTACCTCAACGTGGAGGCAGATGATATTGTCTCCATGCGTTCATCACTCAACACGTGGCTGCGCCTGATACAGGTAGCCTACGAAGTGGCTTCTTTGCAGGAAGAGAGCCCTTGTTAAACCATTTCACCCATTTTGTTTAAAATCCGAATTAGCATGCCTGTTTTCCTGCAGGCACAATGCACAGAAACATTAAAATCACTTTAGGTTTATTGGTATGCCAGGTGAAACCAAATGAGTACGCAAATACCCCCACAGATACAGAACCAGCTGGCGCAGTTACAACAGGTCCAGCAGCAGGCGCAGTCGCTTGCAATGCAGAAGGCACAGATGGAGTCCCTTCAGAACGAGTCCCAGATGGCGCTTGAAGAGCTTGGCAAGCTCACGGACGATGCGATAATTTACAGAACGGTCGGGGAACTGCAGGTAAGAACTGGCAAAGAAGAGGCAATTGCTAAACTTACGGAAAAAGTGGAAACATTATCCCTGAGACTCCAGTCTGTCTCCCGGCAGGAAGAACGTATCTCTAAACGCTTTACGCAACTTCAGGAACAACTTGAACAGGCCATGGGGAAACAGGCACAATAAGCCCGCTTCCTTATAACTGGCGTAACCCGGATCAATCGTTATACTGATGGTCAGAGGTGTTCATGCAAGTTGAAGAACTGGAGTTTTATAACAGGCTTCTGGATTACCAGAATATTCTCTATCTGTGTCATCGTAATGCCGATCCAGATGCGGTAAGCAGTGCTTTTGCATTATCTGAGGCCATAGGCGGGACTATCGGGCTTGTAGATAGCTGCAACAGAGTTGCTTCTCTTTTGATCGATAAACTTAAGATAAAGGTCGTGGAAAAGCCGAATCCTTCTGATTATGATATCACGCTGGTTGTGGATACGTCCACCATTTCTCAGCTAAATGATATCAAACTGGAAAAGTACTGCGTTATTGACCACCATGCAACTACTGCGCTCATCGAGAATGCCGATTTCTACCTGCACAGGCATGCCACATCTACCGCAGAGATGGTCTTTGGTATCCTTAAGATAATGGGAGCACCCATTATGCGCAGAACCGCCCTGGGGCTTTTGACCGGCATTATTACTGATACCGGCCACTTCAAGCACGCAACATCCGAGACTTTCAGGACCGTGTCGGAGATCGTGGCCGCAAGCGGAGTGGAATATGCAGAAGTTCTTGAGATGATGGCCACAACCCCGCAGGATATATCCATGCGCATAGCTATGCTCAAATGTGCCACAAGGGCAACCATAGAGCGGGTGGATGACTGGCTCGTAGTCGACTCACATGTGAACTCTTTCGGAGGGTCGGCTTCCTCTATGTTCCTTAATATAGGGGCCGATATTGCCCTGATAGGCACATCAAGGGACGATAACGTGAGGGTAAGTGGAAGAGCAAAACGTGAGGCAGTGGGTGCAGGCGTTAACCTTGGAAAAATCATGGAAGACATAAGCGTTAATTACGAGGGGACGGGCGGGGGCCATGCCGGTGCGGCAGGCATAGATGTTGTGGCTGATATGGCTGTCATTATTGAAGAATGCAAGAACAGGGTACGTGATGTACTGAAAGGGAAGCCCAATCCTTCAATATGTCCTATCCTGCAAGAAGATCCTGAATAAAAAATGAAATGGCGATAGAATGAAAGAGTACTGGAACCCATGGATAGAAAGAATGCCTATCTCCGAACTGGAAAAGATACAGGAGAAAAAGTTAAGCGACCTGGTGAACTATGTTTATCAGCATTCAGGTTTTTACAGGAAGCGTTTTGATGCAGCAGGCGTAAAGCCCGGGGATATAAAAACCCTTGCAGACCTTAAAAAACTGCCCTTCACATACAAGAGCGATCTAAGGGAAACCTATCCTACCGGTATGTTCTGTGTGCCCAACGAGCAACTTGTACGTTTCCACGTATCTTCCGGTACAACAGGAAAGCCAACAGTTGTTGGTTATACTCAGAACGACATTGATGTTTGGACCACTTCCCTTGCAAGGGCGATGACTTCCATCGGGGTAGGGAGAGGTGATATTGTCCAGGTCGGCTATGGATACGGTCTGTTCACAGGCGGTCTAGGAGCACATTATGGTGCGGAAGAGGTAGGTGCAACTGTGCTTCCGGTCAGTTCAGGCAACACAGAAAGACAGATAGAGCTGATGCAGGATCTGCGATCAACGGTCATAGCCTGTACTCCTTCATATTTCCTGTTCATGAACGAGGTATCTTCACAGGCAGGTATCAGCATAGAAACCGATACTCAGCTGCGGGTTGGCATTTTCGGTGCAGAGCCATGGACCGAGGAAATGCGAAGGCGGATCCAGGAATCTACAGGTATCAAAGCCTATGACATCTACGGTACCTCGGAGCTCAGCGGTCCTCTGTTCACTGAATGTATGTACCAGGACGGTATACATATATGGGCGGACCAGTTCCTCATCGAGGTCATAGATCCTGCAACGGGTGAGCAATTGCCCGATGGTGAACGCGGGGAGCTTGTCATCACGACACTTGCCAAGGAAGCTCTGCCTCTGATCAGGTATAGGATCGGTGATATCACCGTCATCAACAGGGAAGAGTGTAAATGCGGAAGGACCCATCCGCGTATAATGCGCGTGCTGGGCCGTGTAGATGACATGCTTATCATCCGGGGCATTAATGTCTTCCCTGGCCAGATAGAGTCTGTCCTCATGAAGATCCCACAGGTCGGCGAGCATTTCATGATCGTGGTAGACCGGGTCAATGAACTTGATGTCATGAAGGTCCAGATAGAGATGACCGATGAGGCTTTCAGCGACAAGGTCAATGATATTATGGCTCTTGAGGCCAAGGTGTCGTCTGCTCTTAAGCATGTGCTGAATCTTGCCGTAAAGGTCGAACTTGTGGAGAAGGGCAGCCTCCCGCGTTCCATGGGTAAAGCCAAGAGGGTCATCGACAACAGGAAATTATAAAATCGGTTATCACATAATCTTTGAATTGTAAGAGTTGGTTCAATGGAAGATAAGATCATAAAGCAGATTTCTCTGTTCGCTGAGAACAAGCCTGGCCGCCTTGCCAATATCGCCAATAACTTCCGCAAGTCCGGGATCAATATAAGGGCATTCACAATAGCCGAAGCAGGAGACTTCGGCATCATCAGGATGGTTGTTGACAGACCGGAAGATGCCCATAAAATGTTACATAATGCCGGTTTCACAGTATCTGAGACCAATGTACTGGGTGTTGAGATGGAAGATGTGCCCGGAGGGCTTGGGAAAATAGCCGACGTGCTGGGCGAGAGGAATATCAACATCGATTATGCGTATGCATTTGTCACAAAGACCGAAAAGGCGTTGCTGATCCTGAGGGTAAACGACATAGAGGGTGCTATCCTTGTCCTGCAGGGAGCGGGCATCAGGATGATCGATATGGCGGATATACAGCAGATATGATCTGCAGTATTTCCTTTACTTCTTTTAAGCTCAACGACCACTAATATTTTATATCTCTTACAGTTATTTCCATCAAATGAATACCGGTATACCTGCAGGTCCAGTAGACAAGCCAAAAAGCAAACTTGGCGGTTCCCATACAACGATAATAGGGGAGCGTCAGGGAAAAAGACTGGTGGCTTTGATAAGCCAGCACCCTGAGGTCAAAAAAATAATCCCCTCCGTAATTACCGTAAGGGGTAAAGGAGTTTCAGGCGGGGTCATTACCGGTAAGGTCCTGCGTCCTGACGAACGGGGAAATCTCAGGCTGCTTATATCCTGTGGCACATCCTTCCAGGAACTGCGTCTCATTACCACTGTGGGAGACCTGCTTGAAGGTGAGCGCATAATGAAAGAACTGAACGTAATGCTTAAAGACGACTGATCTTCAGGTTGTTATCATGTTTATCGGAGTAGACCATGGCACAACTGCGATGCGTTTTGCATCGACCGGTAAAGAAGCCGCTGACATCATCCAGCTGGAGGTTCCAAGGCAGGAGATTGCCTCGCTGAGTGAAGCACAGGTGATATCCCTTATAGAGGACAGTTTCAGCGTGGAACGCAGTGAGATCGGGATGATCGCTGTCACTTATTCCATGGGGGACAGCATAACATCTATTGAGAACATCCGCAATGTACAGAACCGTGGCGTAAGGAGCATTGAAGGGGCAGGCAAGAAGACCGGGGGAGGCAGCCGCGTGTTCGATGCAATAAGGAACTCCGGCATCCCTGCTGTCGTCATCCCGGGGATACATGACAAAAGTCTTACTGATCCCCGCCTGAACGTTTTCTCCCACTCCACAAGCCCCGAGAAGATAGGTATAGCCTATCATGCTTATTGTATGGGTTTTGACAATTTCGTGCTATCTGACATAAGTTCCAACACCGTCACCCTGGGAGTTGCAGGCGGCAAGGTCATCGGAGCTATCGATGCCTGCATCCTGGCCCCGGGCCTGATCCACGGTCCTCTTGATGTGCAGGCGCTGAGGGATGTGGATGCCGGCAAGATCAGCGCCAATGATGCTTTTACCAGAGCAGGCGTACTAAGGCACACTCCCTTCTCAGATCGGCACGAACTGCTAAAAGCTGCACTTGGAGGCGACTCTGAAGCTCTTCTGGCGCTTGACACTATCTCTCTGTTCGCAGCAATGGAGATCTCCTGCATGCAGATCCTGCTGAAGGACTACGGTGCTGTGGGGGAGGTGATCCTGGAAGGTTCCGTAGCTGAGATACCCCGGGTGGTGGAAAAGATCAATGCTCATCTGGGGAGAAGATGTCATGTGCTTGACAGGTGGAGTGCTGCTATCGGATGTGCTGAGATCGCGCGCGACATTGCCGCCGGCTCTGACAAAATACTGGGCATCCGTGTTAATATCTGAAGGTAATGGCCTACGCTTACAGGGATATTTGAAACATCAAGCGCCAAAGCTCTTCAAAAGTTGTTGTATGGCGCATATGATGAGATATTGCGTGCTTTACGGTTCAGAACATTATGCACTTGCTTTTGATATAGATCACAGAAACACCTTTTGTGGCCAACCTGTCCATGATCCTCGTTTCCAGTTCCTTTGCTGCTGCAGTCTCTCCTCTGCTCCGGACACTTCCGTCGATATCAAAGGTCTCCATATCAGGAACAAGCGCACGTACTGCTTCTTTAATGTCCGGAGCCACCTGCCCTCCGGTCATGGCTGCTATGTCGTTCTGCAGCACTATGACAAGCAAGTCTGAACCATGGTCCACTGCGTTTATGAGTCCCACGATACCCGAGTGGGCGAGTCCGAAATCTCCTATGACGGCAATTCCCTTCTTGCTGAAACCGCAGGCTGTGGAGATCGCTCCGCCAAGTGAGAATCCGGTGTCAACGGCTCCAAGGGGCTCGGGTGCCGTGCGGATGGAGCATCCCATATCCCCTGCGATCATTATATCCAGCCTGCGCAGTATGTTGTAAAGAGGCATGTAGGGGCAATCGCTGCATATCGGCTTTGGCCCCCTTTCTGCTATCGTCTGGATAGATGTGTATTTAGTGACTCTCTTCCTGTCAAGGTTCTCAAGTGCAAACCCGATATGTTCTCTGTCCAGAAGCCCGTAAGGAAGATGTCCTGTTTCTTTCCCGTACACATTTCCAAGTATCTTTATATGGGATTCTATGAAAGGCTCGCTCTCCTCAACAACAAGGATGCTTTCATGCTTCTTCATAAAATCCGCCACCAGATCGTAGGGGAAGGGTGACACTATGCCAAGGGCGAGATGCGAGACCGAAGCCCATCGACTGTCTTCGGACAGGAGTTCATCAGTGACCGCAGATGGCATACCTGAAGATATGATCCCGGTAGACCCTCTTACAGATACTCTGTTCAAAGGGCCTTTTTCCGCTTCCCCGATAAGAAGCGGGTAAGACTCCACGTGGAATCGCTGATGTTTGCCGTGCATTGTGAGCTTCCATACGGACGGGTCAAAGAGCTTTGCATGGCTGCCGGGAGGAGGGACTATTCTTCGGATACTGCCTTCACTCTTCTCAAGCCTGTCTGTTACCCTGACGATCACAGGTGCGCTTGCCTTTTCGGAAAGATGAAAGGCTCTGATGATACATTCATAGGCACTTTCGGGTCCGGAAGGGTCAAAAACTGCTACTTCAGCTATCTTCCCATACCACCGTGAGTCCTGTTCATTCTGGGATCCGAAGGCTCCGGGATCATCGCCTGCAAGGATGACCAGGCCTTCACCAATAGTATGTGTGACTGCTGTTATCAGGGGGTCTGCCAGAAGGTTCATCCCGACATGCTTGACAAGTACAAGTGACCTGCAGCCGGACGCAGAAGCTCCCAATGCTGTTTCCATGGCAGATTTCTCGCTGGTGAACCAGTGAAAATCGTAAGTGTTATCGTTTCCCCTGACGAATTTATCGGCAACAGCGGTAATGGGGAAACCGGCAACAGCAGTGACTCGCTTCACGCCGCTGTCAATTGATGCCAGGTACAGTGCATCGAGCCCTGTGGTATGGATTATTTTCTGCATGCTGATCCTGTTATACTATCTCTCATCAGGTCCGGCTTCCGGGCGGACAGACTCGTCAGGCCGGGCAAACCATGCCAGTGCAGCCAGTGCACCGATAACTCCGTTCCCGTTCATCCAGATCTCAACGCCATGTTCCTTTGCATATTGAAGCGCATATTCCCTGGTGAGCTCACCATGGCGGCATTTCATGCTATATTCCCTGACTCCGGTCGCATCGAAGTCCGAAAGCACGACCATGCCTGTTTCCTTTGAAACGCTGTATTTCAGGAGTGCTGCTCTGATGCTCTGGAGCAGTTCTTCCTTGGCATCCCCGCTGGCGCAGGCAAACTCCAGCACTGTTGAGACACAGTTCTGGGTCCTGGCGGCCACCGGGAAGAGCTGCACAAGGGAATGTGATATGTATGCGGATTCCAGGCAGTCGAGTTCTTTTGCGATATTGTGGGTCAGTGTCCATGTGGCTCCCTTTTCCTTGGTGTCGGTGTCATCAATGCCGATGATGACCCTCTCTCTTCGGGGGACCACAATTGTTCCCTTTGCGGCGCGTCCACCTCCGGATTCAGTGCATTCGTAACGCAGCACTCCTTCGGCAAGGGCTCTGCACCTGGTCGCACCGACCCCGCCGCCTCCAAGCCCTGCGTATGTTATGAACACTTCGTTGTCCCGTACGATCACTGATTCTATACCTGCTGCAAACCTGGAAGGTTTGAGTTCAAGGTTTGACGTGCCCGTCCTTACAAGGTAGCGTATCATATTGCCTACTGACCTTGCTTTAAGCACAAGCGGTGAGTGAGAATAGTGAAACTTTACCCATGCAGCGCCACCGTAGCAGTTCGTATGCTCGATGATCTCTGCGTATTCATTGTTTTTGTCGCATACGGCATATATCCCCTTATATGGGATAGTGTATGGATCCTCAAGTACTATCTCTTTCATCTGAGTGCCTAATTGCCGGATAATACTTTAAATGTTTTGTCAGGTACTGTCATTTCACAAACCCCTCATCCTTCAGGCTCACGTATCTCCCGTCTCCAATAACGACATGGTCCAGCACGTCTATCCCCAGTAATTTACCTCCCTCGATGAGCTTTTCTGTTACTGCGATATCCTCCCTGCTAGGAGTAGGGTCGCCGGACGGGTGATTATGTGAGAGTATGACCGAGGCGCACGACTCCATGAGCGCGGCCTTGAAGACTTCCCGCGGGTGGACAATATTTGCATTGAGGCTTCCAATGGATATGACCTCCTCGCGAAGTACCTGGTTCTTCGTGTCAAGGAGCAGGGCCACCAGTCTTTCACGCTTCTGTTCCCTCATCTTCGGATAGAGCAGCGAATACACATCCGCAGGTGACCTTATCTTCCTTTTTGGCTCATCGGTGAACCCTTCAAGCTTACGTGCAAGTTCGAACAATGCCGTTATCTGCGCTGCCTTTGCAGTGCCTATGCCGTGGATATCTGTCAGTTTGCTTATGTTGGCCTGGCTCAGCTGCTTAAGGCTGTACTCTGAGAATATCCGGCTGCACAGGTTGATCACGTTCTCTTTCTGCGTTCCTGTCCTGAGGATTATTGCCAGCAGCTCCGCGTTCGAGAGCGCTTCAGGGCCGTATTTGAGCAATCTTTCCCGGGGCCTTTCGTCCTCGGGCATATCGCGTATGCAGATCTTGTACTGGTTCATGGGAAGCAGGAGCATCTTCCTGCTTATAAATTTTTCTAAAAGGTCCTATTATAAATTACCTCTAGTCTTAAAATAGTTTCTAAATGTTTTCGCCGTGTACTTATAGATAAATACCCATAATCCTCTTCATGAAAGTCATTTGTGTGTCGGGCTATAAGAAAACCGGCAAGACGACGCTGGTCACCCGCCTTGTCGAGGCACTCTCAAAGGAAGGTTCAGTGGGCACGGTCAAGCTGATGTTCCATCACCGTTTCAATCCCGCGGACACAGATACGGGAAAGCACTTCGATGCAGGGGCAGGTGTTGTTGCTGCCATTACGGATTCAGAACTAGTGACAATAAAGCGTGATCCTACTCTGGAGCAGGCTCTTGACTCGCTGGCTGATAGCGGCATGGACTTTGCTATTGTCGAAGGCGCAAAGAGCAGTTCTCTTCCAAAGATCGTTCTTGGGGAAGCAGCCAAAGATGAAGGTATTGGTAATGTGGTTGCAACTCTGCCGGAGAGGTCTGACTGGGACATTGACAGCCTCGTAAAGCTTGTCCGGGAGCAGGAGGACTGGGTAACTCTGGGTTCCCTGGTGAGGAAAATAAAAAGTAATCCTGATATCAGGTTCTCAGGGGGCATTGCAACCTTCACGGGTATCGTTCGCGAAGTAACCGGCGTGACCCAGACAAAGGCCCTGGAGTTTGAGAAATACCCTGATGTCGCAGATAGTGCCATGGAGAGGATATGCGCTGAGATGAAGCAAAAGGAGGGTGTGATCGATATCCTGATGCATCACAGGACCGGGCTTATAAAGGCAGGCGAGGATATAGTTTACATCGTTGTTGCGGCAGGTCACAGGAAGGAACTCTTTGTGACCCTGGTGGATGCTTTGGAGCGCCTGAAGGAAGAGGTTCCCATCTGGAAAAAAGAGCTCACACTGGATGGTGATTTCTGGGTGCATGACAAAAGCGGCGATGAGTGAATACTGGTGATGGAGTAGTTACCGGCAGGCTTGTCATACCTCCCTTTCCATTATTCCTCTATCTGTTCTTCAGCCCCATCTGCCTGTCTATCTCTTCTGCTATTTCCTCAAGTTCATCGAATATCCTGTCGGAATCCTTTCTCATTTCCCTGACCGCGGCTTTCAGGCTGCCGCCTCTGAGGTAGAGCGCCCTTCTCTCTCTATATAATAACCCTGAGCTTATAAGGTTCCTTACATGATGGTTAATTCTAGAGGGCGTGACCTCAAGATCCTCAGCTATCTTTTCGGATGATACCCG
>Ga0209347_1006117_pt1 | contig 10935 bp, 10 predicted proteins | sample AutmiccommuBRH23_FD_187382 | JGI IMG/M metagenome (GOLD analysis project Ga0209347, IMG submission 187382) | Deep subsurface microbial communities from Mt. Terri, Switzerland - Autotrophic microbial communities BRH/23 (SPAdes) (version 2) | ecosystem: Environmental > Aquatic > Deep subsurface >...
ATCAGCGGGCCGATCTCGTTGGCGGTGTCGTCCGGGTCGTCGTAATGGATGGTCGACACGGCGGACGACAGGTCGGCGACGAGCTTTTCGTAGACCTTCTTGCCGGCATAGACGCGGCAGGCGGCGGTGCAGTCCTGGCCGGCATTGTAGTAGCCGAAGGCGCGCAGGCCGGCGACCACGGCGTCGATGTCGGCATCGTCGAAGACGATGACCGGGGCCTTACCGCCGAGTTCGAGATGCGTGCGCTTGACCGATTTGGCGGCGGCTTCCAGCACCTTCTTGCCGGTGGCGATGTCGCCGGTGATCGAGATCATGTTGACGTTGGGATGGTTGATCAGCGCGTTGCCGACCGTGATGCCTCGGCCGAGCACGACATTGACGACGCCTTCGGGCAGGATCTCGGCCATGATCTTCGCCAGCTTGAGCGCGGTCAGCGGCGTCTGCTCGGAAGGCTTGAAGACGACGGTGTTGCCGCCGCCGATAGCCGGCGCCAGCTTCCAGGCCATCATCATCAGCGGGTAGTTCCACGGCGCGATGGAGGCGACGATGCCGATCGGGTCGCGGCGGATCATCGAGGTGTGGCCCGACAAATACTCACCGGCGACGACGCCCGGCATGGAGCGCACGGCGCCGGCGAAGAAACGGTAGCAGTCAACGATGGCCGGGATTTCGTCGTTGAGCACGGCATTGACCGGCTTGCCGCAATTCAGCGCCTCGAGGGCGGCGAACTCCTTCGCCTCCGCCTCGATGCGTTCAGCAATCTTCAGCAGGTAGACGGAGCGCTGGGCGGGCGTCGTGCGCGACCAGGTGACGAAAGCCTTTCCGGCCGCCGATACGGCTGCATCGACCTGGGCCTCGGAGGCTTCCGGAAGCTCGAGAATGGCAGCGCCGGTGCGCGGGTTCAGCACCGCTTCGCCGGCTTCGGCGCCGGACTCGAATTTCGAGCCGATGAGCATCTGGGTATCCATGGATATCCTCCTTATTTGCCCGAACCGGCGATCTGGTCGCCGTCACGGGTGAGATAGTAGGCAGCAAGAATGGGCAGCAGCGTCACCAGCACGACGACCATGGCGACGACATTGGTGACCGGGCGCTGGCGCGGACGCACCAGTTCCTCAAGCATCCAGATCGGCAGGGTCTGCTGCTGGCCGGCGGTGAAGGTGGTGACGATGACCTCATCGAAGGACAGCGCGAAGGCGAGCATGCCGCCGGCGACAAGGGCGGTGCCGATGTTGGGCAGGATGACATGGCGGAAGGTCTGGAAACCATCGGCGCCGAGGTCCATCGAGGCCTCGACCAGCGAGCCGGAGACACGGCGGAAACGGGCGACGGCGTTGTTATAGACGACGACCACGCAGAAGGTGGCGTGGCCGAGAATGATGGTCCAGGTCGAGAACGGAATGTCGGCCAGGCTGAAGGCCGAGCGCAGCGCGATGCCGGTGATGATGCCGGGCAATGCGATGGGCAGGATGACCAGCAGCGAGATGGTTTCGCGGCCGAAGAATTTGGTCTGGCTGACGGCGGCGGCGCACAGGGTGCCCAATATCAGCGCGATGACCGTCGAGATGGTGGCGACCTTGACCGACAGGGACAGTGCCTGCCAGACGTCCGGCCGGTTCCAGGTGACGGCGAACCATTGCAGGGTGAGGCCGGGCGGTGGCCACTGGTAGCTGCGCTCCTCGGTGGTGAAGGCATAGACGAAGATCAGCAGCAGCGGCAGATGCAGGAAGGCCAGGCCGACGGCGGCGGCGATCTTCAGGCGAAGCGGGGCGGATGAGCGGTCGTTTGTCATGCGGCGCTCCAATCCAAACGGCCTCGATGCGCCGCACCTGCCTGCCGGCATCCTCTCCGCCGAGGAACGGGCAGAGGTGAATTGGCCGCGACGCCGGCACGCGCCTTTCCCCGCACACGGGGCAAGGGTGAGGAGCGACGGGGTGGCGAATGCTCACAGCGCATTGAAGGCTCCCATGCGCTTGGCGCCCCAGAGGTAGAAGCCCATGACGACGATGGGCACCACGGTGAAGGCGGCGGCGAGCGGGATGTTGCCGGCCGTGCCCTGATGCGCATAGACGGCCTGGCCGATGAACAGATGCGAGGTGCCTATGATCTGCGGGATGATGTAGTCGCCCAGGGTCAGCGAGAAGGTGAAGATCGAGCCGGCGACGATGCCGGGCAACGCCAGCGGAAACAGCACATTGCGGAAGGTCTGGGACGGCGTTGCGCCGAGATCCGACGAGGCTTCGACGAGATTTTGCGGCACGCGCTCGAGGGCTGCCTGGACCGGCAGGATCATGAAGGGCATCCAGACATAGACGAAGACTATGAAGGTGCCGGTGAAGGAGACCGACAGGGAACTGCCGCCGACAATGGGCAGCGACAGCCAGGCGTCGATCAGCCATTCGAGATGCAGCCTGGTGAACAGCCAGGTGAAGATGCCCTCCTTGGCGAGGATCAGCTTCCAGGCGTAGATCTTGACCAGATAGCTCGACCACAGCGGCAGCATGACCCCGAGATAAAACAGCGCCTTCCATCTGCCGCGCGCATAGCGGGCGGCGAAATAGGCGATCGGGAAGGCGATGATTGCGGAGGCCAGCGTGACCAGCGCCGCCATGGTGACGGTGCGCACGATGATGTCGATGTTGTAGGGCCGCAGCAGCTCGCCGTAGGTCTTGAGCGTGAACTGATGGTTGATGAGGCCGGAGAACTCGTCGATGGAAAAGAAGCTCTGCAGGAGCAGCGCAAACAGCGACCCGAGATAGACGATGCCGAGCCACAGGACCGGCGGCGCCAGCATCAGCGCCAGGAGCAGCGTCGGCTTGCGCCACAGCACGTCCGACAGGCTGCCGCGAAGGCCGCCGCGCGCCGGCATGATGGCGGAGGATTGCGTCAGGCTCATCCGTCGTCATCCATCAGATGCAGGTCGTCGCGGGCAAAGCCGATGTGGACGGGTTTGCCGTCGGCCGGAAACGGTTCGCCGGCCGGCAGGACGGCGTTGATGCGGTGGCCCTCGACGTCGAGGCCGAGCCGCGTGGAGCCGCCGAGATAGGCGCTGGAGATGACGGTGGCGGCAATGGCGCCCGGCCCTTGCGCGACGAGGCGGACCGCTTCCGGCCGCAGGCTCGCCCAGCGCTTCTGCCCGGCATGGCGCGACACGAAATCGGGCGGCAGCACATTGGACGAGCCGACGAAATCGGCGACGAAGCGCGAATTCGGTGTCTTGTATATTTCTTCCGGGGTGCCGACCTGCATGACCTTGCCCTGGTTGAAGACGGCGATGCGGTCGGCCATGGAGAGCGCCTCGCCCTGGTCGTGGGTGACGAAAACGAAGGTGATGCCGAGCGACTTCTGCAGGACCTTAAGCTCTTCCTGCATGTTTTCGCGCAGCTTGAGATCGAGCGCGCCGAGCGGCTCGTCGAGCAGCAGAACCTTCGGGCGGTTGACCAAGGCACGGGCGAGCGCGACGCGCTGGCGCTGGCCGCCGGACAACTGACCGGGGCGGCGCGCGCCGTAGCCTGGAAGCTTGACCAGTTCGAGCGCCTCGTCGGCGGCGCGGCGGCGCTCGGACTTGCCGACGCCCTTGACCATCAGCCCGTAGGCGACGTTGTCGGCGACGTTGAGATGCGGGAACAGGGCGTAGTCCTGGAACACGGTGTTGACGTTGCGGCGATAGGGGGGCACGTCCTCGGCGCGCTCGCCGAATATCGACAGGTGGCCGGCGGTCGGCCGCTCGAAGCCGGCAATCAGACGCAGGCAGGTGGTCTTGCCCGAGCCCGACGGACCGAGCATGGCGAAGAACTCGCCTTCGCGAATGTCGAGATCGACCGCATCGACGGCCTTCACCTGGCCGAAATGGCGCGATATCTTTTCGAAGCTGACGGCTGAGGTCATGAGATTTCCGTGGCTGTCGCTATGGCTGCGGCGAATAGTGCTGCTTCTCACCTGCCTGCCGGCATCCTCTCCCCGTGCGGACGGGAAGAGGAGAGATCGCAGCAAGGCCGAGCCCACCCGCTCCCGGCTACCAGCGGGGAGGGATAAAGGATGAAGGGCAGCGCCCGGCCGGCGAGACTACCGGCCGCCGATGACGCCGATATAGTCCGATACCCAGCGGTAGTAGGGCACGCACTGGTCGTTCTGGCTGGCGCATTTCGAGGTTGGCGTCGTCCAGAACTTGACCTTCTCGAAATTGTCCATGCCGTTGAGCGTGCAGCCCTCGGCGGTCTGCATGCCGCGGCCATCCGTGCAGGCAGCGGGAACCGAAGGGTTGGCGCCGAACCAGACGGCCAGATCGCTCTGCAGGTTGGAGGCCAGCGAATGCTCCATCCACATGTAGGAACAGTTCGGGTTGGCCGCATCGACATGCATCATCGTGGTGTCGGCCCATCCGGTGACGCCTTCCTCGGGGAACACCGAGGCGACGGGCTGGTTGTCGGACTTGAGCAGGTTGACCTGGAACGGCCATGAGCCCGAGGCGACAACGCCCTCGTTCTTGAAGTCGTCGATCTGGATGAAGGCGTCGTGCCAGTAGCGGCCGACCAGCGTGCGCTGGACGCGCAGGAGGTCGAGCGCCGCCTTATACTGGTCCTCGCTCAGCTGGTAGGGATCCTTGATGCCGAGCTCGGGCTTGTGGAACATGAGGTAGTTCGCGGCATCGGCGACATGGATCGGGCCGTCATAGGCCTGAACGCGGCCCTTGTTGGACTTGCCGTCATCGAGCGTCATTTCCTCGAAGACGACCTTCCACGAGGTCGGCGGGGTCTTGAAGGCATTGGTGTTGTACATCAGGACGTTGGGACCCCACATATAGGGGACGCCGTAGTGGACGCCGTCGACTGTGTGCCAGGGAGCGTCCTTGAGACGGTCGTCGACCGTCGACCAGCTCTTGATGAGGTCGATGTTGATCGGCTGGACCCGCTTGCCGGCGATGAGGCGCAGCGACGCATCGCCCGACGCGGTGACGAGGTCGAAGCCGCCCTCATTCATCAGGGCGACCATTTCGTCGGAGGTGTTGGCGGTCTTGACGTTGACCTTGCAGCCTGTGGATTCCTCGAACTTGGTGACCCAGTCGAACGTCTTGTCGGTTTCGCCGCGCTCAATGTAGCCGGCCCATGCAACGATATTGACCTGGCCTTCGCCGGCGCCGATCTCGGTAACCTGGGCGACGGCCTGGCCGGAGAAACTGACGGCGAGCCCAAGCGCCGTGCAGGACTTCAGAAATGATTTCATGATGACTCTCCCTTTGGCGGGGCCGCTCTGGAAGGCGGCGTGATCCCGAGCCTAAAGGTTGCGCGAAACAGCCGGTTTCGCAAATTCATTTATCAGAAACCCGATATCGGCAAAACCGATATCAAACGGGCCGGTCCGAGAATCCGGACCGTGGCCGCTGGCGGACCGTACGCTGCGACTGGGCAATGCCGATGAAGTCACGCGCCGCCTGCGGCAGGCCGGAACCGCGGCGCCACACCATGCCGACCTGGACAACCGGCAGAGAGCCCGAAATATCGCGCGATTCGATGCGGTCGCCTTCCAGCGACCACGGGCGGTAGACAAGGTCGGGCAGCAGCGCCACGCCTGCGCCGGTGGCGACCAGACTACGCACCGCCTCGACCGAACGGGTACGGAAAGCGACATGCGGGCGGGCGCCGAGCGCCGACAGCAGCTTGCCGGTATTTTCCTCGATCTCGTCGACCGACAGCATGATCAGCGGTTCGCCGGCGATGTCGCCGACATTGATTATTTCGGCCGAGGCGAGCGGATGGCCGAGCGGCAGCCACAGCCGGTAGGACGAGACTTCGAGGATTTCAGACTGCAGCGCCAGCCGGTCGCGCAGATTGGAGATGACCATGACGGCTATGTCGAGCTTGCCGCCGACCAGCAGGTGCTCGAGATAGTCGCCGTCGTCCTCGATGGCGGAGACTTCGACGGCTGGATGGGCGCGGCGGTAGCGGGCCAACAGATCCGACAGGACATAACCGGCAACCAGCGATGTGACACCAAGCTGCAGCCGACCGGTGGTGGCCTCGCGACCGCCGAAAAAGGTGCGCCTGGCATCCGAAACATCGGCCAGGATTTTCGTCGCGTGACGCAGAAACTGATGGCCCTTGTGGGTGATGTTGAGGCCCCGCGGGTGGCGCTCGAACAGTTCCACACCGAGATCGCTCTCAAGCTCCTTGATCGCCTGGGTGACCGAGGATTGCGAGATCGAGAGATTCTGCGCGGCGCGCGACACGGTGCCCTGCTCGGCAACGGCGACGAAATACTGCAACTGCCGGATCGTGAAGGCCATGGCGCGACTAAACACGCAAGACGGGCCGATGGGAAGACGGGCGGTCAATCGCACGGGATTGACCGGACGAAGATTCGTAACTATTAAAGTTACATGAAACGCAACAGCCGCCTTTCCTCTATGCTGCATATCCTCGTGCACATGGCCGCGCGCCGCGACGAGGCGATGACCTCCGAGCTTCTGGCCGGCTTCGTGCAGACAAACCCGGTGGTGATCCGCCGCGCCTTTGCCGGCCTTCGCGACGCCGGCATCGTGGCCTCGACGCGCGGCCATGGCGGCGGCTGGCAGCTGGCGAGGACACCCGAACAGATTTCGCTGGCCGAGATCTGCAGCGCGCTTGGCGAGAGCCTGCTGCCTTTTGGCACGGAGCCGCAGGCGCCTGGCTGTCTCGTGGAACAGGCGGTCATCGGCGCGCTCGACGAATTCCGGCGCGAGGCCGAAAGGCTGCTCGCCGAAAAACTTGGCCGGGTTTCGCTGGCCGACATCGCGCTCGACGTGCGGCGCCGCTTCGAACTGGAAGGGACCAGCAGCCATGCACTATGACGCGATCATTATCGGCGGCAGCTTCGCCGGGCTTTCAGCGGCCACGCAACTGGCGCGCGCCCGGCGCAAGGTGTTGGTGGTCGATGCCGGCGAACCGCGCAACCGCTTTGCCGAGCATGCGCACGGCTTTCTGGCGCAGGATGGCGAGGCGCCTGGCGCCATTCTCGACAGAGCGCGGCGGCAGCTTGCCGCCTATCCGACGGCAAGGATGGTCAACGGCCGCGCCGCCAAGACCGAAAAGGCTGCGCCAGGCTTCGAGGTGGCGGTCGGCGGCGGCGAAAAATTCGTTGCTTCGCGGCTTATCATTGCCACCGGAATCACCGACGAATTGCCGGATATACCCGGCCTTGCCGAGCGCTGGGGCAAAACTGTGGTCCATTGCCCCTATTGCCATGGCTACGAGATTGCGGGCGGTGCGCTGGGCGTGCTGGGCACCGCTTCGATATCGGTTCACCAGGCGCTGGTGGTGGCGGACTGGGGCAAGGTCACCCTGTTTTGCGACGGCAGCTTCCGGCCCGATACCGATGAGGCGGAGCAGTTGCGCCAGCGCGGTGTGGCTGTCGAGGCCGTGCCGCTGACCGGCCTGGAGGATGGTGAGGCCGGCGCGATTTCGGCAAGGCTCGCCGACGGCAGGAAAAAGCAGATGCGCGGGCTTTTCGTGGCGCCGCGCTCGCGCATGGCGGGCCCAACCGCCGGGCAACTGGGCTGCGTCATGACGGACGGCATGCTGGGGCCGCTGATCAAGGTGGATGACATGCAGCAGACCAGCGTCACTGGCTGCTATGCCGCCGGTGACGCCGCGCAGGCATGGCAGAGCATTCCGTTTGCCGTGTCGAGCGGCGCCTTCGCGGGCGTCGCGGCACACCAGTCGCTGATGTTTGGCTAGGCGACCATAAAGTGACAGGCCGCAATGCGCCCTGTCACTGCGCGGGAAACAAATTCAGACGGTGGTGTCCTCGACTTCGGCGCCGGCCATGTTCTTCTTGCAGGATTCGATGCAATTGACGGCGCTCGCCTTGGCCTTGTAGCTTTCGGAGATCACCATCGGCTCGCCATTGGCGGCGACGAAGCGGACCATGAACTGGTCATCCCTGGTGCCGGCGATCTCGAAGCGATAGCCCTTGGCAGATTCGTCCTTGGTCAGATCGGCGACCGCCGCGCCCGGCGCATTCTTTTTCAGGGACTCGATGCAGTTGGTGGCGCTGGCCTTGCCCTTGTAGCTTTCCGACCAGACCATGACTTCCGAATTGTACAGGAACTGCACGCCGAACTGGTCGTTCTTGCGGTCGGTGATCTTGAACTTGTAACCCATCTATTCCGGCTCCTGTTTGTTGCCCGGTTGTTATTGGACACTATGGGCGTGGGAACAAGGGTAAATGACCGACACCGCCGCGGGTCAGGCAACAGGGTGGCGCGCCCCGGACGCGATGAGCAACTTCGTGCCGACCCGTTCGAGAGCGCCCACGATCTCGGGCGGCGGCGGCCGGTCGGTGACCAGTTCGGTAAAGCCGTCAAAGCCGCAAACCTGCACGAGCCCCTGGCGGCCAAACTTTGTGTGGTCGGTGACGACGACCGAGCGCGCGCCGCGCGACAGCACGACACTGGCAAACTCGGCTTCCTCCAGGACGTAATCCATGACGCCAGTCTCTGCGTTGACGGCGCCGGCGGAGATGACCGCGTGGTTCATCGAAAAGCGGCTGACGAAGTCGATGGCCGATACGCCGAAGGCGGCACCTGAATCGCTGCGCAACTCGCCGCCGGCCATATAGACCTTGTTGCCGTTGACGGTGGCCAGCGTGCGCGCGATGTCGGACGAGTTGGTGACGACGGTGAGCCGGCGATGGCCGAGCAGTTCGCGCGCGAGGAAACTGGTCGTGGTTCCTGTATCGAGCATCACCGATTCGCCATCGCGGATGGTGCCGGCGACGAGCCTAGCGATGGCCCGCTTGGCTTCGGCATTGTCGCGCATGCGCCGCTCGAAGGGCGCCTCGCCGACCAGCGCCGGCAGGCCGATGGCACCATGCATCTTGAGCACCGAGCCATTGCGCGTAAGTGGCTTGACGTCGCGCCTGACCGTTTCCAGCGATACGCCAAGCTTCTGCGCCAGGCTGGCGATGGTGATCGTGCCCTCCTCCTGCAACAGCCGCAGAATTTCGCCGTGTCGCTTGGAATGGTTCATCGGTGCGGTCACCCTCCTGCCGGCGACCGCATAACGGGCGCCTGTCCGGCTTCATTGAAGCATTTCCGATGCAAATGTGGAAGATGCGGCAAGAACGGTCAAAAAGGCAGAAAAAACCACAAATCCGCGTTGACAAGCCATATCGCCCGACCGACATTGGCGGCACAACAGCGCCGATGGATGACCAGCGGCAGCGGCATGCGGCGAGGATTCTTCATTGGCAGCCAGAGCCGGACTTTTCGAGGCAGTTACGGGCCCGTTGCCATGACAGATGTCGAGGAGCGCATCCGGGCACTGCCGCTCTGGAACGGTTCCCTCTGCATCGAGCCGCTGAAAGGCGGCCTCAGCAATGAGAGCTTCCTGGTCACCGACGCGAACGGCAAGCATGTCGTGCGGCTTGGCCGCGATTTTCCGTTTCATCACGTCTACCGCGAACGCGAGGTCATGACGGCAAGGGCGGCAAGCATGGCAGGCTTCGCGCCAGCGGTGCACTATGCAGAGCCCGGCGTGATGGTGACGGCCTTTCTCGACGCGAAAACCTATGATGGCGGCGACGTGCGCGAAAGCCGCCTGCGCATCGCCGCGCTGATGCGCGCCTTCCACACCGAAATGCCAAAGCACGTTTCGGGCGCCGGCTTCATGTTCTGGGTGTTCCACGTGATCCGTGACTATGCGCGCTCGCTGAAGGCCGGCAACAGCCGCATGATCCGGCACCTGCCATCCTACGTGGCGCTGGCCAACGAACTGGAACTGGCGCAAGCGCCGCTGCCGGTGGTGTTCGGACACAATGATCTCTTGCCGGCCAACTTTCTCGACGACGGGAAGAAGCTCTGGCTGATCGACTTCGAATATGCGGGCTTCAACACGGCGATGTTCGACCTTGCCGGGGCGGCATCGAATGCCGGCATGACGGGCGAGGAGTCCGACCAGCTGCTGACCGCCTATTTCGGCCATGAGCCGGACGAGAAGCTGCGCCGGTCGCACGCCGCGATGCAGTGCGCCTCGCTGCTGCGCGAGGCAATGTGGAGCATGATTTCCGAACTGCATCTCGCCGCACCCGGCGCCGACTACGAAGCCTATACCGCCGAAAACCTGGAGCGGCTCGAGGCGGCGCTGGAAACCTATCGCACGACCTACGGAAAGCTGCCGACATGACCCTGCCAAGCCATGCCCAGATTGTCGTCATCGGCGGGGGGATCATCGGCTGCTCGACCGCCTACCATCTGGCTCGCGACCACAAGGCCGACGTGGTGCTGCTGGAACAGGGCAAGCTGACCTCCGGCTCGACCTGGCATGCAGCCGGGCTGGTCGGGCAATTGCGCTCCTCGGCGTCGATCACCAAGGTGCTGAAATACTCGGTTGACCTCTACAAGCAGCTCGAGGCCGAGACCGGCCTTGCCACCGGGTGGAAGATGACCGGTTGCCTGAGGCTCGCCACCAACCAGGACCGCTGGACCGAATACAAGCGGCTGGCGACGACAGCCGGCAGCTTCGGCATGGACATGCAGCTGGTGTTGCCCGAAGAGGTGAAGAAGATGTGGCCGCTCATGGAGACATCCGACCTCGTCGGCGCTTCATGGCTGCCGACCGACGGACAGGCCAGCCCCTCCGACATCACCCAGTCGCTGGCCAGGGGCGCGCGCATGCATGGCGCGAAAATCCACGAGGACGCGCGCGTCACCGGTTTCGAGATGGTCGACGGGCGCATCACCGCCGTGAAGACGAACCGGGGCGACATCGCCTGCGACAGAGTGGTGAACTGCGCCGGACAATGGGCCAGGCAGGTCGGTGCCATGGCCGGCATCAACGTGCCGCTGCAGCCGGTCAAGCACCAGTACATCATCACCGAGAAGATCGACGGGCTGGCGAGCGACGCGCCGACGATCCGCGATCCCGACCGGCGGACCTATTTCAAGGAAGAGGTCGGCGG
>Ga0209347_1006118_pt1 | contig 10932 bp, 7 predicted proteins | sample AutmiccommuBRH23_FD_187382 | JGI IMG/M metagenome (GOLD analysis project Ga0209347, IMG submission 187382) | Deep subsurface microbial communities from Mt. Terri, Switzerland - Autotrophic microbial communities BRH/23 (SPAdes) (version 2) | ecosystem: Environmental > Aquatic > Deep subsurface >...
AAACGAGGACGTGATCCCGCGATTGCTGGAATCGGCACGCCGCCTGAGGCGTTCTCCCGACCGCCTGCCTTGACGGAGGGGAGTAGCGGTGCTATTTTCCGCGCCCCGTCACTCGATGGGCGGTGGGTCGCCAGGCCCGCCAGGAGCCAAGCACTCCGGCATAGCTCAGTTGGTAGAGCAGCGGACTGTTAATCCGCGGGTCACAGGTTCGAGTCCTGTTGCCGGAGCCACTCGGAAAGCAACAACGGCCACCGAAAGGTGGCCGTTATCATTTGGAAGCGCATCCTGGACTGAGATTTTAGCTATGCGAGGCCTCGGCGTCGCGTCTGCTTCTGGAGAGCGACGGTCGGTTGAGGAGTCGCACGCAGCAGCACACGCGTGGGCCGCATAGCAGTACTAAGCGGCACTTCGGTGGAACCTTCCAGATACTTGTCTCGAATCTCCGTGAGCGACCTGAACACTTCTTTCTTGGTTTTCATAGCGTTCGGAAGTAGTTCTCGAAGAATTGCGGGTTCAGTGCCGGTTCGAAGTAGTGCTTGCGCTTTATCCAGATAAAACCGTCTCCGCGCGAGATTACCGCAACATCGACCGGACCACCAACCGTTTCTTGGCCAAAGGAGACCTTTCGGCGCAGCGAGGTCAAGCTCACGAGAGACTCCGCCATCACTGCCAATTCTTCCTTTGGTAGACCTCGGATGATGCTGACCATCTGATCGGAGAATAACTGCCTTCGCTCTTCAGAGAGCTTGGTCATCTTCTCCGCTGCAAAGTCCTTGACCCTATGAGGTATCTCGGCGATCGCATGAGCCGCAGCCTTCTTGTACTTTGTCGAAAGAACTTCCTCGATGATCCGCTCAATCTCTTGAGGCAATTCTGCGGAAAGAAGAGTCAGCAGGCCAGCTTGATAGGACCGCGCTACTCCTGACGTGAACAGCTCAACCACGTCGGTCTGCGCGAAGGGGTAGATGCCGGTTTCCATCACGGCAAGCCTTGTGCGTTCAAACTTCAGCGCTTCAGGCGACACGCCTTTAACCGTGTACTGCGACAGCACCGGGAACAGTTCGTCGGCACCAAATCCGGCAAAGACGACGCCAGACTCCTCGTCAGGATCGAATTGTCTAAGAAGGAACTCTGATATCTGAGTGAGCTGGACGCGCGCCTCAGCGGAGAAGGGAAGCTCTTTAAAAACTTCGCTTGTCACTCGCTCAGTTACCACGCGACAGCGAGTGAGAAATGGATCACCATCAGGAATTGGGAATGTGAAGTCGGGATTGGCAGAGAGGTTCTGATGTACATCAGCAACAGTCTCGGAGACCAACTTGGTTATCAGCGCCTCATCCAGCGCACTCTGCTGTTTGATCGCTATGTCCAGAGCCTTGAGGATGTCTTGCAGCAACGGCAGAAGATTCGATCGAAGGTGTGCTGCAATCGCGGCTTCTTCAAGATCCGGATGAAACAGAAGCTTGTCCGTCCGCAGGAAATCAATGAAGGCGCTAGCGTATTCGTCCAACGTGCCGAAGGACTGGGTACCTAAGGTCGAGCGATATCTCTTGATCAGAGTTTCCCAAGGAGTACCGATCAGACTGGCACTTCCATAGATCATCACACCGACGGGTTGATACTTCGAGAGAGTGAAGATTTTGTTGGCCGTCGAGAAGACTTTGGTTGTTCCCGCTCGACCGAACGTCACCGCACTGTCCGCAGCAAGCGCAACCCCATTCGCGTTCATCACTGCTACTTCAGCCGTCATTGTGTAAAGAAGTTAGCATGGCCGGCGTGTGTGTGGATCGAACTTTTCGAAGTCAAGATACGCGAAGCTCGAGTGCGCACCACCTGTAGCTTTCGTGGTTGCTTTAGCTGCGTGCCAGAAGCGCTAGAGAGAGCGCAGAACCCGGACGACCAGATAGCTGATCCCGCCGCAGATCGGGAAGGTGAAGAACCAGGCCGTGACGAGCTGGCGGGTCACGCCCCAGTTCACGAAACTGCCGCCGCGCGTGGCGCCGACGCCGACGATCGAGCTGGTGATCGTGTGCGTGGTGCTGAGAGGAATGCCGAAGCGCGTCGCGATCTCGATCGTCGTGGCGGCCGCGACTTCTGCCGCGAAACCCTGGTGCGTTTCGAGCCGCGTGATCTTCATCCCCATCGTCCGGATGATCCGCCATCCTCCGGTCAGCGTGCCGAGGGCCATCACTGCTGCGCAGAGGAAGATGACCCAGAGCGGAATCGCGAACTGCGGAAGGATGCCGCCGATGACGAGGGCGAGAGTGAAAACGCCCATGAACTTCTGCCCATCGTTCGAGCCGTGACTGAACGCCATGAACGCGGACGAGAAAATCTGCAGGACGCGGAACGTCGTGCGCGATTGTGCGGGAACGCGGTTGCGGAACAACCAGTAGACGAGCGTCATCAACAGCAGGCCGCCGAAGCCTCCGAGAATCGTCGAGAACGCAAGGCCGAGAAGAACCTTGCGCCAGCCGTCCCACACCAGCGCACCGGGACCGGCAGTTGCGAGTGCGGCTCCTGCGAGCCCCGCAACGAGGGCGTGCGTCTCGCTCGTCGGAATCCCCCAGAGCGCGGCAACCGAGGACCAGATGATGATGCTGACCATCGCGCCGCCGACCGTGGTCAGATCGATGACGCTCGCGTCGACGATCCCTTTGCCGATCGTCGCCGCGACTTTCGTTCCGGAAAGGACGCCGAGAAGGTTGAAGACCGCTGCCATCCCGACGGCCTGCAGCGGTGTGAGCGAGCGCGTGCCGACGACGGTCGCGATCGCGTTCGGCGAATCGGTCCAGCCGTTCACGAACTCCGCGCCGAGGATCAGCAGCAGAACGAGGAGGAGACCGGCTTCCACGCCGCCATCCTACTGCGAAGACCGCAGCGGCCCGTGTGTCGTGCGATGGGTGTGAGCGTGTTCGGGACGCGGTTCACACGGAGACACGGAGGTCACGGAGAAAGTACAGAGGATTCCTAAAACCCTCCGTGTCCTCTCCGTGTTCTCCGTGCCTCCGTGGTGAAGGAGTCACGTCGAGAAGTTCACTCCGTCTTCGCCGATGAAGACTTGCCGACCCAAACGGTCTTGATGTTCACGAACTCGCGGATGCCGTAGACGCCGAGCTCGCGGCCGAAGCCGGAGCGCTTGACGCCGCCGAATGGCATGCGCGGATCGGAGGCGACCATTGCGTTGACGAAGACCTGGCCTGCCTCGATCCCTTCGATGAAGATCTCGGCTTCGTTGCGATCGGCGGTCCAGACGCTCGAGCCGAGACCGAACGACGTGGCATTCGCCAGACGCAGCGCTTCGGCGGCATCGCTCACGCGGAAGAGCGACGCGACCGGCCCGAACGTTTCTTCCGCATAAGCGGGAGCATTCTCCGGAATGTTGCTCAGAGCGGTCGGCGCGTAGAAGTTGCCGCGGTCACCGACGCGCCGTCCGCCGGTCAACAGCTTTGCTCCGGCAGCGACGCTTTCATTCACCTGCTTCTCGAGGTCTTCGAGAATCTGCGGCGTCGCGAGCGGTCCGATCTGCGTCGCTTCGTCGAGCGGATCTCCGACGGTCAACGCTGCGAGCGCCGCCACGAACTTCTCTTCGAACGCGTCCGCGATCCGTTCGTGGAGGATGAAGCGTTTCGCGGCGATGCACGACTGTCCGTTGTTGACCGTCCTCGCTTTGACCGCGGTAGCCACGGCCGCATCGATGTCGGCTGACGGCAGCACGATGAACGGATCGCTGCCGCCGAGCTCGAGGACGCTCTTCTTGATCTTGTTCGCGGCCGCAGCCGCGACACTCGCACCTGCCGGTTCGCTTCCGGTCAGCGTGGCCGCCTTGACGCGCTCGTCCTCGAGCAGCGCGTTCACCTGCTTCGCGGAAATCAGCAAGGTCTGAAACTCGCCCTGATCGAATCCCGCTTCGCGAAAGATGTCTTCGATCGCGAGCGCCGACTGCGGCACGTTCGATGCGTGCTTGAGCAGACCGACATTGCCGGCCATCAGCGCCGGTGCCGCGAACCGAAACACCTGCCAGAACGGAAAGTTCCACGGCATCACCGCGAGCACCGGCCCGAGCGGATCGAACCGCACGTAGCTCTCCTCGGCATCCGTGTCGATCCACTCCGGCGTCAGAAAGTCCTCGGCATGCTCGGCGTAGAAACGACAGACCATCGCGCACTTTTTCACTTCCGCGATGGAAGCCTGAATCGGCTTGCCCATCTCGATGGTGATGGTGCGTCCGAACTCGTCCGCGCGCTGCTCGAGAATCTCGGCGGCGCGATGGATCAGAACAGCCCGCTCTTCAAAGGAGCGCTTGCGATTGATCTCGAAAGCATCGATCGCGCGCTGGAGTTTCAGTTCGATGTCTGCGACAGTGAGTGCTTCGAATGACGCGATCGTTTCACCGGTGGCGGGATTGACGCTTGCGATGGACATGCTCTCCTCATAGTGGTACAGCGATACAGTGGTTCAGTGGTAAAGGAACACCACGCGTTACGACTTCTTCTGGCGCAGCCGCGAAATGAGTCGATTGATTCCCGTTCCGATGAGCGCGATCTTCTTTTCCAGTTCGCTCTGAGTATTCTTGTCGAGAAGTCTGCACCGGACCGCGATTTCGATGTGTGTAGACAACTCGTGAAGAGAGCCGCGTGCGATGCCGAGAAACCGGCAGTAATCAGGTGACGATAGGCGACCAGCGCCTTCAGCAATGTTGCTCGCGACCGAGACGGACGCTCTCAACATCTGGTCGACGAGTACGTAGCGTTGGCGGGATGGAAACGTCCTTGTGATCTCTGCGACCTGAGTGGCGAGATCCACGGAACTCTGCCAGATGAACAAATCCTTGAATGATCTGACCATGATTCACTGGTGCCGGGAAGAGCACGAGCGAGCCGGACACGGCGGCGTGTGGGAATGTCAGTGTAGCAGGAGTGACGAGACAGGCTCCTTCAGGCAGGCCCCTGTACCACTGTATCCCTGTACCACTGTATCCCTATGTCCCCGTCACAACACATACCGCGACAAATCCTCATCCTTCACCACATCGGCGAGAACCCGCTGCACGTACGCGGCGTCGATCGCGACGGTCTGACCGTTCATGTCCGTCGCCTCGAACGACAACTCATCGAGCAACCGCTCGAGAATCGTATGCAGGCGGCGTGCTCCGATGTTCTCGGTCTTTTCGTTGACGACGGCGGCGAAGCGCGCGATCTCGGCGACGGCGTCGTCGGCGAATGTGAGCGTAACGCCTTCGGTGCCGAGGAGAGCGATGTATTGCGTGGTGAGCGCGTTCTTCGGCTCGCGGAGGATGCGCTCGAAATCGTTCTCGCTGAGTGACTCGAGCTCGACGCGGATCGGGAAGCGGCCCTGCAGTTCGGGGATGAGATCCGACGGCTTGGAAACGTGAAATGCGCCGGCGGCGATGAAGAGAATGTGATCGGTCTTCACCATCCCGTACTTCGTGTTGACGGTCGTTCCTTCGACGATCGGCAGCAGATCGCGCTGGACACCTTCGCGCGAGACATCGGGTCCGCTCGCTCCGGTCTGACGACCGGCGATCTTGTCGATCTCGTCGAGGAACACGATGCCGCTCTGTTCGACGCGTTCGATCGCTTCGCGTGCGACGTTCTGCTGATCGACGAGCTTCTCCGCTTCTTCCTGGACGATGATCTCGCGCGCGTCGCCGACGCGCATCTTCTTGCGCTTCGAGCGTCCACCGAACAGGCCAGGCATCATGTCCTTCACGTTGACGCCCATCTCCTCGACGCCCTGCGGCGTGAAGATCTCGAACGAGGGGAAGCCGCCCTGTTCCTTCACTTCGACTTCGATTTCGCGTTCGTCGAGCTTTCCTTCGTCGAGCCAGCGTCCGAGTTTGTCGCGCGTTTCCGTCGACGAATCGTCGGTCGCGTCGGGGTCGGCAACGAAGGCGGGTCGGGCGCGCGGCGGACGCGAGTCCGGAAGGAGGATGTCGAGGATCTTCTCGCGTCCGTTGCGCTCGGCCTGCTCGCGCACCGAGCGGCTCTTCTCGTCTTTGACCAGCTTGACGCCGATCTCCGTCAGGTCGCGCACGATCGATTCGACATCGCGACCGACGTAGCCGACCTCGGTGAACTTCGAGGCTTCGATTTTCAGGAACGGCGAATGGGTGAGTCGCGCGAGGCGGCGCGCGATCTCCGTTTTGCCGACGCCGGTCGGCCCGATCATGATGATGTTCTTCGGCGCGACCTCCTCGCGAAGCTCGGGCGCGAGCTGCTGTCTGCGCCACCGGTTGCGCAGCGCGATCGCAACGGCGCGCTTCGCGGCGCGCTGACCGACGATGTACTTGTCGAGCTCACGCACGATTTCCTTCGGCGTGAGGCTCTCGGGATTGAGGATCACTTCGTCCATCGAGGAAGGGAGATTGATGACCATGGCTAGAGTGTCTCGACCGTGATGTTGTCGTTGGTGTAGATGCAGATCTCGGACGCGATGCGCAGCGACTCACGCGCAATGTCGGCAGCGCTGAGTTGCGTGTGTTTCACGAGAGCCCGCGCCGCGGCGAGAGCGTAAGGCCCGCCCGAGCCGATTGCGAGAAGGCCGTCGTCGGGTTGAATCAGGTCGCCGGTGCCGGAGATCAGATACGCGCGTTCGTTGTTCGCGACGATCAGCATCGCCTGGAGCTGCCGGAGGTATTTGTCCATCCGCCAGTCCTTGGCCAGCTCGACGACCGCCCGCTCCATGTTCCCGCGATACTCCTCGAGTTTCGCCTCGAAGCGGGAGTAGAGCGCAAACGCATCGGCAGCCGATCCGGCAAACCCCGAGAGGATCTTGTCGTGATAGAGGCGGCGCACTTTGGCGGCGCCGTGTTTCATGACCGTGTTGCCGACGGTGACCTGCCCGTCCCCCGCCATCGCGACCTCGCCTTCGCGGCGGACGCAGATGACGGTCGTTGCACGAATGACCATGTTTTCCATAGCGCGGCGATCGTATCGTCTTCGCGGGTTGGGCGATATGGCGGGTCGGTGACGGTGGATGCGAACGGTTGGGGCTGGTGTGGGCGGGTCGAGAACGGATGAGCGACTGATCCCGTCACCCTGAGCCGCGTAGACGGCGAAGGGTCTCAGGATGCGTTTCGCGTGTCTTCAGTCCTGGCTCGTGGCCAATCCCTGGCATTCTGAGATCCTTCGCCGTCTGCGCGGCTCAGGATGACGGTGGGGCGTGCAGGGCAAGTTCTTACAGTGCGGGTGACGGTGGCGCGCGCCATTCGATGAGAAGCCGCGCAATCAGTTCGCCCGATACCCCGCGATCGTGCGGATGCGGACGTCGCGACCAGGGACGCGCAGGTCGATCGCGCGCCACGCGCCTGACGGGGTGCCGCCCGGCATCTCGTACTGGAGCACGTATTGCGCGCGGAGCTCGTCGGCGAGGCGCGACCACGTTGCTGCGAATTCTTTCTCCGGGACCGCCGCGTACGTCGCGCCGCCGGTCAGTTGCGAAAGCTCCCGCAGCGCGTGCCCGAGGCGGGTGCCGCCGGGTGGAATGACGAGATAGATCGGGACGGCGACGGTGCGTGCGAGGCGTTCGCTCTCCCGTGCGCTCGCGCTGCTCGTCCCCTCCATTCCGTCCGAGACGACGATGAGCGCCTTCTTGCCGGGGATGCCCTGGAACTGCTGGAGCGCGAAGGTGACTCCGTCGAAGATCGACGTGCCGCCGGCCGGCATCAGATCGAGGATCGCGGCGCGGAGCGATGCAATGTCGTTCGAGCGGTCATGAACGAGCCGCGCCCGCGTGTCGAACGCCACGACGAACGCGCGATCCTCGGGTCGCAGCGACTGCTCGAGGAGCGAGACCGCTGCCTTGATCGCATGGAGCTGCCGTCCCGTCATGCTCGACGAGCTGTCGATCGCGATGCCGATCGTCACCGGATCGTCGTCCGTCGACATGAGTTGCGGAGTGACGCGCGCGCCTTCGTCGGACAGCGTGAAGTCGGCAGCGCCGAGTCCGCGCACGGGAGTACCGGCCGAGTCGGTGATGGTTGCGAGCACCGTGACCGCGCTGACGGACGCCGTCGCGGTCGAGCGTGCGTTGTAGATGCGCGTCGTCGCACTCGTGGTGCCGTCATCGAGTGTGGCGACCGCCTCGAGGTAGCCGAGGCCACCGCGCGCATCGATCGCAGTGCGGAACGGAGGTGCAGTCAACGTCGCGACCTCCTCGCCGTCCCACGAGACGACCACACTCTGCAATGTCTGCCCCGGGGGGACACGCACGTCGATATCGACGTCAGTGCGGCCGGCGATCGAATCTTCCGCGGGCCTGACGATCGTGACCAGGAAGGTGTCGGCGCGATCGTTGATCGTGATCATCGCTTCGCCAAGGACCTGATTCGATGCGTCGTACGCACGCGCTTTCACGACGCGCATGCGTGGTGTCGGCCCGACGTCGAACTTGACCCGGAACGGCGCACCGCTCTTCGACGCAACCTTCTCTTCATCGAGATGGAAGTCGACCCGTGTCGTGTTCGGCGGTGCTTCGGCGCGAAATTCGGCGAGTCCGGAGAAGGTGACCCGCACGGGCGGCACGATCCGCAATCCCGTCGCCGCCGACTTGTCCGGCAACGGCGCTTTGTCGAGTCGCCGCAGTGCGGCGAGCGCTGTCAGTTCGGTGGAACTCCCGGCTTCGGCGAGAACGTAGGCCTTGCGATACGCCTCGATCGCCGGCGGATAACCGAAGTCGCCGAGACGCTCGCGATGGCCGCGCGGCGGCTCCGGACCGCCTCTTCGCGTTCTCGGCCGCGGCTCAGGACGCCGTTGCGCCGCGACGACATAGGCCTCGATCAGCGTTCCCCAGGTCAGCTGCGCTTCCGCTTCGACGACGCGTGAGACCGGATCCGCCAGGATCTTCGTGACGACCGCACGGGCCGGCGCCTGTTGTCCGAATGCGAATCGCGATGCTGCGCCGGCGAGTTGCGCGAGTTGTTCCGACTCCTTGTCTCCGTCCGACGCGAATCGCTCCGCTGCGCGTTCGAAGGCGATGGCGGACTCTTCGAAGCGCAGCGTCGAGCGAAGGATGTGCCCGAGGATGAAGTCGGCTCCGGCGAGGTTGCCGGCGTGGCGCATCCGGGCGGACTCGGCGCTGAGGTCGCGCGCGGGACGGAAGCGGAGCACGTCTTCCGCGATCTTTTTCCAGCCGCCGGCGAGGTCGAAACGTGCGAGAGGGATCGAGGCCGCGTCGACGAGGGCGAGCATCGGCTGCTGCGATGTGCCGAGTGCATCGAGCAGGGGATGTGCCGCTGCAGGCGCTTCGATCCGCAGCGGAACGAACGCGTCGAGCGCGTGTGCGAAGGTCGGATCGGCGGTCATCTCCGCAATCGTGCGATCGGCCCGGGCGACTCTGGCTCCGGGGACGCGGGAGTAGACGAGGATCATCTTCCCGTCGCGCGCGGCGAGCTCGAGTGCCTCTCCCGGATCCGTCAGCCACTGCGGTTCGGCGGCCAGGAGTGAGGTGGCGAAGCAGAGAATGAGGACCGCGGCGGGGATCCGGGGCATGGGGTGAGTTTACGCCCTTAAGGAAGAGTGAAGAGTGAAGAGTGAAGGGTGAAGCGCCCGGGCAAACCACGGGCTTTCCAAGAATACCTCCGTGCTTCCTCCGTGTCCTCCGTGCCTCCGCGTGAGAAACGGCTGAGTCGGAACGACAAATAAGAATGACATTCGGGGTGTGGCCGGGCATCATGGCGGCCATGCCGATTCCCTGGGGTTCCGGCGCGGTTCGCCGCGCGCTGGCTGTCTGCGTCCTCCTCATCGTTGGAGTTGTCTCGACGACGGTTCCGCTGTCTGCGCAGTTCCCCGAGTGGCGTGCGATCGGGCCGTCGGGAGGCGAGGCGCCGTTCGATCTCGTCTCGCATCCGCATGGGAGCGGCGTCATCTACGCGCCCGCTTCGTACGGCGTGTTGCGTTCGCGCGATGGCGGGATCTCGTGGATCTATGCCGCCTACGGACGCGCGTTGCGCATGCAGCACGTCACCCTCAATCCGGTCTCGCCGGAAGTGATCGTCGCCGGCGGACCGAATGGTGCGATCCGGAGCGCCGACGGCGGTGCGACGTGGCAGTCGTTGAGCAATGAAGCGGTCGACGCCCTTGCGTTCGGTGCGGCCGGGACGCTGTTCGTCGCCTGGAGCGAGCGGGGAATGCTCCGCAGCAGCGACAACGGGGCGAGCTGGACGCCGGCCGGCGGCGGGCTCTCGAGTCAGGGCTTCGTGACGGAGCTCGTGGCGTCGCCGTCGACGATCTTTGCGGTGCAGCGCAATGCGATCCATCGCTGGGATGGCTCGCGATGGCAGCTTGCGGGACGCCCCGGCAGCACCGATGTGACCGCACTTGCCGTCGCGGACAACGGGATTCTCTATGCGGCCGATCTCGGCGGCATCGCGCGCAGCAACAACAGCGGCACCTCGTGGACGCGGATCCACAGCGGCCTCCCTGCGAGTCTGACCTCGGGCGGCTCGGACATCGTCCTCGATCTGGAGACCTCTGCCGATGGAAGCATCGCGTACGCGGCGCTGCTCGAAGGGGGGGCGTTCATCGCGCGTGACGGAGTGACGTGGCAGCCTCTCGGCGCGCGTGAGGCGAATCAGGCGCCGTTCGCGATTCTCGATACCGGATCGTCGCTCGTGATGACCTCGAACCCGCACGGGATCACGCGCAGCGACGATGGCGGCCTGACGTGGCGGCCGTCGAACCGCGGTTTTTCAGACCATGACATCCGCGACGTGGCCCTGGCAGGGGGCGTGATCTACGCCGCGCCGTTCTCGGCGTCTTCGCTTTTTGCGACCCCGAACGGAGGAGCGACGTGGGCGAGCTTCGGTCCGCTGTCGGAGTCGCCGGTGATGTCGGTCGCAGTCTCGGCGCTCGACCCGAACTGGATTTACGTCGGCACCGGGGGGAGTGACGTCCGCGTTTCGACCGACGG
>Ga0209347_1006119_pt1 | contig 10929 bp, 8 predicted proteins | sample AutmiccommuBRH23_FD_187382 | JGI IMG/M metagenome (GOLD analysis project Ga0209347, IMG submission 187382) | Deep subsurface microbial communities from Mt. Terri, Switzerland - Autotrophic microbial communities BRH/23 (SPAdes) (version 2) | ecosystem: Environmental > Aquatic > Deep subsurface >...
TCGATCCGCCTGGGGCAGCACCGGCCGGACGGGAAACCAACCGGGCTTACGGATGCGCTGCAGCGGATCGGTAGACTATTCGAATGCGCCGGCGTTGAGGTGCACCTGACCGGTGATCTGGGAAAAGCCCGCTGGGAAAAACTGGTTTGGAACATGCCGTTTAACGGCCTGAGCGTTATCCTGAACGCCGATACCCGGGAATTGATGAACAGCGGCTCGGCCGAAATTCTGCTGCGCGACATAATGGTCGAGGTCATCGGGGCGGCCCGGAGTTGCGGTCATGCGATCGGAGACCGCTTCGTGGAAAAGATGTTTGCCGCCACCAACGCGATGGTGGCGTACAAACCGAGCATGAAGCTCGATTACGAGGCAGGGCGGCCGATGGAGATCGAGATGATTTATCGGCGGCCGATCGCCGCTGCTACCGCTGCAGGCTATCAAATGATCCGGTCAAGATTAATCGCGCTCCAGCTTGATTACCTGGATGCGCGGAATCGAGTTCGCTGAAGTTGCAACCGGTCGGCCGACCGTTTCGATGTGCTCAAAACTTACCCGACCTTCGGAGTCACGCGGGTTCTCAAGTGCCTGATTGGGAGTCTGTTGTATTTTACACCCTCTTATTATGATCTCCTTCCCCGCGCGCCCGTCCTTCGACCTGTCCTGATCTTTTCTTCAAGACGTATTCATGGTGATCCATCAATGAAATATCAATAATCAAGGTGTTTACCCATTGAATTCAGGAAAATAGAGCATTGGAGTAGAATATTACTAAAAATTCCATGGACTCCATGTGGAAAGTTTCAGTTTTATAATGTTTTATACCCAATTTGGTTCTACACTATTTGATTGACAAGCGACCGCAGTATCGCTTACTTGAATTACATTCCGGAAGAAAGATTATAGTGTAGTACGTCATGATGGTTTCTCTAAAACCCACCTGTCAAGAAGGAGTAAGAATGAAAACGTTCCAGAAAGTTTCCATTATTTTCCTGATGTTCGGTTTTCTGGCTGGATTTGCGGGTTTTGCATGGGCCGAAGATGCCGCTGTGGAGGTCGCCGCAGTCGAAAAAATCGATATCAATACGGCAACCGCCGAACAATTGACAGCCTTGAAAGGGATCGGCCCCGCTCTTGCCCAGCGGATTGTGGATTACCGTCAGGCCAACGGGAATTTTAAAACAACCGGGGATTTGGACCAGGTAAAAGGGATCGGGCCAAAAATTCTTGGGGATATCAGTGAGATGATTACCGTTGGGGCCGCGGTCCCGCCTCCGGAAACAACAAAATAGCAAAAACCTGATTCAAACAATAAAAAAAAGCCCCGTGCCGGTTTTCGGCACGGGGCTTTTTTTTATTGTTGAAATGGAAAAATGCTTAGAAAATGAATTTCACCCCCAGGTAGCCATCCCGATCTGTTTTCTGCCATCGGACCGGTCTTTCGAAATCCACTTCTATATACCGATAACTTGCCGTAATGGCGGCATTTTCCAGAAATTTCCAGTCGACGGCGGCAACGGCCTCGATATACTCGTCCGTATCGTCGAATGATAACGGTTTGGGTCCGATATTCAGGGTTCCGGAAAGGATGACGGGAATGTAATAGGACGCCACCACATCGGAGAGGTCATACTGGACGCCTGCCGAAAAGGCAAGCGCCATGAGGTCGCTGTCCTCCACCGGGTGTTCAAAATCCCCCACGACCGCCTTCAAACCGACTTTCCCAGTCAGGCCTTCGTACTCGACGATATTTCCCACATGGCCCTGGAGTCCGACGACCGTGTAATCGTCCTCATCGTACAGAACATTGGTTCCCACGTATAACGTGCTCGGCGGCAGGTGGAAGCCGGCCTCCCCGATGAATTCAATGGCGGACTGATTGGCCTGAAGGGTCAGCGAAAACTGGTCCTGGGCCATGAGGGTGCCGGGGACCAGGACCAGGCAGGTGAACAAGACGATTTTCCAGCGGGAAATGCCATTCATACTTTTTTCCTTCCATCTGTAATGTTAGCTAAAGAGAAAACTCAGGATTCCATGAACGGATGCCGACTGGTGCTGGAGACCCCCCTTGCCAGGAGGACCTGAATATGTTCAAGAACCTGGCACCGGTCCGCACATTGGGGAAGATCGCCGACATGGGGACAGTCCCTGCACGGACTTTTCAGCAGGTAGCCGATGTCGAAGTCAAATCTGTCTCTGATGATGATCATGCGATGAATCACGCCTCTTCTTGAATTTTCGTGCATCATAACACCCTGTTTCCGGGTCTTCAAGGCAAAACCGAACGGCTCCGGACCCGCCATCCGCCGGAAAACCCACGGGGAAAAGATTCTTGACACGAAAACCGTATCAATTTATCTATTTCAGTTTTAACCGGTGCATTTTCAGAAGATCCGCATGAAAGGGGAAACCGCACGGAGTGCCCGAACGGCACGTGTCGCGCTTGAACCTTGACAACACCCTACGCGCATCAGGAGACGGGTTCATGGATATGGTCAAGTCATTCTCCCGGCGCAGCCTGTTTTGGCTGCTTTTTTTCATGCTGCTGCTCCTCGCCATAATCGATCTTTCCGCCTGGCTTGGCGCCGAGTACGTCACCACGGCCATTCCCCTGGATGACATCCGGGCGGCCGCGGAACAAAGCCCGGAGCTCCGGGCTGGCATCGACCGGGTAATGCCATTGCTTCAGTGGGTTCGGACCCTGTTTCTGCCGGTCAGCATTACCGCATTCATTCTGTTTGCACTTCTCGAGTGGCTGGTCATCCGGTCCGTTTTCACCCGTACCGTTCGGAAAGGGGGGATGGCCGGAGGTGAACCGAAGGGGCAGCCGGAAAAAGGCAAACCGCGAAAAGAAGCGGAAGCCGGGGCGGCTGACCCCGTGGCAGCCAAAAAAGCACTCCAGGAGCAGCATCGACGCTATTACCTGCACATGCTCACTGTTCTCCAGCGGGAAGGACGGCTGGTCGATTTTCTGGAAGAAGATCTTGCTGCCTATGATGATGCCCAGATCGGAGCTGCGGTCCGCAGCATTCACGAAAACTGCCGGAAGGCCCTTGACCGGTATCTCTCTCCCAAAGCGGTAATCGATCGGAACGAAGGCGAGTCCTTTACCGTGGCGAAGGATTTCGACCCGGCGGTGATCAAGCTGATCGGCAATGTCACCGGCGAGCCGCCGTTTGCCGGCGTTCTCCGCCACCGGGGATGGCGGGCCGCCAAACTGGAGTTGCCGGTCCTTTCCGGAAGCGGCGACGAGAAAATCATCGCCCCCGCCGAGGTGGAAATTCCCTGACGGACACCTCACGTGAAACCAATTGGTAACTGCTCATTAGAAAAACAGGAGTGACCGTGTCTGAACCGGTTTACATCATCGGCATTGATCTCGGTACGACCAACAGCATCGTCGCCTATACCGGCATTGCCGCGGAGAATGGAGAAACCGCCGACATCCGGGTCTTTGAAATCCCCCAGGTGGTCTCTCCCCGGAGTATCGAAAAGCGGAGCGTCCTTCCGTCGTTTCTCTACATTCCCACCGCGGCCGAAGCATCCGCCGGGGCCTTTGACCTCCCCTGGAAGTCCGGGAGCCGGATCGTGGTGGGCGAATACGCCCAGGCTCGGAGCGCCGAAGTCCCCCAGCGGGTGATCGCATCGGCCAAATCCTGGCTGTGCAACACCTCGGTCGACCGGAACAAGTCGATTCTTCCCTGGGAAGCGCCGGAAGATGTGGAAAAAATATCCCCGGTGGAGGCCTCCGCGGCCATCCTTACCTATATGCGGAACGCCTGGAACCATGAAATGGCCGTCGGCAATCCCGACCTTCTCATGGAACACCAGGACATCTTTCTGACCGTTCCCGCGTCCTTCGATGCGGTGGCCAGGGAATTGACGGTCCGGTCCGCGGCGCTTGCCGGCCTGCCGAACATCACCCTTCTCGAAGAACCCCAGGCCGCCTTTTACTCCTGGATTGAAAGTTCCGGGGATCGGTGGCGCAAGAACGTGACCCGGGGCGACCGGATCCTGATCTGCGACGTGGGGGGCGGAACGACCGACTTCAGCCTGATACAGGTTTCCGAAGAAGACGGCCAGCTAGTCCTGGAGAGGACCGCCGTGGGCGAACACCTCCTGGTTGGGGGCGACAACATGGACCTCGCCCTGGCGTATTTCATCAACCACCGGATGGCCCAGAAAGGGACCCGGCTCGACAGCTGGCAGATGCGGGGGCTGGTTCACGGCTGCCGGAACGCCAAGGAACAGATCTATTCGCGTCCGGATGTGGAAACCTGGCCGGTGACCATCCTCGGCCGGGGGAGCAGCCTGATCGGCGGGACGATCAAGACGGAACTGGCCGGAAGCGATATCGAATCGGTCCTCCTCGACGGGTTTTTCCCGGAATGCGACGCCACGGCAATGCCGATGGCGCCCCAGCGGGCCGGCCTCCAGGAAGCGGGGCTCGTTTATGCCTCCGATCCGGCCGTCACCCGCCACATGGCTGCTTTCCTCAACCGCCAGGCCGGTGGGGATGGCCAGGTAATGGAAGTGCCGACCGCCGTGCTGTTCAACGGCGGGGTAATGAAAGCCCCCACCATCCGCCATCGGATCAAGACCGTGCTCAACTCCTGGACGAACGGCGACCGTGAGATCCGGGAGATCAACACGGAAAACTACGACCTGGCCGTGGCCCGGGGCGCGGCCTGTTACGGCCAGGCGCGGCGCGGGCGCGGCATCCGGATCCGGGGCGGCCTGAACCAGTCCTACTACATCGGCGTGGCTGCGGCCATGCCGGCGGTGCCGGGGATCCCGGCGCCGGTAAAGGCTCTGTGTGTGGCCCCCTTCGGCATGGAAGAGGGAACTGAGTCCCAGCTGACCCAGCGGGAATTCGTTCTGGTTGTCGGCGAGCCGGTCCGGTTCGACTTTTTCGGGTCGACCATCCGGAAAGACGACCCGATCGGGACGGTGATCGAGGACTGGCGGGATGAAATCGAGGAGATCACCACCCTGGAAACCACCCTCGATGGCCCCCAAGGCACCAGCGTCCGGGTTAACCTGGACGTCCGCGCCACGGAGATCGGCACCCTGGAAATCCGGTGCGTCTCGGTGGAGGACGGCACCCGATGGAAACTTGAATTTAACGTCCGGGAGCAGGCCTGATCGTGGAGAGGAGCGACGCACGCTACATTATCGGCATTGATCTGGGCACCACCAATTCCGCTGTCTCCTATGTCGATCGAGCTTCCGGCGATGCAAAGGATAAGGGAATCCGGCTGTTCCGGATCCCCCAGTTGACCGGGCTTGGCGAGGTGACGGCCCTCCCGGTGCTCCCGTCTTTTTATTACATTCCCGGAAAATACGATATCTCCGAAGAGTCGCTGCGGCTGCCGTGGGACTCGCCATCGCCCCACGCGGTCGGCACCTTTGCCCGGGACCACGGGGCCAGGGTGCCGGCCCGTCTCGTTTCGTCTTCCAAGAGCTGGCTCTGCCACAGCAACGCGGACCGGCGGGCGAAAATCCTTCCCTGGGGATCCGGGGACGAGGTCGGAAAAGTGTCGCCCGTCCAGGCGACCGCCGCCTATCTTGATCATATCCGCCGGGCCTGGAACAGCCAGCAGTCCGACGAGGACGATTTCCTGGAAAACCAGTTCCTCATTGTCACCGTGCCGGCCTCATTCGACGAGGTCGCCCGGGACCTGACCCTGGAGGCCGCCCGCCTGGCCGGCTACCCGGATGTCATCCTCCTGGAGGAACCGCTTTCAGCTTTCTACAGCTGGCTGATCCGCCACGAGAACGATTGGCGGGACCAGATCCGTCCGGGTGAACTGGTCCTTGTCTGCGACGTGGGGGGCGGCACCACCGACCTGACCCTGATCACCCTTCGGGAGACCGAGGGAACCCCTCGATTCGAACGGATCGCCGTGGGCGATCACCTGATCCTCGGCGGCGACAACATCGACCTGGCAATGGCCCGGTACGTGGAGCAGCAGTTCGACCGGCCCGGCCATCTGGGCGGCGACCGCTGGAAAACCCTGTGCCATCTTTGCCGCCAGGCCAAGGAGAACATCCTGAACGAGGGGTCGAACCAGGAAACGATAACTATGATGGGGGAGGGGAGCCGCCTGATCGGCGGGACGCTCACGGCCCGCATCGACCGGGAGGCATTGGAGCGGATCGTCCTGGATGGGTTTTTCCCCCTGGTGGAAAAATCGGCAGCCCCCATGACGTCGGTCCGGAAAGGGATTTCCGAATTCGGCCTCCCCTATGAACAGGAACCCGCGATCACCCGGCACATCGGGAATTTTCTCGAACACCACCGGACGGATGTGGTGAATTTCCTGGGGGACCGCGCACCGTTTCCCGACCTGATCCTGTTCAACGGGGGATCATTAAAGGCGCGGGTAGTCCAGGAGCGGATCCAGGATGCCGTCCGGCACTGGTTCGGCGGCGCTGATGCCGAACGCCCCCGCGTCCTTGAAAATCGGGATCTTGACCTTGCCGTTGCATTGGGGGCCTCCTATTACGGGCTGGTGAAAATCGGAAAAGGGGTCAGGGTCGGCTCCGGCAGTCCCCGGTCCTACTACCTGGGGATCGCCCGGAACGGGGAAACGGCCGATGAAAAAGGCAAGCAGGCGGTCTGCATGGTCGAACGCGGCCTGGATGAAGGAACGCGCATCGCCCTGGAGAATTTGGAGTTCGACGTGCTGGCCAACCAGCCGGTCGCCTTTGACCTGTACAGCTCCAGTTACCGGTCCGGTGACCGGAGCGGGACACTGGTCGATATCGATGAAAGCATGACCCGCCTGCCGCCGCTCCAGACCGTGATCCAGTTCGGCCAGAAAGGGGTGAAAACCACTATCCCGGTCCGAATCGAGGCCGAATACACCGAGGCCGGGGTTCTCGAGTTGTGGTGCCGGTCGATGGCCAGCAGCCATCGCTGGCAGTTGCGGTTCCAGCTCCGGGAAATCGCCCCGCATGCAGGGGTGCGCGACACGGAAATCTTCGATGCCGATGTGGTCGACCGGGCGGTTGCCCTCATCGACCGAGCCTTTTCCCCGGAAGCGACCCCGGAATCACTTTCCGGCCTGGTGAAATCGATCACCGGCATCATCCGGCGCTCCCGGGACGATTGGCCACTGGGGCTGATCCGGAAGATCGCCGACGCCCTCCTCGATCGGATCGAGACCCGGAAATTTTCGCCGGAACACGAGGTCCGCTGGTTGAACTTGATCGGGTTCTGCCTGCGTCCTGGGTTCGGCGACGGCTTTGACGACCAGCGGGTTAAAAATCTGTGGAAAATCTACCGGAACGGGGTGATTTTCCGGAAGAATCAGCAGGCGATCCTCGAATGGTGGATCCTGTGGCGACGGGTGGCCGGCGGGCTTTCCTCCGGGCAGCAGCGCCAGATGTCCCAGGATATCCGGTCATTGCTGATCCCGAAACGCGGGTCAAAAATTAAAATCGCGGCCCAGGAGCGACTGGAAATCTGGATGGTCCTGGCCAACCTGGAGCGGCTGTCCGCAAAGGAAAAGGCCGAGTGGGGAAGGGCGCTCCTTGGCGATATCACCTCGAAAAAGGCCCGTCCCCAGCTGTTATGGTCCCTTTCCCGGATCGGTGCCCGGGAACTCCTCTACGGCCCAGTCGACCGGGTGGTCCCGCCGGGCGAGGCCGCGCGCTGGATCGACCGGATTCTCGCCCAGGAATGGAAACAGCCGAATGCCGCCGGAAGCGCCCTGGTGCAGATGGCCCGGCAGACCGGCGACCGGGCCCGGGACCTGGATATTACCCTCGCCGGCAGGGTCGTCAACTGGCTGGCGGAAAACGGCATGGGGGCGGAAACCCGTCACCTTACCGAGGTGGTTCCCCTGGAAAAACAGGAAGCGACCACCATCTTCGGCGAGTCGCTTCCCTCGGGTCTTATCCTTCGCACAACCATGGAATAAAAGATTTTTCCAGAAAAACCTTAAGCATTACTTTAGGGTTATGATTCAATCCGCATCCGGGCATCGAGCGCCACCACTCCCGAGCCGTCGGCCAGGATCCGCACGGGGTTGAGGTCAAGTTCGGCGATTTGCGGGCATTCGGCCATGAGATGGGTGACCCGTTCGATCATGTCGATATATCCGTCGATATCCCCGGCGGCCTGTCCCCGGGCGCCGGCCAGGATGGGGAAGGTCTTGAGCCGCTTGAGCTTCTGCAGAATCTCCTCGCGGTTGGAGGGGCAGAGAATCGTCTGCACATCCGCGAAAATTTCCACGTAAATCCCCCCGAAACCGAAGACCACCACCGGACCGAAAACCGCGTCGATCTTGCCGCCGATAAACATGTCATTGCCGGGTCCGGCCATCTGCATCACCCGGACGCCATGGAACCGGGCATCCGCTTTGTAATTGGTCAAATTGTTCCTGATCTGCGCGAACCCCTGCCGGACGGCTTCCGGGGATGCCAGGTTGACCAGGACCCCGCCGGCTTCGGATTTGTGGACCGCATCCGGGGAGACCACCTTGAGGACCACCGGATATCCGATCCGATCGGCGGCGGCAACCGCCGAATCCGGGGTGTCCGCCACCGCCGATGGGGCCGCCGGGGCACCGATCGCCGCCAGCAAATTGAGGGCTTCCTCGCCGATCACCCCGGATTGTTCGGCAACCCAGGTCCGGGCCGCGGAAATGTCGAACCGTTCCGGGGTTTCGGTCCGGAACGATCCCCGGCCGATCCGTTTGTGGAACTGGGCCTGCGCTTTCATGGCGTTGATCATCTCCTCCGGGTTGTTGAACAGGGGAAAAGAGATGTTCTGCTTGATCCGGAACGTCGTCCGGGCGTCGCCGTAAAGGCAGACCCCCATTGGTTTGCCGGAGGACTGGAGTGCTCCGATCGCCTCCTTGGAAAGGTCGGTGTTGAACATCCGGGTAAAGACATCCTCCCCCCGGGGCATGTCCGGCCACTGGGTCAGGTAGATGGCCCCGTCGACACTCTCGTTGTGGAGCACGGAGAAGAACACCTGGGCGTACATGGCCGGATCGTAGATGTCGCCCATGTCCAGGGGGTTCCGGAAATTGATGACCCCGGCGTTGGAATAGTTCTGGAGTTCCCGGTAGAAGTCCATACCGGGGTCGGCGAAGGAAAAACCGGCCTTTTCGCAGAGATCGGCCATGATAACCGTAAAGCCGCCGGCCGGGCTCATGACCATCAGCTTGTCGCCGTGCAGGGGGGGCAGCTTGAAGACCTTGGCCAGGGAAAGAAAATCGGCGAAACGGTTGATCCGGATGATGCCGGCTCGCTCGAATGCCGTGTCGATGATTGCATCATCATGACTGACCGCGGCGGTATGGCTCATGGCCGCCTGGTTTCCCGCCGGGGTGGTGCTCGATTTGAAGATGATCACCGGCTTTTTCACGGCCGATGCGATCTCCACGAGCTTCCGGCCGTCGGAAATGCTTTCCAGGTACATGGCAATTACCTTGGTTTCCGGGTCCCGGGCGAAATACTCCAGGAAATCGAGTTCGGTCAGGTCGAGCTTATTGCCGATGCTGGCGAACTTGGCCATCCCGACGTTTTCATTTTTCATCAGGTTCCAGAGCATCAGCCCGAGCCCGCCGCTCTGGGTGATGATCGACAGGCCCCCCTTGGGCGGGCTGTACAGGGGGACAAAGGGGAGACAGAGACCGTTGGCCGTGTTCGCCACGGTCAGGCCGTTCGGACCGATAAACCGTACCCCGTACTTGCGGGCATTTTCAACGGCCCGCGCGGCCAGCTGTTTTCCTTCCTCGCCGGTCTCGTTGAACCCGCCCGAAGGGATGGCCATCCATTTAATACCGAATTTCCCGCACGATTCGATGGTGTCCGGAATCAATCGGGCCGGGATCAGCGAGACGCAAAGATCCGGGATCATGGGGAGGTCCTCGATCCGCTTGTACATCCGGACCCCGTCCACGTGCATGTCCGCGGAGCCGGGGTTGACGCCGAAGATCCGCCCCATGTATCCCCAGCGGATCAGGTTTTCCAGGATGATTCGGGGAACATTGGTCGGTTTTTTAGACAATCCCATGATGGCGATCGATTCCGGGTAAAATAATTTTTCCATGCCGCTCCTCCAGGATGTTCGATTCTAATTGGGGAAATCCCGATCGTTGCCCGCCATCCGGTTGTCCTGTTTATCATTCGGGAGGCGTTCGGGAACATTTTAGATTTTGAAAAATCGGAAATTTTCATTTATAAACCGTCATAATAACCAGATCAACGAAATCCGTTCAAGCAGGAAAGGATAGATGAATGGCAGACGGGACAATCGCCATAAACGCCCGGATCGAGATTCGGCCGGAAACCCTCCGGACTATGGTCGAAAACATGAAGCAGGTCGCCGAAAAGGACGAAAAGGGGATCTACCGCATTGACACGGCCGAAGGGGTTAACCGTCTGATCTCCGCGTTCCTGGAGGAAAACGGGTTTGCCGCCTGGGTGGGGGATGCGCGCCATTATTCGAACCTGTTCGGACCCGACAGATGACCCTTCTTTCCGGCTCCCCTGGACCTTATCTCATTGCCCACCGCGGGGCCATGGCCGAGGCCCCGGAAAACACGGCGGCCGCTTTTGAGCGGGCGCTCGCGTTTCCCATCGATGGCATCGAATTCGATGTTCAACTGACCCGGGACGGCGTACCGGTCGTTTTCCATGACGGGGACCTGAACCGGATCACGGGGGAAAAGGGGGCCGTTTCCGATTATTCCCTGGCGGAACTGAAAACCTTCGATTACGGCCGATGGTTTTCGGAAGCGTTTGTCGGGACAACGATTCCCACCCTGGAAGAAGTATTAGAGCACTACGCGCATCGGACCGCCCTGCTGATCGAACTCAAGATCGGCGACGACACCGGTCGCTCCGATGAGAAGCGGGCCGAACTGGTTCAACAGGTGATTGCTCTTATCAGCCAGTGGGTCCCGGCCGAGC
>Ga0209347_1006120_pt1 | contig 10927 bp, 7 predicted proteins | sample AutmiccommuBRH23_FD_187382 | JGI IMG/M metagenome (GOLD analysis project Ga0209347, IMG submission 187382) | Deep subsurface microbial communities from Mt. Terri, Switzerland - Autotrophic microbial communities BRH/23 (SPAdes) (version 2) | ecosystem: Environmental > Aquatic > Deep subsurface >...
CTCAACTCCTGGAATAACGAGGTAGCGCGTTCCTATGGTGTCAGGGCAGTGCCTCAAAGTTATCTTATTGACCCTCAGGGGATCATTGTAGCTGAGAATTTAAGAGGCGAAACATTGGAAGCGAAGTTAGAAGAGATCTTTGGCGAGTAAGCTCGTACAATGGCGAAAGCATTTAACGAAGAGACTGCTCTAATAGGGCAGTCTCTTCCTTGTTTAAGTATGGCATACCATTGACATCAATGGCTACTGGCGTGATAGTGTACTGTGTTTTTTTCATTTATTATCAAATTAACCCGAAGCTGATGGCAATTAAACTAATGAAAAAATGCATCGACTGAAAAACAATCTATTGTCAATCCTTGTTTTGAAAGTGAGGTTAAACATAAAAAACAATAGTGCTGCTTAATATTCAATGAGGTCGTTCATTATCATCCTCTTTAATTAAATCATTATGGCAAAATATTCTAAGAAAGCACAGGAAAAAATCGCGGGGTGATGAAAGAATCACACAGATAGAATTCATAAATTTAAATCGTATGAAATCAATTTGGAACGGTGCAATCGGATTTGGTTTGGTCAACATCCCGGTGAAAATGTATTCGGCAACTGAGAGCAGCACGCTCGATCTGGATATGCTTGACAATAACGATCTGTCAAACATCAGGTTCAAGCGTGTAAACGAAAAAACCGGTAAAGAGGTTCAATGGGATAATATCGTCAAGGGCTATAAGCTGGATGATAAATACATTGTGCTCGATGATGAGGATTTTGAGTCAGCAAGCCCCGAAAAAAGCAAGGTATTCTCCATTGAACAGTTTGTTGATGAGGATGAAATAGAAAGCGTCTATTTTGAAACACCCTACTTCCTGGAACCACAGAAAAATGGAGAAAATGCCTATTTTTTATTGTTAGAGGCGCTGAAAAAGACCAAGAAGGCCGGCGTGGGCACTTTTGTGATGCGAAGCAAAGAAATATTGGGGATAGTGAAGCCTTATCGTGAACTGTTAATAGTGAATACAATACGCTTCCCGGAAGAGCTGCGCGATTACGAAGAGCTGAACATATCCGGCAAGAAGGTGAAACCGGGTGAGTTGAAAATGGCCATCACGTTGATCGAACAGAATGCAGGTCCATTTGACAGTGAGCAATATAAGGACACCTACAGTGCCGATCTATTGAAGATCATCAAACAGAAGGCGAAGGGACGGAAACCAAAGAAAGCAAAAGTTGAGGAAGCACCTGACAAAACAATCGATCTGATGGCTAAACTGAAAGCCAGCCTCGAGAAATCTAATAAAAAGGTCTCCTGATGTCGTTGGAACCTTATAAGAAGAAACGTGATTTCACCAGGACAACCGAGCCCGGGGGTGGAGGCTCCACTCCCGGTAAGCAGCTGGTGTTCGTGGTGCAGCGACATGCTGCGCGACGGCTGCATTACGATTTCCGTCTGGAGATGGAAGGAGTGCTTAAAAGCTGGGCTGTTCCCAAAGGGCCATCGCTTAATCCGTCCGATAAACGATTGGCAGTGATGGTGGAAGATCATCCTTATGACTACCGTTCGTTCGAAGGTACGATCCCTGAAGGCAGTTATGGTGCCGGGGAGGTAGAGATATGGGATGAGGGGTATTATGCACCACTGCACAGAGAAAAGAACAAAACAGATGATGAGACCCTGCAGGAGCAATTAAAGAAAGGGTCCATCAAAATAATCCTGCATGGTCAAAAACTAAAAGGTGAATTTGCATTGGTGAGGATGCACAACGCAAAAGAGGAAAACGCATGGCTGCTTATTAAACACAACGACGCACATGCAGTGAAGGAAGCATACGACGCTGAGAATGCCACTCCTGCGGCATCAAAAGTCACCAGGAGAGCCCCTACGCAGCTGTCCGGCCAGCGTCAATTGTCCGACCATAAAAAACCGATGCTGGCAAGCAGATCCGAAGAACCATTCAACAGTCCGGACTGGCTGTTCGAGATCAAGTGGGACGGATACCGTGCCATCGCCGAAGTGGGCGATGAAATACGATTCTATTCGCGCAACGGATTATCATTCATCGATAGATTCCCGGCTATCGCCTCGGCATTAGAGATACAGGAGCATGAGATGATTCTTGACGGCGAGATTGTCGCTTATAACGAAGAGGGGCACCCCGATTTCCAGACACTGCAACACTACGATGAGAATCCGCAGGCACCCATCATCTTTCACGTGTTCGATCTGCTCTTTCTCAACGGTCACAGCACCGTTGAGCTCACCTTACTGCAACGCAAGGAACTGCTGAAAGAGGCCCTCACAGAAACAGCTCACCTGAAATATTGTGACCACGTGGAGAACGATGGGAAAGCCTTCTTCAAAAGTATGCTGGATGCTGATCTCGAAGGAATGATAGCGAAGCAAAAATCGGGCACCTACCACGAAGGTACCCGCAGCACAGATTGGTTGAAAATAAAGAACCACAAAAGCGATGATGCGGTTATCGCGGGTTATACCCAACCACGTGGTTCGCGTAAATATTTCGGGTCACTGATCCTGGGACGATACCGGGATGGCAAGCTGCAGTACATCGGGCATGTAGGGACTGGGTTCAATGAGAAAACCCTTAAAGAGATTCATTCGCAACTGAAACCGCTGGTAACGGAAGATATGCCTTTCAACACAAAACCGGCCACCAATATGCCGCCCACCTGGGTGAAACCACAATTGGTAGCAGTCGTAAAATATACGCAGCTCACTGAAGATGGCTCCTTTCGTCATCCGGTGTTTATGGGCATAAGAGAGGATATAGATGCCCTTAACCTGTATCAGGATAGCCTCACCGAGACACAACAACCCGAAAAGAGGAAAAGGTCAACAAGTGATCAATCTTCTTCCGCAGGGAAAAAAGATGCCAAGTTTACCAACAAGGATAAGCTTTACTGGAAGAAAGAGAAAATCACCAAAGGCGATTTAATTGATTATTACCTTTCGGTTTCTGATTATATTTTGCCGCATCTGAAAGAGAGGGCGCAATCGTTGCATCGCTTTCCCGATGGCATCGATGGGCCGGGTTTCTATCACAAGGATGCCGGCAAGGATGCGCCCTCGTGGGTGCCTACTGTACGCATATTCTCTGAATCGAACAAAAAGGAGATTGAGTACATCGTATGCAACGATAAGGATACGCTGGGCTACCTTATCAATCTGGGATGTATTGAGCTGAACCCGTGGAGCAACCGTCAGCACAATCCCGGTAAACCCGACTACCTGATAATTGACCTTGACCCGTCTGAAAAAAACAGTTTCACCCAAGTGGTCGAGGTGGCCAGGACAACGAAAGAGCTGCTTGATTCGGTAAATATCCCCGCATGGTGCAAATCATCCGGAAGTACCGGTCTTCACATTTACTTGCCTCTCGGTGCACGTTACGAATATGATGATGTCCGCGATTTTGCGCACATCATCGTTCAACTCGTACAGCAGCGTTTACCCCGGCTTACGACAATGGAACGAAGTCTCAAAAAGCGTGGTCCAAAGATCTATCTCGACTATCTTCAAAACCGTACGGGACAAACAGTAGCCAGTGTTTATAGCGTTCGTCCCAAGCCGGGTGCCCCTGTTTCCATGCCCATAGAATGGGATGAACTGACCAACGATTTGTCTATTCGTGATTTCACAATCAACAACGCTTTGGCACGTCTCAACAGGAAGGGTGATTTTTTTTCACCGGTACTGGATGATGGAATCGATCTGGGAAAAGCTTTGGATGAATTGCACAATGGTGCTACCTGATCACTCTTTCCTCTTTCAACACCATGGTCACCACCACTTTGCCATCGATCACCTCTTCGTGGATATTACTGGTCAAGCCATTAAGGATGATCAGGCTCAGCCCGTCGTAAGATGGTGTCTGATTCAGAATTGAACCCAGGGCTTCGTCGGCCGAAAAAACAACCTGCTTTTCGTTGGTATGCTCCGAGAACAATATCGAGAGTTCCAGTCCACCGCTATCGGCAAGAATCACCGACCGTTCTTCGGAATCAGCCTCATGCAGGCATAATTGAAGCGTTTCTTCCACAATCAGATTCAGGTTATTGCATTCCCCGGGACTGAAAAAATGTCGGTTAAAGAACAGCTCCATGAGCGAACGCAATTCGTAAAAATCATATTTGTTATCCATAATCCGGTAATTAAAACTCCGGATACGATGGATGAAAGCCTTGGTTTTTTCTCTTGTGGGATGATCAAAAATATCGGTCGGGCTCCCTTCTTCGTAAATAACACCCTCGTCCATGTAAAGAATGCGTGTCGAAACATCACGGGCAAATCGCATCTCATGCGTAACAATAGCCATGGTCATCCCATCAATGGCCAGCCGGCGTATTACTCCCAGCACCTCGCTCACCATCGTTGGATCGAGTGCTGAAGTCGGTTCGTCGAACAGTATAATCTCCGGATCCATCGATAAACAGCGGGCTATGGCTACACGCTGCTGCTGACCTCCCGAAAGCTCATCAGGGTATGCATTCTCTTTCGATGAGAGTCCGACAAGGTCCAACAACTCCCTGGCTCTCGTTTCTGCTTCGGACGTGGTCTTTTTTAACAATTTCAGGGGACCAATCGTGAGGTTTTCCAAAACGGTCAGGTGATCGAAGAGGTTGAAATTCTGAAACACCATCCCCATTTTCTGGCGCAGTAAATTGAGATCGGTACCCGGTGACATTATGTTTTGACCATTGACTTGAATCGTTCCACCCGAAGGCTTTTCCAACAGGTTAAGACAACGTAAGAATGTACTCTTACCTGTTCCCGATGGTCCGATGATCGAAATAATCTCACCTTTTTGAATCGCAATATTGATATCTTTGAGCACGATGGTTGATCCAAACTGCTTTGCAAGATGTTCTACCGTTATCATATCCTATTTTTTTCTTAACGTTTGCGTTTGGGAGTAATTTGCAACTGGATTCTTTCAATAAGGAAAGTCAACAGCCAGGCCAGCACAAAATAAATCACGGCCACCATGATGAGAGGGAAGAAAGCTTCAAATGTCCTGCTACGGATAATATCACTCGCTTTTGTTAAATCCTGAACAGCAATATACCCAACAATGGAGGTCATCTTCACCAGGGCTATAAATTCACCCTTATAAACCGGCAACACGCGTTGTACCGCCTGAGGCAGCACGATATGCACAAACGTTTTTATCTTGCTGAATCCCATGGCTACACCTGCTTCGGTTTGACCCCTCCCTACACTTTCTATCGATGACCGGAACATTTCGGATACGTAGGCTGAAAAGTTCAGGGCAAAGGTGATAATGGCCACCACTACTCCGTTGAATTGAAGGGGGGCCAGCACCACATAAAACATCAACATCAGTAATACGACTTGTGGAATGCCACGCAACAGATCGATGTATACCTTTGCAAAAAGTCTCAACGCAGCCGACCTGCTCATTCTGAAAAAGCAGATTATTCCTCCCAGCACCGTTCCCAGCAAGGCTGCCAGCACGGCAATCAGGAAGGTTACCTGAAATCCTTTCCACAACAACACGTAGCGTTTCTCATGCAGGATATTGTTGTAAAAGCTATCGCTGATCTTACGGAAGAAACTCTTTTGTACCAATGATGTAGCTGCATCGCTCTTCAACGTCAGCAACACCTGCGGATTCACAAAATAACCATCTGAAAAAAGAACCGCTTTACTCCTTTCTTCAGTGGCAGTCATGTTTGAGATAACCAGATCTGTCATACCCGATTCCAATGAGGCGATGAGAGCAGAAAACTTCATATCGTTGTATTTCACCGGCCTTCCTAATTCATAAGCAATCCGCTCAATCAGCTCACAGTCCAGTCCAACAATTTCATTTTCGGAAATGAAACACATCGGTTCACGGTTGGCTGCAATAGCTACCCTGATAGGCTCTCCCTCCAGCACACGCGGGATGACTGTTCGTTCGTAAGCCGATCCGTCAGGTCGCACCCAACGTTTGATAATCGAATCGAGCTGACCGCTTTGTTTTAATCTGCGAAGCACCATATTCACTTCACCGTGGAGCTTTAAATTATTTTTGCCAAAGGCAATGGCCGCATATTCGTCGGTGTATTCCTCGGGTAAAACTGTCAGGTTGCTGTTCTTAGCAGCAGCTCTCAGTGCTGTCGTATAGGCTGTGATGACATGATCAACTTTTTGGGCCTGGAGCGAAGCAATGGCATCCATGATATCGTCGAAACAGAGTACTGTGGCTGTGGGGAAGTGCTCCCGAATGTACATCTCACCGGTTGTGCCGGTCATGGCTCCAACCGATGCAGTTGACAGATCACTGGCATCGCTTTGTCCTTCTGAAGGCTTCAGAAGTTGATTATAGGACGGATCTTGAGCCACAGCTGCAATTCCGCCCTGATAATAGGGATCGGTAAAAAGCACGCTCCTGGCACGCTCCTCGGTAATGGTCATGCATGCTCCGATGATATCGGTTTTCCCGGAGAGAAGTGATGCGATGAGCGATCCAAATTCCATGTTCACAATCTCCAGTTTCATGTCAAGGCTCTGGGCCAGTAAACCGACCAATTCAATATCAAAGCCTACAATTTCCTGCTGATCGTTGAAATAATCAAAAGGCTCGGTGACTGCGTTGGTCCCATAGCGAAGGATCCCATTTGTCCCTGTAAAACGAAGGTCGGGCATGGCTGCCGGTTTACCCTTTGCAGGGAACCAGCGCGATAACATGTCGTCATATCGTCCATCCGATTTTAATGCTTTTAACAGGGAATCAGCACTCAGTTTCAATCGTAGATTATCAGGATGCACCGCTATTCCGTACTGATCGATGGTCACCAGGTCGGGTAACATTTTCAGTCCCGGCGTTTGTGCCATGATATTGCGCAGAATGGGCTCGTCGTACGCTGCAACTTTTTCGATTCCTTTTTGAACGGCAATACAGGCATCGAGCGGGGAGTTATAATAAGCGAAGGTGGCATCCGGAAATCGTTGTAACACTAACTTATCGGCAATAGTGCCGGTGACAACTGCAAACCGGGAGGATTGCAGATCGTCGAGCGTGGTAATTTCCGATGCCGGATTCCTTGTACAGGAAGTTAACAAGGTAAACAGTATTACGACAAGCAATAATGTTGATCGAATCATAGGTCTATCTGTTTTTCAATGGTCTTTAGTATGGATTCCATCTTGCCGGTTTATTCCCCGGCATCCGGATTATTCAAACTGAAAAAGAGCGGAAAATCCTGTCATATCAAAGATATTCCGAATGTCTGGTTTCATCTGTCGGAATATTACGGTTCCACCACGTGCCAGCATAGCTTTCTGAAGAATCAGGAACACGCGCAATCCGGTGCTGCTGACGTAATCGAACCCTTCGCAATCGAGAAAAACTTTTGTTGAACCTGCCGAAATCACCGGAGCGATGGCTTTTTCGAAATCGGCAGCAGTAGTCGTATCAATTCTCCCGCTGATAGCGACAGAAATGCTGTTGTCGTCGTTGTGACTAATTGTAATTTCCATTCTTCTGAAATTTATAAGTTGCGTTTATAATCTTTTTTTCATTGTAAATACATTGATGTCATGAATCCGTGAGTAGGTTACCTCGTTCATGATTTGCCTTATCAGGAAAATACCCAGTCCTCCCACAGGACGTTCAGTTGCAGGAAGATGAATATCGGGATTTTCGTTGAGCGTAGGATCAAAAGGTACTCCGGTGTCTGTAACCGTAAAAATAAGATCGTTGGTTTTCAGTGTTACCGAAACAATGATTTCTTTATCGGGCAGACGCGGATAGGCATAAAGGATCACATTGGAGACAGCCTCCTCAAGTGCCAGGTTGAGCTTCATCACCAGCGAGCTTTCCAGTCCCAACTCCTCGCCTGTAACCTCAATAAAGTCCTGTAAGAGGGCAATCTGCTCAATCTCATTTTTCAGCTTGATGCTCTTCTCATATTTCTGTTGCACTCCCTTGAACAGCAGTGCCAGCATCGTCATATCGTCCGATTGCTCGGCACCGTCGACGTGCAGTTGCACATCCTCCAGCAACGCTTCAATCAATGCTTGTGGCGACTCGAAAGTCGTTCCTTCTACAAATTGAAGCAAGCGTTCATCGCCATACAATTGCTGCTGCACGTTTTCGGCTTCAGTAATACCATCGGTGTAGAGCAGAAAACGGGTGTTATCGTTCAGTTGCATCTCCTGTTTTTTGAACTCGAAGCCATCCATGATACCCAGTGGAAGATTGGGTATAACCGGGAAAAAGCGTGTCGTATCGGTTGTTATCAGCGGTGGATTATGACCTGCATTGCAATAACTCATGTTGCCGGTTTCCAGATCAAGTATACCCAGGAAAAGTGTCACGAACATATTGGAGTCGTTGTTTTGTGCCAACATCGAATTCAGTCCCGACATGATGGCCGCGGCATCGGTCAGGTATTGCGATATTGAGCGGAACAGGCTCCGTGTTACAGCCATCAGTAACGAACTGGGAATACCTTTGCCCGACACATCGCCAATGATGAAATAGAGTTTATTCTCGTTGATGTAATAATCATATAAATCGCCTCCCACTTCACGAGCCGGAATAAGAACGGCAAACTGATCTATCTCTTTACGGGAAGGAAAAGGAGGAAAGGTCTTGGGAATCATGCTCATCTGTATCTCCCGGGCGATGCGCAGTTCGCTCTCAATTTTTTCTTTCAGACTGGTTGTTTCGGTCAGCGATCGGATGTAATGATCCAACTTATGTTGCATACTTTCGAAGGCATCGTGCAACCCCTTCATTTCATCATTCGTTTTTATCCCGGGAAGTGCAACGTTGAAGTTCCCTTCAGCGATGATGTGCACTGCAGCTGCGAACTTACCGAGGGGATTCAGTTGCTGTTTTACAATGCGGGAAATGATAATACTGAGCAAAGCAAGTCCAACCAGAAGCACCACAACCAGGATAAGGGTTATTGAACGTAAGGGGAGGTAAATCTCCGACTTCGGGAAGATCACCGCAATTGTCCAGTCACTTGAAGGCAGGCGGGTAAAATAAATCATTCGTTCTACCCCTTTTAATGTGCTGCTCACAAATCCCGATTTCTTACGCTGCATTGAGCGACCTATTTCCCGTAACTCAGCATTATTGAGCTCGCTGGCATAACTGAAAATCGATTGATTCATGATCAGTGCTTCGTTGGGATGAGTAACAAATATCCCATTACCCGAAAGTACCGTTGCATAACCCGTTTCCAATATTTTCAGCGACGAAACATTTTCGGTCAGCCAATCCAGCGCCACGTCTATTTTCACTATTGCAAATGGCTTCCCTTCTGCGGCTGCACCGCGGTACAACGGTAGCGAGTAGGTAGTCATCAACGCATCACCACCTCCGGTGTCGTAGTAGGGCTCCGACCAGTAAGCACTTCCGGTATGCATCGGTATCTGGTACCAGTCGATGTAAAAATATTCGTAGTTTTCGCTTCCCAATTGCATCGTGATGAGCCGATCATCTTGACGGTAGGTATAGGGTGAAAAGTAATAGCCTTTTTGGGAGTAGAAGGAAGGTTCGAATGCCACAGCCATTCCTTTTATTTCCGGATTATTGGCAGCCATTTTAAGCGTCAGCATGGTTATCGAATCAGGTTGATTGAGCATCTGTTTGCACAACCAGCCAGCCTGTTCGGCCAACTTTACAACCGGCGACAGAAACTGTTCGGTTTGCAAAACGGTTTTTTGCGTTACTTCTTCTGCATACTGATAGGTCATTTCTTCGAGCTGCTGTTTCGACGATGCATAAAAAACCATCAGTGAAATCAGAAACAATACCACACAGAGTGACAGAACATAAAATACGATTCGCGACGAGAGTGATTTGTTGAACATAGGTACCATGATGATCATTTGTGAACGCGAACAGGCTTATAGAAATCAGAATAACGCACAGGATTCTGAATACGGTTTTCTATCAATAGAGCCTGTTGCGCTTTTTCAAACAGCGCTTTATTCAGTACTCCCTTCTGTTGAGGCTCTTCGGTCTCCATCAACTGCAACACCTTTGTCAACATCCATTTCTGATGGGCGTAATTGGTGGCAACATGTGCTTTTTTCATCACTCCCAGCACAATGTCTATGGCTTCTTCAGGGTGTTCACGGGCATATTCCCAGCCTTTCATCGAAGCGTTTACAAATTTACGCAAATCGACGGGACGTTTTTGAATGGTTTCGTTCAGGCAGTAGAGCCCATCTTCCGGTATGTCGTAGTCATAATCTGAAAAAAAGAAGGTGGTAAGTTCATCCGGATTATACCCTGCGTTAATAATCTGGTCGTATTCGTTGTACCACATAACTGTCATTGCATCAATGCCACCGAGTGTAAACATATTTACCGATGATAAGATAGGCGTCCAATTCACCTTAATGTTACGGGAATTAATCAATGCTTTGGGAATCTCATCGAACCCGCTTTTCCAGATCCCGATTTTTTTACCTTCCAACTGCTCAAGGCTGTTGATCTGACTGTTTTTCTTGGTTACGAAAAGTAAACCCGAATGTTGAGATACCTGCGCGATATTTACCAGCTCAACACCTCTGGCTCGTTCCGATAACGCGCTCACCAGAAAAAGGGAAATCATATCAACTTCTCCCGTGGCCAATTTAAGCGTCGGACTTTGGGTAGAAGACGCAGTAGGATGAACAATGCGAACGGACAGACCCTCGTGTTTGTAATAGCCTTTTGCCTCAGCTACATAATAGCCCGCAAACTGAGCCTGAGGAAGCCAGTGTGGCATAAAAGTAAGTTCCGGCACTTGTGCGGAGAGACCGGTGCAGCAGGTCTGCACTACAATGGCTATCATTGTAATGTATTTCAGATGGGTGTTAAGTAGTAATATGTTCATCACTTGTTTTTGGCCACTTAGATTTTCAGATTAAGAAAGAAATAACAAAAGCAAAGATAAC
>Ga0209347_1006123_pt1 | contig 10918 bp, 8 predicted proteins | sample AutmiccommuBRH23_FD_187382 | JGI IMG/M metagenome (GOLD analysis project Ga0209347, IMG submission 187382) | Deep subsurface microbial communities from Mt. Terri, Switzerland - Autotrophic microbial communities BRH/23 (SPAdes) (version 2) | ecosystem: Environmental > Aquatic > Deep subsurface >...
AAAGAATCCTTCCTCCCATAAAACACCATACCCCCACAACCTCCAGATGGTTCATCCCAAAGGCAACCGTCATGAACCACTACGGCCAACCCGAACGAGAAGAAACGCTTCGATCCCGCTTTCGCACTGAAGGAGTGCGAACGGTTTTACGACTACTACGTCAACGAATTGAAGATGGTGCTCAAGGGTCAATCGCTGGCGGACAAGTACAAGATGCTCGTCTTCGTGTTCGGAGGCAACGAGGGCACGGCCTACGGCGGCGGGGCCGAGGACAAGATCGGGATCCTGTGGACGCCCGCCACGCGAATCCACAAGGCCCCTTACGGCGCGCTGGCCCATGAGATGGCGCATTGTTTTCAGTACCTGTCCCGCATCGACAGCGGGCGCGGTCCGGGCGGGGCCGTCGTTGAGATGTCCGCCCAATACCTGCTCTGGCAGGTCTACCCGGAATGGATGACGTTTGAGAACTATCACCTGGTGGACTTCATGAAGCAGACTCACTATGCGTTTCTGCACCCCGTCAACATGTACCATTCCCCCTACGTCCTGGAGTACTGGTCTCACAAGCGCGGCAAGACATTTTTCGCCGAGCTGTGTCGATCCAGCGAGCGAGGCGAGGACCCGGTGACGACCTACAAGCGCCTGAATGCGCTGACCCAGGAGCAGTTCAACGACGAGATGTTCGACGCCTGCCGCCGATTCATCACCTGGGACATGGAACGCATCGACGGGGTGGCCAGGCCCTATGCGAATCAGCACCACTGCACCCTCAATGACATCGGCGACGGATGGTACCGAACTGCGTCGTCGAAGTGCCCGCAAAACTATGGTTACAACGGCATCAAGCTCAAGGTTCCGGCCGCGGGAACGACTGTTGTCCTGCATTTCAAAGGCATTGCCGGCACAGAAGGCTATAGCCAAGTGAAAACCGACAAAGCGGGCTGGCGCTACGGATTCCTCGCGTCCTTGAAGGACGGCAAACGCGTATACGGAAATGTCGGTGAGAATCCTCAGGATGCGGCCGCGTTTCAAATCCCGGAAGGCACCGAACACCTGTGGCTGGTCGTGATGGGAGCGCCCACGGAACACTGGCCGATCGCCATGGGGCGGGGCCGCCGGTCCGGCGGAAGTGGAAATGCCGAGGAACAGTGGCCCTACGAGATCAAACTGACCGGTGCACACCCGGACGACTCGTTCATTCAATAAGCATCGCGGCGGCGCTTGATTACACCTCGCGATTCCGCATGGCAAACCGTGTGGCTCTGGTGGCCGCAGGGGTGAGCGTTATCAGGAAGAACGGGGAACCGCGGATGGATGCCAGCAGAGAAGAAAAGCAGTAGCCCGTCTTCGTGCTTATCCGCGTGCATCTGCGTTTATCTGCGGTTCCCATACGTTGAACTCAGTCCGTCATCTATGTCGAAGGTTCATTCTCACAGCGGCATTTTTCCCCAACCTCGCCCGTGATTCGAATGTATATGCAGTCACAAGGCGCGTGATGTGCGGCTCGCAGCGGGGGCGTTTGATCCTCGTTTGGGCCGTTCCGTGAAGGGAAAGAACAAGGGCAAGAGGTCGCCAACGCGGAATGATGCGTGGGGGAGCCCCAGGATGCCCTCGCCACGGGGAGAAGGATGAAGCTCTCGGTCGCCGCTAATTACGACTTGGACCTCGTTTCGACGCTGGCCGGGTTTCCGGTGGTCGAGGTTTACGGCAAGTTCCCCAACGACGCGGTCGGGGGCGGGCGGCCCAGCTATATGGGCACGCCGCTGACCAGGCGGGACCTGGCCGCCTACGTGGCCGAGTTGGGTCGGCATGGCATCAGTTTCAACTACCTCCTGAACAGCTCGTGCTTGGGCAATCGCGAGTGGAGCCGGTCGTGGCAGAAAAAGCTCATCCGGCTGCTCGACCGCCTCGGGGTGATGGGGATTCGGCGGTTCACGGTCTCCACGCCTTACCTCATGGAGCGTGTAAAGGCAATCCTGCCCGAGAGTTACGTAAAAGCAGGGATCTACGCGCAGATCGATACGCCCCGGCGGGCACGGTTCTGGCGGGACCTCGGCGCCGACGCCCTGACGCTGGAGAGCTTTTCGATCAATCGCGATTTCGAGACGTTGCGGGTGATCCGGGAAGCGGTCGATTGTGATCTGCAACTGATCGCGAATCATCCCTGCCTGCCGAATTGCCCGATGCAGTCCTATCATCAGAACGGCTTCGCCCACAGTTCCGACGGCTCGCGGAATCTGTACATCGACTACTGCTTCCTGAGCTGCACCTTGAAACGTCTTGAGGATCCCTCCATGCTCATCAAGGCCGGCTGGATCCGGCCGGAGGACATCGGCTTCTATGAATCGCTCGGCTACGAGCACTTCAAGCTCCTCGAACGCGGCATCCCCTCGGCGGAGCTGCTCAAACGCGTCGAGGCGTACAGTCTTCGCCGCTCGGGCGCGGACTTGGCGGCGTTAGTCCTGCCCTACGGGTTCCGGCAGACGCCCAGGAAGCAGAGATTCTGGGCACTTCGCCATTTCTTCCGGCCGGGCCAGGTCAACCCGTGGAAACTCAGGCCGCTGTATGGCCTTTTGAAGAGACAGGGCATGCTCTTTGCGATCGAGCAGAGCCCTTTTCACATCGACGCCGGCAAGATCCCTGCGGATTTCGTGAAGGAGTTCGAGCATCGCCGCTGCTCGCAACTGTCCTGTGAGGACTGCGGCTACTGTGAGAAGGTCGCGGCCGAGGCGGTGACGGTCAACCCCGCGTTCCGCGAGGGCCAACTCGTCCAGCTCAGGCAGGCAAGAGGGATGCTCATTGACGGAAAGCTATGGCAATGATGATTGTCGTGATCGAAAAGAGCCAGATGAAGATGGTGCGTGCTGCGCACCCTGCAAGCGATCCGTCTTTCGTAGGGTGCGTGCCACGCACTGCTCGATCCGGGGGTGGCGGGAGGTTGTGGCGTGTTTGAAGAGCGTGCACGCGGCTCGGAGTTCCTCGACGCCCCCGATAGCGACCCACGACTGACGGAGGAAGGCTACCGGTTCATGAAGCTGGTCAACCGCATCGGCGGCGGGACCCGTGTCGTCCGCGAGTTCCTGGCGATGGAGCTTTCGGACTGGCCCAGCGACAGAGTCGTCAGAATCCTCGACATCGGCGCCGGAGGCGGCGATATCCCGATAGCCATCGTGCGATGGGGCCGGCAGCACGGCTATGACATCGAGGTCACCTGCGTGGACTTCAATGCCAAAGCCCTGGAGGTGACGCAGAAAGCCATCGACCAGCCCGGCGACGTACCAGGGGGTCAACTCTCAACTCTTTACACAAGCACGAAGCGTAAAGAGTTGAGAGTTGACCCCCGTGATGTTCGTGACGCCATCCGGCTCATGGAGGCCGACATCTTTCAGTACCAGCCCGCCCATGATTTCGACTACGCGATGGGCTCGATGATCTTTCATCACTTCACGGAGGCCGAGATCCACAGGCTTGTCACGCATCTGTGCGGCTTCGTGCGAAAGGCCCTTCTAATCAATGACCTGCACCGCAGCTTGCTGAATTGGCTCGTGTGCCGTATCCTGGTGATCCCGCTGGATCGCCAGGTCCGGCACGATGCTTTGCTCTCGATCCGGCGGGGGTTCAAACCGGCCGAGCTGCGGGCGATTCTCAAAGAGCATGACCCCGCGCCGGCCGTGACGAGATCGTGGTTCAGCCGCGTCGCCGGAGTCGTTCGTTTCGACCGTACGGGGGGACAATGAAGGCAGTACTGACCGCACTGGCCACCGCGAATCCCAGGCGATACGCCACGCAACAGGAGGTCTGCGCGTTTTTCGAAGGGCACTTTTCGATGCAGCCGCGGGAGCGGGAGCTCTATCGCGAGCTGCTGCTGGAAGGCCCGATCCAGGGGCGGTACATCGGCGTGGATGAAGATGAGGAGATCTGCTCGCAGGACCCCGACTGCCTGATCGGCCGGTTCGAGAGGCACGGCCGGAAGATCGCCGCCGAGGCTGCTCGAAAAGCCCTGGACCAAGCCGGACTGGCGCCCGCCGATATTGAAGGGCTCGTCGTCAACACCTGCACGGGATACCTGTGCCCGGGCCTGTCTTCCTATGTTATGGAGGATCTCGGGTTGCCGGCGTTCACGTCCGTGCTCGACCTGATGGGCATGGGCTGCGGCGGCGCGATCCCCAACCTGGAGGCCGCCTGCCGGATGATCCAGTCGGGGGCGAAAACAACCGTCCTGTGCCTGTCGGTGGAGATCTGCTCGGCGACCTTCTTCATCGGCCCGGAGCCGGATCTGATCGTGAGCAACAGCATTTTCGCCGACGGCGCCTCCGCCACCGTTCTTCAGGCGAATCTCAACGGCGACCTTGTTCGTAGCACGGGCATCTTGCCCGTGATTTCTAACCATGGGCGGGACGCCCATGCTACTGAACGACCTGCCCACGGTCTCGTGCGATTCCTCGACTTCGAGTCCGTGACGCTGCCGGAGTATCGGGAGAAGCTTCGCTACACGACGCAGGGCGGCAGACTGCGGAACGTACTGACGCGGAGCGTGCCGGCAATCGGGGCCAAGGCGGTCGCCCAAGTCACGCACCGGTTGCTGGATCGTCACGGCCTGCAGCCGCAGGACATCAGTCGCTGGGTCCTCCACCCCGGCGGCACGCAAGTGCTCAAGGCCGTGGAGAAACACCTCGACCTGACGCCCGAGATGCTGCGCTTCTCCTATGAGATCTTCCGCGACTACGGCAACATGTCCTCGCCGTCGGTGATGTTCGTCCTGAGCAAGGTCCTGGCCGAAGCCAAACCCGGGCAAGGTGAGAAGGCCCTGCTCATATCCTTCGGCGCCGGTTTCACGGCTTTCGCGGCGTTGGTCGAGTTCCTATAGGAATAGGACCAATGGGACCTATGGGATGAATAGGACTTATCCAGTCAGGAACAGCGGGCGGATGTGCCTTTCGTAGAGGTTGGCGGTGACGTTTTCGGCGATGGTGGGCTCGTACTGCTCCAGGGCGCTGAGGAAACGGGGGCCCATCTCCGCGGCGACCTTGTACCCCACGTGCAGGAGCTGGCGGAGACTCGGATTGTACTGCGGGCAGGAGGGGTCGTGACGCAGTGCCGCGGCGAATTGCCCGCCACTCCACTTGCGGACTTCCTCCGGGGCCGGCAGCTTCTTCCTGTCAATGTCGATCACCGTGGCGTATGGGCCGCAGAGCTCGTCCATGCGGCCCAGCGCCGTCGTGTAGACTTCCCTGGCAATGGCCAATCCTTCGCCGCCCGCTGTGGCCAGGCCGATCAGCTCTTCCAGCCAGGTGGTGCCGGCGGTCTTCAAGTGCAGGCCGGCGTTGAACTTGCGAATCGCGCGGCCGATGGGCCCGTAGATCGAGAACTTGTCGCTGCCGGAATGGATGCTGAGCTTGAGCGTGGGCGGCAGGCGGAACCGCTGGACCGCGAAGCGAATCACCGCCAGGTCCTGCTCGAACTCGGTCGCAAATTGGCTCACGTCGCCGACGTAGTCCACGCCCTTGTTGAACCGGCCGCTGAATTTCGGCGCGATCGTCTCGGCGGGGATCCCCTCGTCGGCAATTGCCGCCAGGATCACCAGCAGCTCGACGGGCGTCTGCGGCGTATCCGTCTCATCCATCGAGACTTCCGTCACGAATTGGCCGGGGCCCTTGACGGCTTCGACGTGGCGGAAGATTTCGCCGGCCTGCTGGACCGCGAAGAGGTACTTGGCCGCGATGGACCGCAGCCGAGGCTCGGTGAGTTCGACCGGCTCGGCGATTCCCTCCATGCGATGCGACCCGAGCAGACTCCGGTACTTATCCACGAACGAGTCGATGTCGGCCGCTCGGGCGGGCTTGCCCGTGAAATCCGCCACGTCGAGCGTGAAGAAGTCGCTGGCGTCAATGAATCCATCGACATTGCCCAGGCTGATGTGGTCGGCGTCGACGCAATAGGGACCCTTCCAGCCGACGGCCTCGACGGCGGCATCCGCCTCTTTGCGCACGTCCGCGGGCTGTGTGCCGATGATCGTGTGCTCGCGGTTGGACTTGTTCCAGACCGGCGTGATGCCGACGCCCTGCTGTGCCGCCTTGATCATCGCGGCCAACTGCGCCCGACCCTGGTGGCCGAAGCGGTCGCCGATGCCCATCGAATACTTGCCAAAACACATCTCGTGTCTTCGTACGCCCATAGCCAAAACCTCCCTCCGGGTGGCAGTCTCAAGGGCGGCTTGGGGATGGCCAGCCACGAACACGGAGAAATCACGGGCAAGATGCCCGTGCTACGATGTCAATTCGTGCGATTCGCCATTTCTGCGACGGCCCCTCGCGGGACGTCGGCTCCGACCTGCGTCACCGCCTGCACGCCGCTGAAGTCGTTCGCCGTCAGCGTAACCCCGCCGCTGGCGGCGCCCTGGAGCTTCAGGAACACGCCTGTCCCCGCCGGCGGCGTGCAGCCGCGAACCGCAATACGCTGCACGTCCCCGAACCGGAGGACCGAAGCCGCTCCATTTGAATACGAAGCGTCCAATCCGTCAACCGTCGCGTTGCGCACGTCTTCAAATACCACGGCGTGGCGCTTGTCCTCGCCGGCCAGTTGGAGCTGCAAGTTCATCAGTCTGAGCCCTCGGACGTGGCGGCAGTAGAACCCGTAGGCGGGCAACCGGCCGAACATCGAGTACTCCGGGTACTTCTCCGGATTCTCGGACACCGAGCGCGAGGCCTCCTCGAGCGTCCCGCCGCCCGCGAAGGACAGCCGAATGTTGCTCAGAGTCACATTCTCGATGTTCGCGTCCGGCAGGCCCGCGATGGCGCAGCCCGTGGGATCGGCTCCGCTGGCCTCGATATCGCTGATCGTGACGTTCCGCAGGGTCCCGACGCCGGGCTTGCCCATGCCCTCCTTGAAAGGCCGCGCGCGGTTGCCCAGGCGGATGAAGATCGGGGCCCCGACGCCGGTCATTGTGATGTTCGACACGACAATGCGGTCCATTGTCCCGCCATCGACGATCTCCAACGCGATGCCGGCCAGACGCGTGTCGTGGATTGTGCAGCCCGTCATCACGATATTCTGAAAGCCGCCGTTCGACTCGGTCCCGAGCTTGAGGGCGTTGCACGTGCTTCGCAGGACGCAGCCGGTGACGACGACGTCCGTGCACAGCCGGGCCGAGGTGCTCTTGAGCACGATGGCATCGTCGCCCGAGTCGATATTGCACCCGGTGATGACGACCCGGTGGCAGGAGTCGATGTCGATGCCGTCGTTGTTATGGTTGACATGGCTCCTGACGGTGACGCCGTCGATGCGGAGGTCGTCGCAGGCCAGGTAGTGCTGAACCCACATCGGCGAGTTGCGGATGGTGACGCCTTCGACCACCACATCGCGGCACTCGATGAACCGGATCGTGTACGGCCGGACCTTGTAGGGACCTTTGAACGCGGCACCCTGGCCATCGATGACGCCCCGGCCGACGATGGCGATCCGTTCGAGTTTCTCGCCGTAGATGAGGCTCCTCTCGGTGTAGTTGTCCGTGTAGGATCGATAAGCCGGGACGTGCGAGGGGTACTGCGCGAGGTCGGGGCTGCCGAGCAAGGTGCAGCCGGTGTCCAGGCGGAGCGTGACGCCGGTCTTCATAACGATCGTCCCGGAGAGAAAGGTCCCGGGCGGCATGTACACCACTCCCCCGCCGCCTGCGGCACACTCATCGACAGCCTTCTGGATCGCCTGCGTGCAAAGCGTTTGTCCATCGGGCTTTGCGCCGTACTCGCGGATGTCGTGGAGAACTTCCCCGGCCCCCGCAGGCGAGCAACAGCCAAGGCCAATCAAGACGAGCAGTTGTTTCACATGGCGCATGTTCATCTCTCCGTCAGGTGCATATTTCCTGGATGGCGTCGTAGACGCGGGCCTGCTCCTCGGGACTGCGGCAGTAGGTGACGACGATCAGCTTCATGCCGTCGGTCCAGAGCCGCCTGACCGTATCGACGACCACATCGTATCCGCCGACGATCCGGGCGTTCACCGTAATCCCAGTGCCGGCGAAGGCTTGCGCGAACAGCGCGGGGTCATTGGGCGAAGGGTCCGTCGCCGGCGAGAAGGCGGCATCGACCATCCGAAGGCCCGGGATCCGCTTGACGGTCTCGATCTTGGCGGACCAGTCACCGCACGAATGGAACGCCCAGCCATCATAACGAACGCCCAGGAAGTCCATCGCCGGAGCGACCAGGCTCTCGTACTGTGGCGAGGAGATCATCAGGGCGTTGTCGTCGCTCATGCCCAGGCCCTTGAAACACCAGGAGGAGGCAAATCCGTGCCCGGGCCAGACCAGCATCTCGCCGATGGCGTCGGCCTGCACCTGGGTAAATGCATGGATCAGCTTGGCCAGGTCCACCAGGAAGCGTTTGACCTGCCCGGGCTTGTCATGGAATTCCATGAAGAGCCCGTTCATATCGACGATGCCGCACGCGACGTTCAACGGCGACTGCGTGTCGGTCAGGGACATGGGCAGCCGGCCCTGGGTCTGCTCCACGAAATAGTCGATCATCGCCAGGGTGTGCGAACCGATCGGCGTATTCACGAGGGCGGTGACACCATGCTGCATGGCCTCGGCCACGGAGGCAAGACACGGCCTGAACGCCGGCGCCTGCCCCGCGTGCCAGAGGTAGTCGATCCCGTAGGCACTGGCGATCGTGCCGATCCCGTACCATGGTTCGAGGAAGTTGGGGACGTCGGCCTGGTACTCCATGCTCCTGGCCAGGGCCCCGAGCTGCCACTGAAGCGAGGCCTCCATGTCGCGGCAGCCATGGGAGAACACCTCGGCCACCCGCATCCGGCGATACACCAGTACGCCCGAGTCCGCCATCCAGAACCGCCGGCACCGATCGTCCAGGGGTTGCTCGTACTCGACGTACGCATCGATATCGAAATCTTCGATGGCCACCGGCTCGACCGGCGTCGCCTGCGAATCCGAGATGCTCTGATCGAAACCCTCGCTATTCATGATAGACCCTGGCCCTGCACTGTCTCCATGCCATCCGGACTCACGCCCGTGCAATGATGTACACGACAAGGACGAGCAGGGCAACGCAAATCCAGCCGGCGAGGAATCCCGCCATGCCGATCGCGCTCGGCACAGGGATTTCCAGACTCCGATGGCCAAAGAGATTCCGTCGTGGAGGCACGACGGCATCCTCGGGAAGCGTGCAAGGGATGGCCACCTGCTCGCCCGGCTTGACGGGAGTCCTCAGCAGGGCATAGAAGGGGTCGAGCCGGCTCTCGGGCAGGGGTCGGGTGAGCAGGCTGACTACAACCCCGCCGATCAGTCCGGCCGCGAGGTACAGGACCATCTGCCAGGGCAGGTGCAATGAGCCGTTCCAGACCATGAAGCCCGGCAGATGTGGGGCGACGCGAGCATCGAAGTCCCACAGAACCAGGCCGCCGAACGCAACCCGGCTCGTGGCAAACCAGCACGCGAAACTGACCAGCGTCGCCGCCCACGCTCCGGCCGGGGTCATCCGCCGCCAGAACAGGCCCAGCCAAAAGGCGATGCCCATCATCGCCGAGATCTTCCAGAATATCTCCAAACCCGCGACCACGCCGGGCAGCCAATACGCGAACGCTACCCCGGCCGTCACCATGGCGACCGCTGAGATCCGGCCCACGCTGATGTAATGCCCTTCGGGTCGCCCGGGGACCAGCGGGCGGTAGAGGTTCTCGGTGAACAGGGCCGACGAGGCGATCATGAACGCATCGCACGAGCTCATCACCGAGGCCAGCAGGGCGGCGATGAAAAGGCCGAGGATACCCGGCATCAACCTCGGCAGGAAATCCCCGGCCACGGCGCCGAAAACCCGGTCGGGCTCGACCGTGCGCCCGGCCCGGGCGAAGTACACGACAGCCGCCAGACCGATCAGGGCCCAAGGGATCGTGCAGACTCGCTTGGTGAGATTGCCGAACATGAACCCCACGCGGCCGTCCATCTCCGTCCGACCGGCGGCGCAGTTGCCCATCGAGTGGGGCTGGACCACGACTCCGATCAGCGCGTTGAGCGAGATCACGGCGATGTAGAAGAAGCCGATCTCCGCAGGGGCGATCAGAGAAAGCTTCGTCGGGTCCGTCATGGTGGCCCGGATGCCGGCCATGCCGCCCACGGCATTCATGATCACGGGCAGCAGCAGGAACGAGAAGACGATCGTCAGGACGCCTTGGAAGAAGTCCGTGACGATGGCCGCCGCCAGACCGCCCGCCACGCCGTAAAGGACGAAGATCACGGTCATCAGGGCAATCGCCAGATTGGCAGAGAGCAGGCCGCTGGTGCTCGCGGAGATCACCTCGCTGGAGCCGCGAAGCATGACGCCAATGTTCACGGCCAGATTGGACATGCCGACGACTGCGTAGAGCATCGCGACACTGCGGCCGTAGCGGGCCTCGAACAGGTTGGCGGTCGTGATCGCCCGGGCGCGCCGCAGGACCGGGGCGATGAGCCAGTAGAACGGGGTCACCGGCAGCCAGAGCCACTGGTACCAGATGCCCGACAGGCCGCTGGTGTAGCTCTTGGCCGCGACGCCCACGGCCTGGTCGGAGTGCGTGCCCGAGCCGAAGGAGAACATGACCATCATGAGTTTGCCGAACCGGCGGGGCATGAAGAAATCGGCGCTGAGCCGGATCCGACGGCCAGTCCACACGCCGACGGCCGCGATGCCGACGAGGTAGGCTCCAACGACTGCAAGGTCCGCCGGGTGCAAGCCATTCACTCCACAGGACTGGAAACTGGCGGTTGTCGATCCATCGCGGCCAGCACAGGCCCGCGTGGCGACATAAAAAAACCCCGCGGCGCATCCTTTCACCACGGGGCAACGAAAAAGCTCTTATGCACGGTGTGCCGGGCACACCCTCAAAACTTCACTTACCTCGGCCTTGTCGTCGTCGGTTCCGGCTCGGCCGG
>Ga0209347_1006124_pt1 | contig 10918 bp, 10 predicted proteins | sample AutmiccommuBRH23_FD_187382 | JGI IMG/M metagenome (GOLD analysis project Ga0209347, IMG submission 187382) | Deep subsurface microbial communities from Mt. Terri, Switzerland - Autotrophic microbial communities BRH/23 (SPAdes) (version 2) | ecosystem: Environmental > Aquatic > Deep subsurface >...
TCATCGTATCTTTGTATTGTCGATTAACAATGAAAGAACATCCTAACATGAGCAATTCGAAAATTACGGTTCAGGCAATCTTTAAAGCAGAATCGATAAAAGTTAAAGAAGATGCAAATAAATTCTTACCTGACTTTCAATGGCAATTGCCGTGAAGCAATGACATTCTACAAAGAATGTCTGGGTGGAGATCTCTCCTTTCAAACAGTTGGTGATTCTCCACTATCGGACATGATGCCACCAAAAATGAAAAAATGCATTTTACATGCAACACTTAAGAAAGGTGCATTGGTATTACAGGGTTCAGATATGACTCCTCAATCTGGACTTGTAAAAGGGAACAATGTTTCACTTTCGCTCAGTTGTAGAAGCGAAGAAGAAATAATAACCATCTTCGCAAAACTTTCAGCAAACAACAAAACAGACCACCCAGTAGAGCATGCTTTTGGGGGAGCAATGTTTGGCGACCTTACCGACAAATATGGAAATATTTGGCTACTCAGTTTTGACAAAAATTCTAATCATTAAACGCAACATTAAAATTAAATGAAATGAAAAAAGACAAAATTATTTTCTGGTCAGTGACAATTTTTATCTTCTTATTTGAAGGAGTTATGCCACTAAGTACGCTATTGTTTACTCCTCAGAATTTTAATGCAGGAACTAAACCATTGGGATATCCCGACTATTTTGCATATGCTTTAATAATTTTCAAAGTAATGGGCGCTTCAGCTTTAATCATCCCAGGTCTGCACCCAAAAATTAAAGAATGGGCTTATGCAGGGTTGATGTTCAATCTAATATTTGCTGTTATCAGCCATGCTGCGGTGGACGGTAATATTGGATATATTCTTCTCCCTATTGTAATTGGTGCCATACTCGTAACCTCGTACATTTACAACAATAAAATTAAAACCAATGGCAAAACAGATTACAAAACTATAGATCAATATCATACTTCTTGAATTCAGGAAAACGGAAATTTAAAAGAAATAGGATAAATATACGACCATCCTGAAATTGATAAAGTGAAAGAAATAAAAGAATGGTTAGAATAAATAAGGAAGATCCGGAAAACAGATTTGAACAATTAATTGTTTTATTATTAACAGATTAAAGCATGAAAAAAAGTATTATAATCAGTCTCACCGTAGCAGTTGTTGTGATGATAATGATCTCCTGTGAGCAACGTCAGAAGAATGAACAACATAATGTTTCAATTGAACATGAAGAGACAGTTGCCAACAAAAATATAAAGCCGGATGAAAGCGGCTATGCCGACGTAAACGGGTTAAAAATGTATTATGAGGTATATGGCAACGGTAAACCTATTCTGCTGCTGCATGGTTCTTTCATGAATATACCGCTAAATTGGTCGCAGTTTATACCCCTGATGGCAAAAGATCGAAAAGTAATCGTGGCTGAAATGCAAGGACATGGCCGCACAAAGGATATACCACGCGAACTTAGTTACGAAGGTATGGCTGATGATGCATCTGTTTTGCTTCAGCATCTTAAAATTGATAGTGCAGATATATTGGGTTATAGCATGGGCGGTGGAGTAGCCTTTCAACTTGCAGTGCGCCATCCTGAGCAAGTACGCAGACTAGTGGTGCTGTCTGGCACCTACACGCACGATGGATGGTGGCCTGATGTGGAAGCAATGTTTGCTACGTTTACCGCAGATATGTTCAAGGGAACACCAGTTCAAACACAATTCGACAGCTTTGGAAATGATCCGGCCAATTTCTCCGAATATGTGAGAAAAGTGATTAGTATAGACCTAAAGAAATATAATTGGTCGAAGGATGTAAAGAAAATACAAGCTCCGATATTTATGGTTATTGGAGATGCTGATGGCGTGCGATACGAGCATGCATTGGAGTTATTTGTTGCTAAAGGAGGTGGAAAAATGGGCGATATACATGGCTTGCCTAAATCACGCATGGCTATTCTACCCGGTACAACGCATATAGGTATTATACAGCGAACGGATTGGTTGATACCGATGATAACTGATTTTCTCGATTCCGACCTAAGCTCAACGCCTCCTACATTTTAGAGGTTTTGTGAATTCTCATAGAATACCAAATTGATGATAAGCAATACTTGACAGCCTCAAAAAAAATGCGAAAACAAACTAACGGAAGAAGGAAAAGCTGATGTTAATAAATAGTACTTTGATTGGTCGTAACGACCCAGCGATGAGTCGTTGTTGAACCAGGTATATTATTCACGCAAAAAGCAAAACACTCACCAGATATTCCGATAAGTGTTTTATTTTCAAGTGATCCGGTTGGGATTCGAACCCAAGACCCACAGCTTAGAAGGCTGTTGCTCTATCCAGCTGAGCTACCGGACCATCATTTTATTTAAGTCTGCAAAAGTACGCCAATTCTAAGAATAAAAAAAATATATAAATCTCTATTTCACACAAACAGTTAAAAAAAGCGGCTCAATAGCCGCTTTTTCATTGTATTAATTGTCTGTTACAGGATGCCCTGTCCCATCATGGCCTTGGCCACCTTCATGAAACCGGCAATATTTGCTCCTTTCACATAATTGACAAAACCATCACTTTCCCTGCCATATTTCACGCAGTTCTCATGGATATTGGCCATGATCCATTTCAGCTTCTCATCCACCTGCTCAGCAGGCCAGCTGTAACGTTCGGAGTTCTGCGTCATCTCCAGTCCCGACACCGACACCCCACCCGCGTTGGCAGCTTTTCCCGGAGCATATAAAATTTTGTTTTCCAGAAAAATAGCAACAGCCTCGGGCGTGCTGGGCATATTGGCTCCTTCGGAAACAGCGAAAATGCCGTTCTTTACCAGTGCCTCCGCATCGGTCTGATCAATCTCATTCTGTGTGGCGGAAGGAAGGGCGATATCTCCTTTTTCTGCCCACGGACGGGCACCGGGTACATATTTGCATCCAAACTCTTCGGCATATTCACGAATACGTCCTCTGTAAAGATTCTTCAACTCCATCACGAACTGCAGTTTCTCTGCGGTAATACCCTCCGGATCATAGATATACCCGTCTGAATCGGAAAGGGTGACCGGTATTGCACCCAACTCCAGAAGCTTCTCGCATGTATATTGTGCTACGTTCCCCGAACCGGAAACCAGGCATTTTTTGCCTCTTATGTCGATGTTCTTTGTTTTCAGCATCTCAAGCAGGAAGTAAACATTGCCGTAACCGGTTGCTTCGGGACGAACAAGTGAACCCCCAAACTCACGCCCTTTACCGGTGAACGTACCGGTGAACTCACCTGCCAGCTTCTTGTACTTTCCGAACATGTAGCCTATTTCACGGCCTCCCACACCGATATCTCCTGCAGGAACATCGGTATCAGGACCAATCACACGCCATAATCCCTCAACAAAAGCCTGGCAGAAGCGCATAATCTCCCCGTCGGATTTACCACGTGGAGAAAAATCGGCTCCCCCTTTTGCTCCTCCCATAGGGAGCGTGGTGAGCGCATTTTTAAAGGTTTGCTCAAAAGCGAGAAATTTAAGAATAGAGGGTGAGACAGAAGCATGAAAACGAATACCTCCCTTGTAGGGACCGATAGCATTGTTATGCTGTACCCTGTATCCCATATTGGTCTGCACATTTCCTTTATCGTCGACCCATGTGATACGAAACGAGTGAATCTTATCGGGGATCATCAGCCGCTCGATGAGATTTGCCTTTTCAAACTCCGGATGTTCGTTATACACATCCTCAATAGATTCCACTACTTCTTCAACGGCCTGATGGTATTCCAGTTCGTTGGGAAAACGCCTTTTTAACAAATTGATAACCTCAATAGACTTCATAAAAATTTTCTCTTTAAATCAGATAACTTGTAGAATAATCACTTTGAAACACAAAATTAGATAAAAATTTCTAAAGCAAAAATATTCTGAAGCTATTTCTCATTTTTGTTAGTAAAAAAGCTATTTCTTTAGATTTTTGTAAATCGGAATGAAAACAATCGCACCCGACATAAGGATGGAGATAATGGTAAAACTGTTTAGCTCTGCATACAGAAAGATGTATACAACCATAACAATCCAAAGAATAATGATAAAAGCAATCTGCGTTTGTGAGAGTTTCCTGCGTGACATAGATAAAACTGTTGTGATGAACAAAGATAAAAAAAAGGCACAGATCTCATAACAGAACGATTTCATTTATGTTAAGTTTTTGTTACATTCCTATTTCATTCAAAAAAACACACTACTTTTACAGCGGAAAAACAGACATATCGAAAATAAAGATAAACAGATCATATATGTGCGGAATAGTTGGATATATTGGTAACAGGCAGGCTTATCCCATATTGATTAAGGGACTTCACAGGCTCGAGTACAGAGGATATGACAGTGCAGGTATTGCACTAATTGACAATGATCACCTGAAGGTCTACAAGGCGAAAGGAAAAGTATCGGATTTAGAAATGTTCGCGGAACAGAAGGATATCGCAGGAACCATTGGTATAGCACATACACGCTGGGCAACGCATGGTGAACCCACACAATCTAATGCACATCCTCATTTTTCACAATCGGAAGAGATAGCCATCATTCATAATGGCATCATTGAAAACTATTCCGTATTGAAAGAAGGATTGATAAAAGAGGGTTACACATTTCAGAGTCAGACTGATACGGAAGTGTTGGTACAATTGATTGAATTTATGAAAAACAGGAATGGTACAGATCTTCCTACCGCCGTGCAATTGGCATTGAATGAGGTTGTGGGAGCCTATGCCATTGCCGTTTTGGAAAGAAATAATCCTGATATGATTGTTGCCGCCAGAAAAGGGAGCCCTCTGGTAATCGGTATAGGAGAGGATGAATTTTTTATCGGATCGGACGCCACCCCCATTATTGAATTTACGAATCAGGTGACTTATATCGGGGATGAGGAGATCGTCACAATAAAGCGAAACGAACCGCTAAGAATAAAGACGATAGGCAATATTGATAAAACTCCTGAGATTCAAAAGCTTGAATTAACATTAAGTCAGCTTGAAAAGGGAGGCTATCCCCATTTCATGCTCAAGGAGATCTTCGAACAACCTTATACACTGAGTGATTGTATGCGAGGCAGGGTGAATGTCGATTCAGACAATATCACCCTGGCCGGTTTTATCGATAACAAGGAGAAGTTTTTGAACGCGAAACGAATCATCATCACTGCCTGCGGTACATCATGGCATGCTGCCCAGATCGGCATGTATGCCATCGAAGAGTATGCCCGTATTCCGGTGGAGGTGGAGTATTCCTCTGAATTCCGCTATAGAAAGCCGGTGATCAACAGGGATGATATTGTCATAGCCATCTCTCAATCGGGTGAAACGGCCGACACACTGGCGGCTGTAGAGCTGGCCAAACAGCAGGGAGCATTTATTTTTGGGATCTGTAATGTGGTTGGTGCATCCATCCCCAGAAATACCCATTCAGGATGTTATACGCATGCGGGCCCTGAGATCGGGGTGGCGTCCACGAAAGCTTTTACAGCACAGGTAACCGTTCTCACCATGCTGGCTATATTGATAGGAAAAGAGAAAGGAACGATCTCCCATGAGGAATATCTGAAACTGATAAGGGAGTTGAGCCTTATACCGGATAAAGCGAGTGAGATATTGCAGAAGAATGATCAGATTGCCGAACTGTCGAAGAGTTTTACCTATGCGAGCAACTGTATCTATTTAGGAAGGGGATACAATTTCCCTGTAGCACTGGAGGGTGCTTTGAAATTGAAGGAGATCTCCTACATCCATGCTGAGGGGTATCCTGCAGCAGAGATGAAACATGGACCGATAGCGCTCATCAGCCATGAGATGCCTGTCATTGTGATTGCCACGCAATCCGATACCTACGAAAAGGTAACCAGCAACATACAGGAAATAAAAGCCCGTAAAGGCAGAATCATCTCTGTAGTAACGGAAGGTGACACGCTGGTAAGGGATCTCTCCTCTTTCTGTATCGAAGTACCCAAAACAGAACCCTGTTTAACCCCTTTACTTTCGGTTATTCCACTACAATTGCTGGCATATCATATCGCCGTGGTAAAAGGGTGTGACGTGGATCAGCCCCGTAATCTGGCGAAATCAGTTACTGTTGAATAAATACTGTTCAAATGGATTCAATTTATTTAATCATTGTCATTATTCTGTTAGGTCTGGCAACGTTAGACCTAATTGTGGGTGTATCAAACGATGCGGTCAATTTCCTCAATTCAAGTATCGGCTCCAAGGTAGCTCCCTTATGGGTTATCTTTACTGTGGCTTCCATCGGTGTTTTATTTGGGGTAATGTTCTCCAGCGGGATGATGGAGATTGCACGAAGTGGCGTATTCTACCCGGAGAAATTTACCTTTCCTTCAATCATGATTTTGTTCCTGGCGGTCATGCTCACCGATGTTATTCTGCTTGACCTGTTCAACACCTTCGGATTGCCCACCTCTACGACTGTCTCGTTGGTTTTCGAGCTGCTTGGAGCTGCGGTGGCTGTGGCTCTCTTTACATTGTGGACTACGGAGACAGGCGAACAGCTGGGAGATTTCATCAACAGTGGAAAAGCATTGGCAATTATCTCGGGTATTTTTATTTCCATTGCAGTTGCATTCATCGTGGGCAGCATAATAATGTATATTTCCCGATTGATATTCTCCTTCAATTACGGAAAAACATTCAGGTTCCTGGGGGCCTTTTGGGGAGGGTTAGCCCTTACAGCTATCACCTATTTTGCTATTTTCAAGGGACTGAAAGGAAGTGTGCTCGTCACGGCGGAGACACTTGCTTATCTGGAGACCAACATGAGCACTGCCCTTTTGTACACTTTCGCGGGATGGACAGTGCTGATGGCCCTACTCCAGCATCTCTTCAGGGTGAAAATATTGAAAATCATCGTTCTTGCCGGAACCGCTGCCCTGGCAATGGCTTTTGCCGGTAACGACCTGGTGAATTTTATCGGTGTCTTTATGGCCGGCTTTGACTCTTTCAAGATTGCCAGTGAGGTGGCAGCAGCAGGTGGCAACATCGACACCCTTTATATGGGTGACCTGGCCAATCCGGTAGTCGCCAATATAGGGTGGTTGCTGGGTGCGGGAGTGATTATGGTGCTGGCCCTCTGGTTCTCCAAGAAATCGAGGTCTGTCACCGAGACAGAGGTGAACCTGTCACGTAAGGGAGAAGGGATTGAACGGTTCTCCTCATCGCCTTTATCACGCTCAATCGTTAGAAGCAGTCTTAACTTCAGCAAGACAATCGACCAGATTACTCCGACACCAGTCAAAAGATTTCTAGGAAATCGTTTTGAACCGATCGCACTGGAAAACAGCGCATCGTTTGATTTGATCCGGGCTTCTGTCAACCTCACCATTGCGGCGCTACTGATCTCACTCGGCACCTCCTTAAAACTACCGCTTTCCACGACCTATGTCACTTTTATGGTGGCCATGGGTACATCGCTTGCCGATCGTGCCTGGGGACGTGAGAGCGCTGTCTACAGAATCAACGGGGTGCTTACGGTAGTGGCAGGATGGCTGCTGACTGCCCTGATTGCATTCTCCGCATCCCTGCTCATCGGGTTGTTCCTTGCGTGGGGAGGTAAGATCGCCGTTGCGCTCATGGTATTGCTGGTTGGATTTCTTCTGTACAAATCAAGCAGACTGCATACGAAAAGAAAGAGCAAGGAAGAGCAACAACAGAAAGTGCCTTCCAGTGAAATACAACTGGTCACCTCATGCAATGAGGATGTGCGTCTGGTACTTGAAAAAACACTTAGTATCTACAAAAGTGTGCTCGACGGCCTGAAGGATGAAGACCGCAAGAAGGTGAAAAAAGCGATGAACGAAGCATATGACCTATATGATAAATTCAGGGATAAACGAACATATGAGGTAGTTCCAACAATTGAAAAGATGCAGATGAACGCTTTGGATCTGGAACAGGAATATGTGCAGCTGGTGGACTACTCCTACGAAATTACCAAATCACTGAAAGCTGTCACTGAATCTACTTTCCAATATATCGACAATAACCACACCGCTTTCACCAAAGAACAGCTTGATGATCTGAAGATGATCTACAAGATTCTCACTGAAGCCTTCGACAGTTATAACCAGATGGACAGAGAGGGTGATTACAGTCAGTTCTCCAGGGTGACAGCCATGCGTGATATCATATTTGAACTCTATTCAAAATTGAACAAACGCCAGATCAAAAGGGTGAAAGGGAATGAGTCGACCACACGAAGCAGTATTCTTTTCCTGAACCTGGTCAATGAGTCTAAGATCATCACCCTGCAGTCGAGCAACCTGATGAAGTCGCATCGCAACTTTAAGGAGAATTATGCCAGTTCAGGACCCGATTTGAACGCCAAGGTACTGTTAAAGAAAATAACATTGAATTTGTAACTTTTTTATCCATCATATGAATAGCAACAGAAGTCTGTTTCATATCGCACAAATGGATTGCCCCACTGAGGAACAGTTAATCCGTATGAAGCTCCGCCAGTTCGATGAGATACAATCACTGGAATTCGATATTCCAGAGAGGACGCTCACTGTCTGGCACAACGGCAGCACGGAGCTTATATTTTCAGCTTTGGAGACACTGCATCTAAGGACCACCCTACTCTCAACAGAAACACGCGAGGGTCCTGCAGAAACAGATGCAAACAACAATCAACGGAAAGTAATCTGGGCGGTACTGATGATCAACTTCTTTTTCTTTGGTTTAGAAATGCTGTTTGGCATTCTCTCCAATTCTATGGGATTGATTGCTGACAGTCTGGATATGCTGGCCGACAGTTTTGTCTATGCCTTGGCTCTGTTCGCCATTGGTGGTTCTATGATTAGAAAAAACAACATCGCCAGGATGACAGGCTATTTCCAGTTACTGCTTGCTTTGACCGGTATCATTGAAGTGACCAGGCGCTTCGTTGGATTTGAGAGAATGCCCGATTTCCGGACAATGATCGTTATCTCTGTTTTGGCACTGATCGCCAATGCGATTTCTCTTTATCTCCTGCAAAAAGACAAAAGCAAGGAAGTACATATCAAGGCAATCATGATTTGTACTTCCAACGATGTAATTATTAATGCAGGTGTGATCACAGCAGGTCTTTTGGTGAACTGGCTACAATCGGGTTATCCCGATCTGATTATCGGTGCAATTGTGTTTGTAATTGTGGCGAGAGGGGCCTATCGAATTCTGAAACTGGCGGGGTGAAATGTTCACTTCTGCAGCAGACCTATGTTCAGTGTTTCATTTTTCACCAGCTCAACCTGCATCGAAACAGGTTCGTAAGAGATCAACTCCACCACCAAATCATATTTGCCGGGCTTTACATCCTTGATAGAAAAGTTACCGTCAAGATCAGAGTAATATTTTTTACCGTCTACCACAATTGTAGCACCTGCAAGCGATTCATTATTCTTTTCATCTACGACCGAGCCTGTCAGTTGTAACGCGTTCACTTTTTCAACAAGGGAAACTGATTTGGCCTCTTTTCCCTTTTTTTCGTTATCGTTCTCAGTGCTTGCAAGAGCTGACACCGAAAGCAACAATGAGGCTACGAGAACTACAACAGATTTTATCATCATCATCTTTTTATTTAGTTAGTTTAATTAGCACAAATATAGGTACTTAATAGGGATAACCCTGTTACGTTTTGATGAAGTTTTTGTTAAGTTTTTGAATCAACCAAGCCAGGTGTCAATATCTTTTTTCATCCACCAGCTCTCCCTTTTCATCCCACATCCGCCAGATACCGGTTTTTTTGCCATCGTAGTAGTTCATTTCATACCGCTGATTGCCTAGCTCATCCCAGATACGCCATGTTCCATGTTTATGTCCATTTTTATACTCTGCTTCCGAGATAAGCTGTCCCGAGATATCATAACTTCTCCATAGACCGTGCAACTTTCCATCTTTGTAGGATCGCACCTCCTGGGGTTTACGGTTCTCGAAGTAGACAATATAGGGCCCTTCCGGCATACCATCACTTATCTGCATTTCGAGTTTCACCGTACCATTTTCGTAATACTCACGGTAGTCGCCGGTGTAATATTTTGTTTGCGCTTTATCTGCGTAATAAAAGCCGTCACTGTAATAGATGGTTGGATTATGCTGCTTTGGTTCCTGGGAACTCAGCATAAGAACAACGCATAAGAACAATGATGTGATTACTACATTTTTCATTTTGTTGATCATTTTATTTGGATTTATCACTCGCAATAATCGGGAATGAATGATATACTTTACCGGTTCAGCTTTAAAAATTATCCCGCAATGATTCCATTACGGGATATGCTTCGTCAACTATTCTATCAAGCTTTCAGTTTATTTAAACCAGCTCCAGGTAGAAATATCAAGCTTTCCTTTCTGGTAAGGACCAACGAGTGTAGCGATATTACCTTCAATCAACACGTTGGCCAGAGGACCATCATTTGGCATATCTACCTGTGTGGCATATCCCTCCAGATAGACATTGGTCATGGTAGCACCCGATTGTTTTTTGAACTGCAGTGCAATCCCGGAGGGTGTTGATCCAAAGGAGTTGATTGCCGTTAAATTGATAATTTTAGGATTCTTGTTCACACCGTCAGCTTCCACAACCGTTGAAAAATTATTGATTGTATGCTTCACATAGGTGTTGGTAACCGTACCGTTCCATCCTTCCGTCCAGTCAATAGCATCGTCTTCGTTGTTCTCGAAGTAGAGGTTCTCTGCAGATACCGTGCCACCAAAGAACTCCACGCCATCGTCTGCACCATTGATCACAGCTACATTCTTAATCTCGGTACCTGTACCCACAGCGTAAAGCGTTAAACCATTATACTCAGATTCAGTATTGATTTTTGCACCCGATCCTTTGATAACCAGATAATTAATTTTTCCTGAATTGTCAGCATC
>Ga0209347_1006125_pt1 | contig 10917 bp, 10 predicted proteins | sample AutmiccommuBRH23_FD_187382 | JGI IMG/M metagenome (GOLD analysis project Ga0209347, IMG submission 187382) | Deep subsurface microbial communities from Mt. Terri, Switzerland - Autotrophic microbial communities BRH/23 (SPAdes) (version 2) | ecosystem: Environmental > Aquatic > Deep subsurface >...
ACCTTCCTCGTCGATATGAGCGACTTCGCCGGGTACAACGAAGTCTACGGCGAATTCTTCGACTACGACGGACCGGCGCGCACGACGGTGGCCGTGCATCAACTGCCGCATCCGCTGATCCGAATCGAAATCCGATGCATCGCGCACAAACCCACGAACACGTGAAGAGATTTCCATGAGCAAAGGCGAAATCATTGCCGGCTTCCTGGCACCACATCCGCCCCATCTCGTCTACGGCGAGAACCCACCACAGAACGAGCCGCGCTCGCGGGGCGGCTGGGAGCCGCTGCGTTGGGCCTACGAGCGCGCGCGCGCAAGCCTCGAACGCCTGCAGCCGGATGTCCTGCTGGTCCATTCGCCGCATTGGATCACGCAGCTCGGCCATCACTTCCTCGGCGTACCGGAACTGCGCGGGAAATCGGTCGACCCGATTTTCCCCAACCTGTTCCGCTACGACTTCGCGCTCGATGTCGATGTCGAACTCGCCGAAGCCTGCTGTGCCGAGGCTCGCGCGGGCGGACTCGTCGCGAAGATGATGCGCAATCCAAACTTTCGCGTCGATTACGGCACGATCACGACATTGCACATGATCCGCCCGCAGTGGGATATTCCGGTGGTCGGCATTTCGGCGAACAATTCGCCGTATTACCTGAGCACGGCCGAGGGCCTGGGCGAAATGGCGATACTCGGCGAAGCCACCCGGCGTGCGATCGAGAAAACGGGCCGTAGAGCGGTGCTGCTCGCGTCGAATACTCTGTGCCACTGGCATTTTCACGAAGAGCCGGCGATCCCGGAGGATATGTCCCAAGAGCATCCGCAAAGCTATGCGGGCTATCTGTGGGACATGCGCATCATCGATCTGCTGCGGCAGGGGCGCACACGCGAAGTGTTCGAGATCCTGCCTCAGTTCATCGAAGAGGCGTTCGCCGAAGTGAAATCCGGTGCGTTCACGTGGATGTTCTCGGCAATGGGTTATCCCGAGATCCCGGGCGAGTTGCATGGCTATGGGACAGTGATTGGGACTGGCAACGCGGTGATGGAATGGGATCTGACGCGGGCCGCCTGAGCGACGGGACTTGCGCGGCCGAGCGGGAGCGATGCCGCTAGTCGCCGCATTCCTGGTGCCGGGCTCGCCCTTGCACTACCTGCGGCCAGACGTCGCGCCGTGGGCACCGCTCGCCCGAGCGCATACGCGGGCCGCCGCTGCGCTCGCGGCCGCACGGCCGGATGTACTGATCGTCTATTCCACGCAATGGATAGCCGTACTCGACGAACTCTGGCAGCTGCGTCCGCGTGTGCAGGGTCTGCATGTCGACGAGAACTGGTACGACTTCGGCGATCTACCTTTCGACATGCGCATCGATACCGAACTTGCCAGCGCCTGCATCGCGGCGTCAGCGCAGATCGGCGTGCGCTCCAAGGGCGTCGATTACGATGGCTTTCCGATCGACACCGGCACCATCGTCGCGAACGGCTTTCTGAACCCCGACGGTCGGATGCCGCTGGTGATTGCGGCGAACAACGTCTATCACGACTGGCAGCGGACCGAGCACCTCGGCGCACTGGCGGCGGCGCAGGCCGAGCGGCTTGCGCGTCGCTACGCGCTGATCGGCGTCGGCGGCTTGTCAGGCACCATTTTCCGCGAAGAGATCGATCTCGAGACCGATCGCATCGCCTCCGCGGCGGACGACAGCGCGAACCGCGAGCTGCTCGAGGCGCTGACCGGCGCGGATGGGACACAGCTACGCACCGCGTGCGCCGAATATGCCGGTAAAGTCCGCGCCGATATGGGCCTGAAGCATCTGGCCTTCGTGCTCGGCGGTCTGGGTTCCCGTTATGCGGGCGCCACAACGCTCGGTTATGGCCCGAGCTACGGCAGCGGCGCGGCGGTGATAGAGTTCAAGGTGTCAGGGCAGACTGGCAGGCGCGGCGAAGCGTAGCGCGTGCTGCCGATGCAGAAGTGCATACACTGCATGGCCAAAGCCTGGGGAGGTCGTCATGAGTTATATCGATGCCGTCGAGAAGATCGACGTGCCGAAACCACCGAAGTACCACACCGAGCCTGCCTTCGAAGAAGTCTTCGGTATCCCGGTTGCGTACCGCCGCCAGGGCACAGGCGAGGCGACCGTGTTGTTGCATGGCGCAGGTTTCACGCGGATGTGGATCCCGCTGTACGCGATGCTCGCCGAGCGGCTCGATTTCATCGCGCCCGAGGCGCCCGGCTTCGGCGCCACACCGCTGCCGAAGTGGCTGCGGGGCTTCGATGATCTGACCATCCTCTACGATGAACTGTTTACGCGGCTCGGCCTCGATCGTATTCACTTGATCGGCTTCTCTATGGGTGGCTGGGCGGCGGCCGAGTTCGCCGCTTTCTATCCGCGCCGTCTGAAATCGCTGACTTTGATCACGCCGGTCGGCCTGCGCCTGCCGGACGAACCCGGCGTCGATATCTTCCAGCTCGGGCCGGCTGAGCTGATGGACCGCCTGTTCAAGGACAAGACGGTGATGCAGCAGTGGTTGCCAGATGCGGAGAATTTCGACGAGGGCATTCATCTCTATGCCGAGTTCTCCGCCGCCGCTCGTCTGATGTGGGCGCCGCGCTACAACCTCGCGCTCGAACGGCGGCTGCAGCGGGTACGCTGCCCGGCGCTGGTCATCGGCGGCGAGGAGGACGGGCTTGTCCCGAACGCGATGTCGGACAAATATGCCGCGGTGCTGCCCGACGCTCGCCTCGTGCGTATCCCGGGCACCGGCCACGAACCCTGTCTCGAACGACCCCGCGAACTCGCCGATGTACTGCTCGATTTCAACGAAGAGGCTGCACGATGAACAAACTACGCTTCTATGCCTTTCACCTGATGCCGTATCCGTACATTCCGCCAGCGGACGAAATCCAGTCGACCTGGGTGTCGCTGTCGAACAAGCACTACGATCCGCATCGTGGTCGCGCGCTCTACAACGAGTATATCGATCAGCTCGTCGCCGCCGAGCAATTCGGTTACGACGGCGTCGCTGTCAACGAACATCATGCGAATTTCTACGGCACCATGCCGTCGCCGAACATCATTGCGGCGATGCTGGTCCAGCGCACCCGGCACATTCCGATCGGTGTGATCGGCAATGCCATTCCGCTGCATGGTAATCCACTGCGCGTGGCGGAAGAGATTGCGATGCTCGATGTGATCTCCGGCGGGCGCATCATCTCGGGCTTCGTGCGTGGGATCGGTTGCGAGTATTTCAACAATCCGGTGGCGCCTGGCGATTCGACCGACCGTTTCGCCGAGGCGCATGACCTCATCGTCAAAGCCTGGACCGACGACGGCCCGTTCACCTGGCAGGGGGAGCATTTCTATATCCCGAACGTGAACATCATCCCGCGTCCCATCCAGACTCCGCATCCGCCGATCTGGATCCCGGGTCAGGGTTCGCTCGAGACCTTGCAGTTCATCGCCAAGCACCGCTATACGTACATGATGGTGTTTGCGCCCATGTGGTTCACCAAGCTCGCGTTCGACGGCTTGCGCGAGGAATGTGCGCGCCTTGGCTACGAAGCACCGAAGTCGATGTTCAATGCCTGTGTGCCGACCTACGTCGCCGAAACCGATGCGCAGGCCCATCGCGAAGCCAAGGCGCACCTGTCCTGGGTGTTCAACACCGGGCTCAAGATCCCCGATCAGTTCTTCTTTCCGCCGGGTTATATGACGACCAAGTCCTTCCGTAATTTCATCGGTGCGCTGAAGAAGGGGCACGTCAAACCGCAGGCCGAATTGAGCTACGACGAGCTGCTGCGCGACCGCTACATTATTGTCGGCTCGCCGGAAACCGTGAAGAACCAGCTCGGCGAGTACTGCGATACCGTCGGCGCAGGTGGCATGATCGGCGCCGGCTCGCCGTTCGGACCGATGCCGAACTGGATGGCCATGAAGAACATGCAGATGTACGCCGAAGAGATCATCCCGGCGTTCCGGGAGGCTGATGGCCTGCCGGATTACCTGCGAGCAGCGCCCGCTTCGCCGCGTTCGCATGCGGAACTCGCCGCGCGTCGCGGTGCACCGGCCGAGTCTGCCCGTTCGCTCGTGACCGGCGCGACCGGGCTGATCGAACATCGGCTCGCGCATCTCCCCGAAGTCATCGATCCGACGATGTCCGGCCCGGCCGCTACGCCGACAGCGTCGGCGGGGTGAAGCGGGGTGAAGGCTCGGCCGCTAGGCTTGCATGCGCCGCCGCAGCCATCGGAAAACCGGTCCGATAGCGGGCAGCAGCTCGTATAGTCCGCCCGCTGCGTCCCAGTAATCGACGTGCGCGGCGAGTCTGCCGTCACCGGCGAAATGGAGTTCGGAGCAGCCGATGACCTGCCAGGGTCGGCCGCCGAAAGCGTTCAAACGGGCATCGAGCTGCCAGCGGATCAGTGCGATGCGGCGATCGCCGCGTGGTGCGCACCATGCGCGCGACTCGACCGTGAAGCGGATATCGTCCAGCTTCTCCAGCATGTCGCTGAACACCGTGCGGAAGGCGGCGGGACCGGTGACATCGTGGAAGGGATCGCGGAAACGCACGTCGTCAGTCAGGTTCGCGGTGAGCTGGTCGAGCGCGGCAGCGTCGAAGTTCTCTAGAACCGCGATGTAGGCGTCGAGTGGATCGCTCATGGACGCAGCATGCGCCGGCGGATCGGCAGCGAAACCCATTCAGGCAGTGCCGCGAACAGCCCCATCAGCATGCTCATGGCCAGCGGAAAACGGATACGAAAGCGGCCTTGCGCCAGAGCGCGGCGGATGATCGCCGCAGCGCGCGCGGCATCGATCAGGAACGGCATCGGGAAATCGTTCTTCGCCGTCAGCGGCGTCGCGACGAAGCCTGGTTCGATCAGCGATATCGTGATGCCGTCCCGTTCGAGCTCGGGGCGCAGCGATTGGCACATGCGCACGAGAGCGGCTTTACTTGCGCTGTACGCGCCGGCGTAGGGCAGGCCGATGTCACCGGCGACGGAGCCGGTCACCGCGATATGGCCTGCGCGTCGGCGGCGCAACGCCGGCAATAGCGCTGCGATGGCCGCGGTGACGCTGAAGAAATTGACCGCAAAGAGTTCCGCCACTGCGCCCTGCTCGAAGGCATCGAGGGTCATCGGGCGAAAGGTGCCGGCGTTGAGGATGACGAGATCGGGCAAGCCGCCGTCTGCTTCGATAGCGGTGATGGTAGCGGAGAGCGCTGCAAGGTCGGTGACGTCGACCGGATAACTTCGCGCGCACGCGCCGAGTTCGGCCGCCATGGCGTCGAGGCGCGAACTTGCGCGCGCGGTCAGTAATACCTGCCAGCCGTGTGCGGCATATTCACGGGCTAGCGCGGCGCCAAGCCCGCTGCTCGCACCGGTGATCCACACACGTTTCGACAGCGCATCCATGTCAGGCGCCGGCGCCGCCGCAGCGCCGGCAGACGTAAACTATTTCCGACCCGTCGTCGCCGCTGAACTCGAGACCGACCCAGCGTCCGAAGTCGTCATACCACGCCTTCGCCTCGAGGTCTCCGGTATAGGCGTGGCAACGGGCTTCCGGCGCCGCCGCGGCGATCAAATCCGACGGCTGGCTGCACGGCGCGATGCGCACTTCGTTGACCAGCCCGGTCAAGGTGTTCAACACGCGATCCTGCCCGAGCACGTCCGGATTCCAGTGATTGGTCGGCATCAAGTCAGCGGCCACCTGTTGTTTCACGCCATCGCGTTCGATCCGCAGCTGACCGTCCTCGCGTACGGCCCGCACGCGGCTCAAGGTGCCATTGTCGTCGACGGACGCGTCGAGCGCGCTCAGGCGGCCGTTACACCAGACGTCACGCGAGCGATAGGCGAAGCGGTAGACCGGAATGGCGAGAATGCGCACGGTCAATTTCATCGACGACTCGACGACCAGTCCCGCCTCGGAGTGTGTGAATTGCGTGACATGTTCGCCGATAGGTTTGCCATTGCGGAGCACGTCGAATTCGATCCGTTCGCCATAACCGTTGGCGACGAAATCCGCCAGCCTTCCCGACGTGCACGATTCGGCCTGGACAGCGCCGGTACAGAACGCACACAGGAATAGCCATGCACTGATTCGGCGCATGCGGACGTACCCTGCGTCCTTCAGGACGGCGAACGGCCGAGTCGCCGAAGACATGGCTTGCTGCCTGGGTCGAAAACAATCGGGTCGCTTCACGGCGCGCATTACGCCTGTCGGGCGCTGCCGGATCACGGTGTCGTCCACGCGTGTTCGAACGAGGAGATGCATCCCGCCGGGCGGCGGGCCACGCACACCGGCGGGAAGTCTGGACGCCGCGATACAGGCCGATCAGGCTGTGGACGAGCCGCGCGTTCCTGGGTCGGCCAGTAGATTTCGTCGCGCACAGCGCAGGTCCTCCGAACGGGCATGGATTGCCGAGTTCATGCAGACCTCCACTACGTGCGCTTAGTTCCAGTCAGCGAAAAGCGCTCCGAAATCTCGATCCAGTTGCCGTCCGGATCGAGCACGAACCCGTAGCGGGCGACATCGGCCATCGTCACTGGCGCGCGGCCGATGTGCCCGCCTCGCGCGGCGACCTGCGCGCAGACGGCGTCACAGTCGAAGATTTGTATGGTCAGGTAACGAAAATTCGGACCGATGAATTCAGGTGTCATCGATCCCCCCGGTCCTTCGACGACGAAGAGCAGGCTGTCGCCACAGCGTGCGACATTGGGAGCAAGGTTTTCGAGTTCGAGCGCTTCGGTGTAGAACGCCATCATGCGTGCCGGATCGGGCGTCGACACGGTGACGGCGATCCCGACGACTCCGTCGGTACCCGGCGGTACCAGGCGGACGGTATCGCCGCCGGGATGCTTGCCTTCCCAGGCCGGCTGTCCGGCGCGTGCGATGGTCAGACCGACATAGCCGGAGCGCGGCTGGGTTGGCAGCGTTTTCGGACAGTCGTTGACCTTGATGACCGAGTCGTGGGCGTCGTACCGCGACTGCACGATGCCGTCGATGCCCAGTGCAAGTTCGTGATCGAGACGCAGGCCGACCGTGTCGCTCCAAAACGTGCGATGCGCGGCGATGTCATTGGTGAACAGGCCGATATCGAGATGATTCTTGGCGAGGCGCATGGGCTGGAGTCCTTCAGTTCGGCAGTAGATCGGCAGCGTCGTTGTCGATGGCCTGGTAGGCACCATCGGTGACCATTTTCATGAACAGCCGATCGCCGCGCTCCGTCGGCTTGACGATGATGGTCGCGGCTATCGCGACAACCAGGACCGCGAAGCTGTAGTGCCGGTAGTCCCGCATCAAGTGCTCGAAGTCATAATCCGGCACGCCGCGGGCGAGCAGGTCGGCGTGATATTCGCGCAACAGGTCGCGTTCGACCGCGCGTCTCGTGTCGCGATCGAAAGCACCGCCGAGGAAGTAGGCCACATCCATGCCGGTGCCGAGATAATTGCTGGTCTGCCAGTCGACTACGGCGATGCGTGGCCCGCCGAACAGCATATTGTCGACGCGGAAATCGTTGTGCGAGAAACATTTCGGCGCCGCTCGCGGCGCATTCCACGCGGCGTGGTGGCGGACGAATTTATCACACAGGCGCATGACCTCGGGGTCCATGCGATCGCTGTAGGTCATCTCGAAATGCGCCCACGAGCGTTCGACGAGTTCGGTGGTATAGAAGCCCTGCGCGCCCTCGGGGACGTAGAGCCAGGGCTGACGCTCGAGCTCGGCGTCGTTCCAGAATGCTGCGTGCAGCATGGCTGCTTCGCGGAGCGCGAGCCGTGCCTCGTCGATCGAACAGCCTTGCATGTGATCGCCTTGCACGGCGGGCGCCAGATCCTCGAACAGCAGTACGAAGTCGTTGTTGTCGTCGAGTTCGGCGACGTAGACCTCGGGTGTATTGATCGCGGTGCGGTGAGCGAGCTCCTTGTAGAACATCAGCTCAGAACGGTAAAAGCCCATCTCCTTGCCGGAATTCGCAGCGACGGCGTTGTCTGACGGAAATTTGCCGACCAAGGTGCGCGGCGCCTCGGCCGCCGGTTGGCCGGCGTAGTGCAAATGGAAACGCCGTGTCTCGCCGAGCTGGCCGGTCCCGACCGTCTCGACGTCGAGCGCGGTCACACGGTCGTTGATACCTTTACGCTCGAGCGCGAGATTGATCCAGGCTGGCGTCACCGCTGATGGTGGCACGATCGGTACGGTATCGGTCATCGAATACGAACTCCCCTGATCCAGCGCGGCGCGCGGGCCGGCGCATAGTAGCGGAGCGTCCGCGCGAGGGGAAACCGATGGCGCTGGACCAGGGTCAGACTCGATGCACCGTGTATGGCCTGACGGGATCAAAAGGGATCAAAAGGGTCAGACACCATTGCTCGGCCAAGGCCATACCCATTGTCAAGGGCTAACCCCGAGCAATGGTGTCTGACCCTTTTGATCTCTGCGCCGACCCTCGCCTGCGAGAGCCAATCTTCAGTCACACTGCGCTGACTGCAACGGGCACGCCGTTCAGCACCGCGTTGCCCGAGGGTGCGTCTATCTGGCCCGTCACGAGATCGTTTGCGCTGACGCCGGCATGGGCGTGGGCGCGGCCGAGGCGCATGCCGGAGAAATGGTGCCCGTAACCATGGGGCAGGCTGACGACGCCCGGCCGCATCTCGTCATGGATCTCGAGCGGCACGACGACCTCGCCAACGCTCGAGCGGATGCGGACCGGCGCGCCGTCGGCCAGCCCGCGCAGTCCGGCGTCTGCAGCGTGCATGCGCAAGGTGCAGCGCTCGGGCCGTTCGATCAGCGAGGCCAGATTGTGCATCCAGGAATTATTCGAATGGAACTCGCGCCGGCCGATCAGCAGCAGTTCGTCGCTATCGCGCACGGCGTCGATCAGCGCGGCAGCCTTCGTGATTTCGAAATCGATGAGTGGCGCGGCGAGTTCGATTGTCGCGCTGGCTGTCTCGAGGATCGCCGGCAGCTGCGGTTCTAGCGGACCGAAATCGATCCCATGGGGATGGTCGCGCATGACCGTGAGCGAGAGTCCCGGACTGTCTTCGGCGAAGCCGTCGCCGAACGGTCCGCTGCGGACCAGGAAATCGACCACGCGTTCGCAGGCCGAGTCACCGACGACGCGTGCCCGGATTTCGTCGATGTCACAGCCGGCGATCGGCGATGCCGGATTCGCGACCTCACGCGCGATGAGGCCATGCAGATTCTCTTCCTCGATGATTGCCGGATCGGCCGCAGCCCCCGCGCCGCGCGCGATCAGCGCGAGCCGCATCAGGATCTCGGCTTCGTCCGGCGCGTCGGTGTCGAATACCGCGTCCGACCAGTTCGCGACCGAACGCACGGCAAAACGCAAGAAGAAGTAATCGTAATGACTGCGCTCGAGCGGCGAGGGTGGCGGCAGGATGACATCGGCATGGCGTGTGGTCTCGTTGAGATAGACATCGACACTGACCATGAAGTCGAGCCCATCGAGTGCGCGGTCGAGGCGTACACCGTTCGGCGTCGACAGCACGGGATTACCGGCGACGGTAATGAAAGCGCGGATCTGTCCGGGTCCCGGGGTTTCGATTTCCTCGGCCATGCACGCGGCCGGCAGCTCACCCATCACTTCGGGATGTCGGCTCACGCGCGAGTGCCAGCGCCCGGTCGTGAAGCCGCGACCACCGGGCTCACCGCTGCGCAGGCGATCGTGCGGGGCGCGCGGGAACATCACCCCGCCTTCGCGATCGAGATTACCCGTCAGCACGTTCAGCACGTCGGTCGCCCACGCAGCGAGCGTACCGAAACGGTTGGCATGTGTGCCGATACGCGCATAGACACCAGCGTGCTGCGCGGTCGCGAGTTCGAGGGCGACCTGTCGCGTGGTCGCCGCGTCGATGTCGCAAATGCCGGCGACCGCTGCCGGTGTGAACTGCGCAACCCGCGCGGCTAGCGTGTCGAACCCACTGGTGAACGCCGCCAAGCGTCCTGGACGCGCGAGATTCTCACTCGTGATCACGTGGATTAGCGCGAGCAACCACAAGGCGTCGGTGCCAGGCCGGATCGCGAGATGCCGATCGGCGTGCTCAGCGGTCCGCGTGCGGCGCGGATCGACGACGACCAGGTGGCCGCCACGACGGCGCAGTGCGCGCAGGCGACGCGGCAAATCGGGCGCCGTCCACAGGCTGCCGTTCGATTCCCAGGGATTCGCGCCGAGCATCAACAGGTAGTCCGATCGATCGATGTCCGGCACCGGCAGTGCGACCGGCGTACCGAAAAGCAAGCCGCTCGCGACATGCCGAGGGATCTGATCGATAGTCGCGGCGGTGAACAGATGACGCGTGCGCAGCGCCTTCAGGAACGGGCGCAGGAACAGCGCGCCGCCGAGATTGTGTACGGTCGGGTTGCCGACGTAGACCCCGATCGCGGCGCGCGCCGGATCCGCGAGGAAAGGTCCGAGGCCCGCTTCGACACGGGCAAAGGCTTCTTCCCAGGTGGCTTCGCGAAATCCGTCGGGCGTGCGGATCAGCGGCGTACGCAGTCGATCCGGATCTTCGTGGAGTTCACCGAGGGCGACGCCCTTCGGACACAGATAGCCGCCCGACAGCACGTCTTGGCGGTCCCCGCGCACGCGTACCACGCGCTCGCCGGCGATGGTCAGCTCGAGGCCGCAGGTCGCCTCGCAGAGCGGGCAGGTACGATAGACGGTGCGCTCCACGGCGCTGGTCTCGCTGGCAGGCATCGAAGTTCTCCCCACAATGGTCCATCGGACGGGCCGCGGATGCGGGACCCAGTGTAGCGCGCTCGCCTGTAGACTGTGCGCGTCAACGGACCCAGGACGGAGACAAGCCCGGCCATGATCGACCCCAGCCTCGCACGCCGCGCCCGGACGCTGTTCGACCAGCACCAGGCGCGCCTGCCCTTCGCGCCGTTCGTCGGCGCGGCCGCGCTCGCCAGCGTC
>Ga0209347_1006126_pt1 | contig 10915 bp, 10 predicted proteins | sample AutmiccommuBRH23_FD_187382 | JGI IMG/M metagenome (GOLD analysis project Ga0209347, IMG submission 187382) | Deep subsurface microbial communities from Mt. Terri, Switzerland - Autotrophic microbial communities BRH/23 (SPAdes) (version 2) | ecosystem: Environmental > Aquatic > Deep subsurface >...
GTCTCGGGCAGACACAGGATCGCATGACGGCGCTGACCGATCAGATCGCGGCACAAGACAGCACCTTGTCGGATCTGAACGGGCGCCTCGCCGCTCTTGAGCAGGCACCTGCGCCTCAGGAACCTGCCTTTGCAGACCCCACGCCGCGCCTTGAGGATCTCTCGACCCAGATCCGCGTTCTGGCGCAACGCATCGACGCGCTGGAGGCCAGGCCCTCGACCGGCGCATCTGGCAACGATCCGCAGACACAGGCTGCGCTGGAAACCGCTCGCGCGGAACTGGATCAGATCCGGCAGGCTTTGGACGCGCAACGCAGCGAAATCGCAGCCCTCACCGATGCCGCCGCGCAAGAAGAACAGGCCGCACGCGACACTGCCCAAGGCGTCATGCAGCGCGCCGCCCTGACCCGGATCCAGACCGCTCTCGATACAGGTTCACCCTTTGCCGAGGCGGTCACCGAATTGCGTGACAGCGGTGTTGATGTGCCGGAAACCCTGGTCCAGCAGGCGAACGATGGTGTCCCATCTCTCGCTGCGTTGCAGTCCAGCTTTCCCGATCTTGCCCGCGATGCCCTGCGTGCAGCCCGCCAACAGGGTGGTGCAACGGGGTTTGGCGGATTTCTGGAAACTCAGCTTGGGCTGAGGTCGTTGCAACCCCGTGAGGGCGATGACCCTGATGCGGTTCTGTCGCGTGCCGAAGCTGCCCTGCAATCCGGTGATCTGAGCGGCGCACTGACCGAACTCGATGCCCTGCCGGACGCTGCGACAGCGGTCCTTGCGGATTGGCGCAGCCAGGCCGAAACCCGCCTCGCGGTGCTGACCGCCACGCAAGACCTGTCGCAAGCGCTGAACACGAACTGAAGGATAACGGAATGCTCTGGTCGCTTATCAAGATTATCCTGTTCGTGGTTCTGGTCGCCGCAGCGACCATGGGCGCCGCCTATCTGATGGAGCTGGAAGGCGGCGTGCGTATCGCCGCCGGTGGATATGAGGTGAACCTCACGCCGCTTTATGCGGTGATCCTGCTGATCGCGCTGGTTTTCGCGGTGTGGCTGATCCTGCGTCTGGTCACGTTGCTTGTCGCGATCCTCAAGTTCATCAATGGCGACGAGACAGCGATCACCCGCTACTTCAACCGCAATCGCGAACAAAAAGGCTATCAGGCCCTTTCTGAGGGCATGATGGCGCTGGCTGCGGGCGAAGGCCGTCTGGCCATGGCCAAAGCCAGCAAGGCCGAACGCTACCTGCACAAGCCCGAATTGACCAACCTGCTGACAGCGCAGGCCGCCGAAATGACAGGTGACCGCCGCAAAGCCGAAGAGGTGTACAAACGCCTTCTCAAGAATGATGCGACACGTTTCGTCGGTGTCCGCGGGATCATGAAGCAGAAACTCGCGGACGGTGACATGACCACCGCGTTGAAACTTGCCGAGAAAGCGCTCGACCTGCGCCCCAAGCACGAAGAGACGCAGGATGTGCTGCTGCGGCTTCAGGCCAGCGCCCATGACTGGGCCGGCGCGCGGCGCACATTGGGGGCCAAGCTGAAATACGGCTCACTGCCGCGCGACGTGCACAAACGCCGCGACGCCGTGCTGGCCCTGTCCGAGGCCAAGGATGTGCTGCAGGAGGGCAATGACATCAGCGCCCGCGAAGCCGCGATCGAAGCCAACAAGCTTTCCCCCGACCTGATCCCCGCCGCCGCCTTTGCCGCGCGCGGCTATATCGACCAGGGCAATGCGAAATATGCGACGCGCGTGATCAAGAAGGCCTGGGCCGCGCAGCCGCATCCCGACCTGGCCGCCGCCTTTGCCGCCATCGTGCCGGATGAAACACCCGCTGCGCGCTTGAAGCGGTTCAAGCCGCTGATCGCACAGCACCCGGATCATGTGGAATCCCGACTGCTGCTGGCCGAGCTGCATATCGCCAACGAGGATTTCCCCGAAGCGCGCCGCGCGCTGGGCGATCTGGTGGATACCGCCCCGGACGCACGGATCCTGACCGTCATGGCCGCAATCTCCCGCGGCGAAGGCGCCTCTGATGTGGTGGTCAAAGGTTGGCTGGCCCGTGCCCTCACCGCACCGCGCGGCCCGCAATGGGTCTGCGAGAAGTGCCACAACATCCATGCCGAATGGGTGCCGATCTGCGAGAACTGCAAGTCCTTCGACACGCTGGCATGGACCGCGCCCCCGGCTGGCGCACCGACAGCACCGACCGGCTCCGAGATGCTGCCCCTGATCGTCGGCTCCATCGAGGACAAGTCCACGGACGACGCCTCCGACGTTCCCGATGCCGAAGTCCTGCCGGACGAAGAAACCTTGCACCGCCCGATAGATGCAACCTGGACAGAGGGTGACGAGGCCCGAAAATAGGTCTTTTCCAACCATAGGCGGGGTGCTATAGCCCCGGCCCAAGGGCCGCTGTAGCTCAGCTGGTAGAGCACGTCATTCGTAATGATGGGGTCGGGGGTTCGAGTCCCTTCAGCGGCACCACTTTCTCATCCAAAAACATCCCATGACATCCAAAAAACCGTAGTTTATAACGGTTTTTGCGATGCTGGTTGTCCGATGTTGTTCGGTCCGGTCCGACAGAATGCCCCCGGTTTGGGGGCATCTCAGGGGGCATTGCGACTGATGCAGAAAAGCGATGCCCCCAGATGCCATTGACCGATACCCAGATTCGAAGCCTGAAACCCAGGGACAAGCCCTACAAGGTCTCAGATTTCCAAGGCCTTTATGTGACTGTGGCCCCGTCAGGCTCGCGCTTATGGCATATGAAGTACCGGATTGACGGCCGCGAGAAGCGTCTTTCTTTCGGCGCTTACCCGGCGATCTCACTCGCACAGGCCAGAAAGCTGCGAGACGTTGCCCGTGCACGGCTTGCTGCAGGTGAAGATCCAGGTGAGGTGAAGAAGGAAAGCAAGCGGCAGAAGTTGCTTGTGCAGGAGTCGACCTTTGCGAAGCTAGCGGAAGCCTACAAGGCGAAGGCGGAGAAGGAGGGGCGTGCGGATGCCACCAAGGTCAAAACCGAATGGCTCTTGGCTATGGCAATTGACGCATTTGGTAATAAACCTATTGCAGAGGTGACCTCTCCAATGGTGCTTTCCTGTCTTCGTAAAGTCGAAGCCAAGGGGAACTACGAGACGGCGAAACGACTACGCGCCAAGATTGGCGCTGTCTTCCGCTATGCCATCGCTACCGGGGTCGCCGAGCACGATCCTACCTTTGCATTGCGAGATGCCCTCATCCGACCCAAGGTCAAATCTCGCTCTGCCATCACGGACCCCAAAGATCTTGGCGGCCTGTTGCGTGCGATAGATGGCTTCCAGGGCCAGGTGACAACGCGCATCGCATTGCGGTTACTGGCCACTCTGGCTCAGCGGCCAGGCGAGCTGCGGCAGGCGACGTGGGCAGAGTTCGATCTCGAGAAGTCGATCTGGATGATCCCTGCCGACAGGATGAAGATGCGCATGCCGCATTCTGTACCTTTGCCAGCGCAGGCCTTGTCCTTGCTGAAGGAATTGAAGCGGATTACCGGCAATGGCGTTTTCGTATTCCCTTCGCTGAGGTCGGTGTTTCGACCGATGAGCGAAAACACATTGAACGGTGCGCTCCGCCGCTTGGGCTATGACGGCGATGAGATGACAGCGCACGGTTTCCGCGCAACGTTCTCCACCTTGGCCAATGAAAGCGGCCTGTGGAACCCAGATGCCATTGAACGTGCCTTGGCCCATGTTGATGGTAATAAGATTCGCCGGATCTATGCCCGTGGCGAGTTCTGGGAAGAGCGGGTCAAACTGGCCGATTGGTGGGCTGGATATTTGGATGAGGTAGAGGCAGGATCGCCCAACTAACGGTAGAAAGGTGATCATGTGTCAAACGAACCGTCACGGGCTTACATAACTGATAAGATACTCCAGCGTCGTTACGGCAGGCTGCTGAAGTGGAAAAAGCCGGTCTTGCATAACATCAGAGGTCCGTTCCACTCGGACGTCTTCGATGGCTTTGCTTTTGATTTGGCCCTATCGATTCAGGTCTGCAAGGAAACCTTGCGAGATCTGACAGACGAGGAGTTTTTCGAGCGCTTCGACCCCAGAGGAGAGGTCACTAGTGAGCCGCATATGGTGTCCGAACGCCTCTTGCTGGCAGAGCTCAAGGTTCTCTTTCAGCAGGAGCCGGTTTGGTTCGCGGGCGGTTTTGGTGTGGAGGGCCGGGAAGCAGATTTTCAGCACTGGGCCAGAATGCAGCGATGGTCTCTTGATGAAGCCGTCGCGCTTTCTATTGGATATGAACCCTGTGGCGATCTGTTGAAGGGCATCGACGGGATGCCGGTTCAAAGTGACGTTTTCGCCTACTACTACAAAAGGGAGGCCCTAATCGACGATAACTTCGATTGGGGTAGCAGGGCAGCATCACGAAAGAACTGCGTGCCTGACGTGGTTCGTTGGTTTGATCAGGTTGAACTGGACGTACCGGAACAGCTGTTAGCAGCCGCTGACAAATACCATTCTTTGGGTATTGGGAAGAAATCAAAGCTGGGTCGGTCTAATGCTGCCGACGACAAACCTTTGGACCCCAGGGAAAGGTCCACCATGCTGAAGCTGATCATCGCCTTGGCGGTGAATGGGTATGGATATCAACCCAAGGCAGAACGCAGCACCATTCCTTCTGAAATCGAATCAGACATGGATCTCCTCGGCGTTGGGATCAATCTCGAGACGATCAGAAAGCATCTCAAAAGCGGGTCAGCGCTGCTTGATGATGAGGTGCTGAAGGATATTGGGGCCTCTGGTCGGATTAAGAAGGGTTAGAACCCGCGTAAGACGGAATAAGTCGGGCCAGATCCCTATTTGGTTAGGGAAAACGCTGATCGCCCTCCGACTTGGTCGGACTTGGCAGCATCACCTCAGACGCAATCGCTATGAGGTACACCAAAATGCCCAACCCGCCCTTTCCCCTGACAGGCTATGTCCGCTTGTCGTCCATTCTGGCCCCGAACGGGCCAATCCCCGTTTCCAAATCGACCTGGTGGCAGGGCGTGAAGGATGGCCGCTTCCCCAAGCCTCGCAAGTTGGGTCCGCGCACCACTGTCTGGAAGGCAGAGGATATCCGCGCTTTGTTTGAGGTGGAGGGTAAAACCTATGGCTAATAGCTTGAAGCAGAGCATTCCTTTGGAATCCATGATTGGCAAAGATGATCGCCAGCTTCTGACGGTCCGGCAGATCGCGGCGCTCGATAGCTGCTCCGAGAAAACCGTGTACCGCGCCATCAAGGCGGGCCTGCTTCCGGTCGTCCGGGTTGGGCCCAGTGGGAAGCTTATCCGCATCACCAAAGCGGCCCATATGGCTTATCGCCAGATGGGAGGGCTGTGACCCACCATGAACCACAATGTCCATATAAATCAGTGCTTTGAAGATCTGTCGGGAAAAGGCCATGCCCGAAATGGGGACACTTTCTGTGTTATCCTTTTCCCGAATCTGACGCTCTGTCCTCACCTGTCCACCCGAGACCACGCATGTCCCAAAGGAGTAGTTCCCGATGTTGCGCATTGACCCCCAAAACCTGGAGACCGCCTTCCTCTGCCCCGGCACGATGATGTTCGCCGAATTGATCACAAAGCTGCAGGCGGATACCACCCTGACTCCAGGGCGGCAGCGCGATCTCGTCTCCGCGATCCGTCGCACCGCCAAGGCGCTCGGGTGCGGGCCAGAAACCATTCCGGCTGATCCCACGTGGTTGCGCCCCCGCATTGAACGCATCGTGCCTGCCGCTATCGGCCTTACCCCGAAATCGTGGAGCAACGTGCGCAGCGATCTGCAGGCGGCATTGGCGCATCTCGGCATCACCAAGCGGCCGGTCAATCGCAAGTGGCATCTGTCGCCCGACTGGGCGCCGCTCTGGGACAAGGTATTGGCCTCGGGCGACCGCACGCTCCGCGCCTCGCTGTCGCGCTTCGTGTACTTCCTGAACGGGCAGGGGGTGCGTCCCGAAGAGGTCGACAGCGCGCACGGGCTGGCGTTCCAGGAGGCTCTGGCGCTGAACGAACTGAGCCGCTCGCCCGAGAAGAGCCTGACCAATACAGTGAGCGCCTGGAATCTGGCGACGGCACGCATTTCTGGCTGGCCGCAGCAGCGACTGTCTGCACCCCAACGCCAAAAGGTCATCAAGATCCCCCTTGATCAGTTGCCGGCGCCGTTCCGGCAGGATCTGGATGCCTATGTCACCTCTCTGCAGGCCCCCGATCCCTTTGCCATTGATGGCCGGCTCGTGCCGCTGCAGCCGATTAGCATCAAGATCTACAAGGCGCGGCTCTTGCGCTTTGCCGGCGCGCTGGTGCACTCGGGGCTCCCTGTCGATGCGCTGCGCAGCCTGTCGGATCTGGTAGCTCCCGTGCGCATGGAGCAGGGGCTGCGCTGGATGCTGGCACAGAATGATGGGGAAACCACGGCCTCGATCTCGGAGACCGGGCAGTTGCTTCGAGGCATTGCTCGCCGTTATGTCAAACTGCCTGCGGAAGAGCAAAAGCGTGTCGACATGCTGGCGCAACGGATTGCCATGGAGCCGCAGCAAGGCTTGACGGAAAAGAACCGCGCCCGCCTGCGCCCGCTTCAGGATCCCGCGACCCGGCGCAAACTGCTGACGCTGCCGGAACAGCTTTTTGCGCAGGCGGATCAGAAGAACGATTTCCATTCGGCGGCCTTGCTCCGGGAGCTTGCCGTGGCGGTGGCTATCCTGCTCTACTGCCCGATCCGGGTGAAGAACCTGGCGTCGATCCATCTGGAACGGAACCTGCAGCGTCCGGGCGGCGGGCGGTCGTTTCTCGTGTTTACCGGCCCCGAGGTCAAGAACCGTCGCCCGATCGAACTGGAACTGCCCAAGCGTGTGGCCGATCTCATCGACAAACACTGCGCCACCCGCAGCCCCTGGCTTTGCACGCCGGACAGTTCGTGGCTGTTTCCGGCGCGGCAAAGCCAAGGCTCGATGGATCCCAATACGCTGTCGCGGTCGATCTTCCGCATGATCCGCAAGTCCATCGGTCTGGACGTGAACGCGCATCTCTTCCGGCATCTCGCCGCGATGCTCTATTTGCAAGCCCGGCCCGGCGAGTACGAGGCCGTGCGGCGCCTGCTGGGACACACGCAGCTGAGTCGCACCCTCAACTTTTATGCCGGCTTTGAGGCGGGCGCTGCGACCCGGCTCTTCGCTGACGTGATCGACGAGGAGCGCCTGAAATGACCACGCCCCTTGCTTTATCCTTCGAACTTTGGCCGGATTCCGACAAGCGGATGTGGCATACCCTGTTCCATCATGGTGGCTGGCTTGATGATGCAGGCGCGCTGTCCCATCTGCGCGTCACGACGCGGGAGATGCTGTGTAAGCACTATGGGCGCTGGATTGGCTGGCTGGGTAAGGCAAACCCTGCTGCTTTGCTGCAGCCGCCGCCACAGCGCCTCACAGCGGCTCGTTTGGCGGCGTGGCTGGAGGATCTGGCCCATACCAGCCCCGTCACCCAGCACATGTTCGCCAACTCGGTCTTCTGGATACTTTCCAGTGCGGATCCGGACCAGGACTGGGCCGTACAGGACCGCGCCATAAGATGGCTGGATTATCGGGCCAAAAACCACCAGAGCACCCGGAAAGACGGCCGGGTGCTGTCCAGCGCGGTACTGTTCGAGGCCGGGCTGCGCTATGCCGGTGCCGATGCCGATGCCGCCCGCACCCCGTTGAAAGCTGCCAAATTCCGGCGGGACGGAGCGATTGTGGCACTGCTGTCTTTGATGCCGATGCGCCGCAGGTCGTTCATCGAGCTCGATCTGGAAAAGTCGTTCGAGGTGGTCAATGATCACATCACAATCCGTCTTTCCGGCGATATGACGAAGAACAAGCTGCCATGGGAGGCACCTGTACCGAAGACGCTGGAGCCGGTTCTGCGCCGATACGTGGAGGAGGTACGACCGTGGTTCATGTCACGAGGCGGCCAGTCGCATAGCCTGCTCTGGGTCGATAACCGCGGCGCGCCCTATAAGGCCAACTACTTCGGCTGCCGGATCAGTCAGATCACCGCGCACCTGACAGGTGCCCGGGTGTCTCCGCACCTGTTCCGCGATGCCGCCGCCACAACCCTCTCCCGCGCATCGCCTAAAGATGCCCGGCTGATCCGCCCCTTGCTGGCGCACGCGTCCTTCGGCACTGCAGAGCGGCATTACATTCAGGCGTACACCATCGAGGCTGGCAGAAGCTATGCGGAAATTCTGGAGAGGGAGATGGGGTGATGGACGAAGCCGTCCTATCAATGAGTGGGTAACAGCTTTAAGTGTTAAAGACGCTGTTCGTTCCCGCTTTGTCCTGAAACATATTCGGTTGCATAAGCCGCCTTGTCACAATTTGCCCAGCAGCTTAAGTGCAGGCGTCATTGGGATCAAATTTTTAACCGGCATCATGGCTACGCGCGACATTGTGAGGTGACAATCAATGAACTCGTATCTGGGTCTAGTACAAAAACAAGAGAACGGCAGTTTCCTTGTGACATTTCCAGATCTCCGAGAGCATCGCCTCGATAGACCACCTACCCACGATGCACTAACAATCAAACCGGACCACTCGGTGGGGGCAGTTCAGGTGCCAGCTGCACAGCAGCTTGGTCAGTCGCGCTTAATTTGGCACGGGGTCATCAGGAAATTTCTGTACTCGAACCAGTCATTGCGTCCGGTAGTGTCCATAAAAGGCATGTTTGCTTCGCCACCAACGACAGGGCCGAGCAGGAGGTTTTACTGGACTGGAGTACGATCCGGAACACTCGGATCAAATATGCGTGTCTCCTACTAATAAAGGAGGCAAGTCAGAGAGTGAGCGAAGCAGTCTGACATGAAACCTCGACTAGACAACAAAGAAGCCCAATTCGGCTGACGCTGGGTTCCGCACTTCATGGATTTGGATCTTGACCTGCTCCCTTCATTCGCCAGTTTTAGCAGCATGTCGGCACGGCAAGGGGCATGCAGTGGACACCAGCAGGCCAGGTTCTTCGCGCGCAGCTGGTTGATGTGGTTGCGCAGGACCGGCTTTATGTTGACCTGGTCGGCATAGGTCGGCGCAGGCTGTGTCGCCATGTCGATGGATCCGGTGGCAATGGCGGCGTAGCGGGCAACGCATGCCTCGGCGGTGACATGGGTGCCGACGATGAACGGATTGCCCCAAATCTGTGTCGTTGAAGATCAGCCGCATGAACTCGTTCCTTTTTCAACGGAGTGCAACGATTGCGCGCGAGAGGGCAACAGGCCCCCTACAGATCCGCTGCACCCGTCCTTTGCGGTCAGTAGGGCGCAATCGCAATTCGGACGCAGATTTTCGTTTGACATGATTCACTATTTAAAAGATAGTTTCCATATTATGAATTTCACAGATGCATCATCGACCCGTGCGGTCCGGTTGTTCGAGGCCTTCGCCGCGGTGAAGGCGCCTCAGTCCCTGAGTGAGATCGCAGGGCTTCTGGACACGCCACTGAGTACTTGCCACGGATTGGTGAAGGCGCTTCAGGATGGCGGATACCTTTACGCCAATGCGACCTCGCGCCGGCATTATCCCACACGCAGGTTGTTGCAGATCGCCGAGACGATCGCTGCGAATGATCCGGTCGTCGCATTCTTCGATCGTCACATGGCCGAGCTGAGGGACCTGACCTCCGAGACGGTCATCCTTGGCGCCTTGCAAAAGGACGCGGTGGTTTACCTGAGCGTCGTCGAAAGCCGCAGTTCGATCCGCTATAGCGCGCAGCCCGGCGATATGAAGCCTTTGCACTCCAGCGCTCTGGGCAAGCTGATGCTTGGCGAAGCACCCCCGCGCCAGCGTGAGGCGCTTCTGGGCGCGCTTTCACTGGATGCCATCACGGACAACACGCTGACCGACGTGGAAAGACTCCGCGACGATCTGGACGCGGCGCGGGGCAGGGGGGTCTACATCACCCGGGGCGAGAATGTCGCCGAGGTCATGGCGATTGCGGCGCCAGTCCGCGTCGCCGGCGAGATCTACGGGCTGGCCGTCGCCGGTCCGCACATGCGGATGGCCGGCAAGCAGGACGAGGTGCAGGAGGCATTGCTGGCCTCCTGTTCGCGGATCGGCGGTGATTTCCGATGACGTCTCCCGTTGAAACGAGCACGCGAGGCGGCGTGCTGCACGTCTGCATCAACCGTCCCGAGAAGCGCAACGCGCTGAGTATGGCAACGCTCGATGCGATCGCCGCAGCTTTTGCGGCGGCGGCCGATGACGACGAACTGCGGTTGGCGGTGCTGACCGGCGCAGGCGACAAGAGTTTTGCGGCAGGCGGCGATCTGAAGGAACTGGCTTCGGTGAAGGGCGAGGAGGCTGCCGTCGCAATGGCGACCCATGCCAAGGCCGCGCTGAGCACCGTCCGGAACTTTCCGCTGCCGGTGATCGCGGCATTGAACGGCGATGCCCTGGGGGGCGGGGCCGAGCTGGCGATGGCTTGCGACATGCGGGTCGCCGCGTCTCACGCGAGAATCGGGTTCATTCAGGGAAAACTCGGCATCACTTCCGCCTGGGGCGGGGGTGTCGACCTGATGCGCCTGATCGGTCCGGCGCGGGCTTTGCAGATGATGACCCGGATGGAAGTGCTTTCCCCTGCGGATGCAAGCGAGATGGGGCTTTATAATGCGACGGCTGACGCGGGAACGACGCTCGAGGATGCCGTCGAGAGCTTCATCGGACCGATGCGGGGACAATCGCCTCATGTCATGCGCGCCTTCAAGGAAATGGCGCTGCATCTGCGCCGGAACGACCGAGAGGAGATGGACAGGCTCGAGACCTACAATTTCGGTCTTGCCTGGGCGCATCCCGATCACGACCGCGCCGTGGACCGGTTGCTGAACAAGACGAGGGCGTCATGACCAAGACTGCATCCAGTAC
>Ga0209347_1006127_pt1 | contig 10914 bp, 11 predicted proteins | sample AutmiccommuBRH23_FD_187382 | JGI IMG/M metagenome (GOLD analysis project Ga0209347, IMG submission 187382) | Deep subsurface microbial communities from Mt. Terri, Switzerland - Autotrophic microbial communities BRH/23 (SPAdes) (version 2) | ecosystem: Environmental > Aquatic > Deep subsurface >...
CCGCGCGCGCGGGCTTCGCCCGCCGGACCGCCGCAGGCGGTCCCTACGGCCGATTCCCTGACTAGGAGTCTGCTGCATCTTTTCGCCGGATCTGCTGGATCAAACGTTCCAGCCCCTGGAGGAATCGCGAGCGGTCCTGCTTCTGGAATGGAGGAGGTCCGCTGCTGACCTCCCCCTGCTCCCGCAATCCGGCCAGAAGGTCGCGCGTCGCAAGAGCGTCGCCAATGTTGTCGAGGGTGAAGGGCCGTCCGCCGAAGCCGAGTGCGTGGGCGCCCTCTCTCAAAGAACGGGCCGCGAGCGGGATGTCACCGGTGACGACGATGTCGTCCTGGCTCAGGTGCTCGACGATCCAGTCATCCGCGGCGTCGATCCCCTCCCGGACGACCACCGAGCTCACCATCGGATCGGCGGGAATGTTGAGAGGTGAGTTCGAAACGACCACCACTTCCAACCGATGTCGTCCCGCGACGCGGTAGACCTCCTGCTTCACCGGACAGGCGTCAGCATCGACGAACACTTTCACGTCAGCCTCATGCTTCAATCTTACGCGGGCCACGCCTTTTCGAGGCACGGGCGTTGCGTGGGTGGCCCCAGATGCTCAAGTCCGCCACCGCAATCCTCCTGCTCACCTTCCTCGGCGGTTGCGTCGAGCGCGAGGAGCCCGGCGATCGAACCGATGGCGCTCCCTCCCCCGCCGTTGCAGCCAGCGACTCCTCTTCTTCTACTTCGGCCTGCCACTCCGAGTGGCGGGAGCTCGACCCCGGATTGCGCCACCGCAGCCTCTGCGACGACGACCGGATCGGCCTGCATCTGGTTGAGATCGATCTCCGCCGCTGGAATCTCGACGCCGTCCGTGTCGCTCCGACGACCGCGCCGGAAGCAGCCAGGGCGAGCGGCGCCCCCTTCGCCATCAATGCCAACTTCTTCGACACCGAGCGGAAGACTCTCGGCGCGATCGTCACCAGCGGAGAGCGCGTGCAGAGACCCCATCCGGTCAGCTGGCAGTCGATCTTCTACTTCAGCGATGACGGGACCGCGGCAATCGTTCTGCCGAAGGACTGGGATGCAGTGAAGGCGGAAGCGATCATGGCCGTTCAGGCCGGACCCAGGATCGTGGTGCGCGGCCGGAAGGTGGACGTCTCGCAGGCGAGCCCCTCGCTTCGCAGCGGAGTCTGCCTCGCCTCCGATCGACGCGTCATTTTCTTCGTCACCGGCCCGATGAGCTTCTACGACGTCCACGAAATGGTCGACCTCGCGTCTCGCGCGGAGGGAGAGGGGGGCCTCGGATGCCACGACGCGATGCTCTTCGACGGCGGGCCCTCGGCGCAGATGCATCTCGAGGGATCCGGCATCTCCATCACCGGCGATCGCGTGCCGGCCTTCGTTCTCGCCCGGCCCGCGAATGGAGAGATCACAGACGAACGATGAGGGTTGCCGAAGGCAGTGGTCACCGCTGCTGATCCGGCATGGTCAGCTCGCGGAGCAAACGCTCCGTTTCCGCCGAGGGCTCCACGCCGGCCTGCTCGAGAAGAATCCGCCTGCAGTCGGCGGCAACCCCCGCAAGCTGCGCGCCGTTGCCCGCAGCGGAGAGAGAGCGCATCAGGAGCCGGTAGCCCGACTCCCGCAGAGGGTCCAGCCCGAGTAAATAGCGCGCCTCGCGCTCGGCCGCCGAAGCGTTGCCGCGGAGCAGCTCCCCTTCGACCGTGCACTCGAGCGCGCGGACGGTGACGTCGAACAGCTCGCGCCGCGCCGCCTCGACCCACGAGCCTTCCTCACCGGGGAGGAACCCGCGACCCGCAATCTCCATCGCCACCCGGGCCTCGGCGAGCGCAGCGTGATGATCGCCTCCCCGCAGGGAGGTCTCGGCCGCATGGATGGCAGTCCTCGCGCGCTCGAAGTCGACAAACGTCCCCTCGGGCAGGAGAAGCTCGTAACGACCCACCTCGCCCTGGAGCGACGGGGCCTCCGGATCGTTCCCGAGGCGGCGGAGTGTTGCGCGAAGACGGCTGACCAGAGCGTTGAGTGCGCTGTCCCAGGCATCCGGGATCGCATCGCCCCATACGGCCTCGGCCAGGCGCTCCCGCCCCGCCGGACGCCTTCGCCCCAGCACGAGCGCGGCCCATAGCCGCCGCCCCTGCCTTGCTGGAAAATCCGACTCGCGAAGCACTTTATCGTTCCCCTCGATTGCGAGCCGGCCGCAGATGTAGATCCGCGACCCCGCTGCCGAGCCACCCGATTCCCGCCGCCGCTGCATCGTGCAATGCTACTGCAAGGCCGGCGCAATCGCGTCGCCTCAGAATCTCTTCATCGGAGCGATGTCGAAAGGAATCCATATGACGAAACTGGTCCGCTGCACCTGTGGAATCGAGCTTCGAAGCTCGGACGAGCGTGAGCTCATCGGTCGAGTTCAGGAACACGCTGCCGAAGCTCACGAGCTCGAGCTCAATGATGAGCAGATCCGCGCGATGATGGAAATCGAGTAGCAGACGCTCGGTACGATCCGACGATTTGAAAGGAGAAGCCCGATGAAGAAGCTGGCATGCGGAGACTTGATGGAAGGGTGCGCCCACACATTTGAAGGAGCTACCGAGGAGGCGATTCTGACGCTCGCGGGCAAACACGCAGCCCAGGACCATGGGATGGCGGTCACGCCGGAGCTCGTCGAGCAGGTAAGAGCCCACATCCGCCGTGACGAGACGGTGAGTTAGCTGGCGCGGCCGCCTCGAGGATCGGTCGAACACAACGGGTGCCAGCAACGATCGCTGACACCCGTTGTTGCTTCATGTCTACATTGCGGCGTCGTCGGCGTCGACGATCTGGAACTGCTGGGTGTTGACCTTCTCGTCTCCGACCCAGACTTCGGCGCGATAGTCGCCCTTCGCCCACGACGCGGTATCCGTCGCGGTGAAGTTGAGGTACTTCTGGCCCGAAACGACCGGCTTTGTTTCCTCGCCGATCATGGTCTCGTTCGGTCCGTACCAGACGATCTTGACCTGGGAGTTCGGCGGGGCATCGCCGACTTCCATCGCCAGATGGATGGGCTGGCCCGGGGCGAAGTCGTCGCCGGTGCGTCCGGTGGTCATGGAGCCGTCGGCCGCGAGCTCGCTGCCGATCGTCACGTCATCGATCCAGGACTGCGCCACCATGGGCGACACGTCCGAGGGGCTGCCCATTCCGGGTTGTTCCATGGTTGTCGTCTCGGCGGGCGGCTCGGCCGTTTCGTCCCGGCCACAGGCGGCAAATGCCACGGTTGTCAGCGCAAGGATCACAATCAAAAGGCTCTTTCTCATCGTAGACCTCCGAGTTGCCGGACGGAGCACGACGCGTGCCGTGCTGAACGGGGGTTCGGGTCGGCAGAGGCTTTCCGAGGCGAGACGGACAGGATGCAGCAGGCTCGACGGCCTGACGAGAGACTCGAGAAGACGAGCTCACGCTACTTCTCGAGCAACTTCTTCCAGTTGCGAACGATCCGGACAGGCTCATCGTCCGCAGAGTCCAGCCTCTTGAGGACTAGAAGCCGGTCTCCGTCACCCCACACTACGGGAGCGTCCACTGTGTCCCGAATGACCGCGGGCTCCCCGATCTCCAGCGTCCCTCCGCGCACACGGATCGAGACGGCGCCGCTCGCACCGGAACCGCCATAGAAAAGCTCGCGCCCGTCGATGCTCCAGGAGATCGGCTGTGACCCCCCACTCCGCGTCACCTGCCACCGGTTCTTCCTCTGGGGAAAGTCGCTGATGTACGTCTCGTGGGACCCGGTCTCGTTGGAGGAGTAAGCCAGCCACCGCCCGTCGGGCGAAAGCCTGCCGCTCCCTTCGTCCGCCGCGGTGGCTGCGAACCGGTGAATCTTCGCGGGGGCATCGGCCGCCACCCAGACGATGTCGAATCCGGTGCCGGTCTCCTGCGTCTGGCCGATGATGATCCGCCCGTCGCGCGACCAGTCGACTGCGTAGAAGCCGGGATGCTCGAGCAGCATCGCCGGGGTCTCGGTCGCCGATGGAGTCTGAATCCATGTGCCGCTCTTCAGGCCCGAGGCGCCGCCGAGAGTCGACACCGCCACGCGGTCACCGCTCGGAGAAGGGATCGCCAGCACCACCGGAGAGGTGATGTTCCGAGTAATGCGGGTGACGTTCCCCGTGGCCAGGTCCATCATCCACACGCTCACCTCTCCCGACTCCTCCCGGCGGATGAACGTAGCGGTGCGCCCGTCCCCGCTCACCCTGGCGCCGGCGTAATTCCCAGGCTCACCCGCCGCTCCCAGTTCGCGTCCTGTGCGATCAGACCAGATGAACTGTGCCGGCGAAAAGCCTCCCTGCTGGTACGCGAGTACGCCGGAGGGAGAAACCGAGACGTGCGCGGTTTGACGCGGGAGAGAAGCCGCGACCCGGTCCGCGATCGGAGTCGGCGTGCCGACGACTGAAGCCTTTCCGGCGTCGAACCTTTGCGCGATCAGGTTCCTGTCGCGAACGTAGAAAAGAAAACCGGCAGCATGTTGTGGCTGCGCACCGGCAACGTTGAGCATCCTGATCACCGGGTCGCTGAGAGATGCCACCGCGATTCCGCTGTTGATCTCGTCGCCCCGGTCGCTCGCCGTCAGAAGGAAATGCTCGCCGTCCGGAAGGAAGTGGGGGTTCCTGTGGGTCCATTCCTCACTCGTGACTTCGGTTGCGGGAACCGGAGTGCCGCCGGCATCAGGCACCTTCATCAGCGGGCCAAAAATCTCGGGAGCGAAAACGATCACACCCTTCCGGCTCCAGGTACCGCCCCTTCCCTGCGGCGCGTCACAGAGCACCTGAACCGGCCCCCCCGACGCCGCGACCTTCTTCAGCTTTGCGTCTGCAAAGAAGGCGATCCACTCACCGTCGGGAGACCAGAACGGATAAATCGCTCCGCGGGTACCGGCGAGCACGGTCCGAGCTCCGCTGCCGAAATGGTGGACTGCCAGCTCCCCCGGTACCCCCCCTTGCATGGGGTTTCCCGCTCGCGGAGAGCTCCCGACGAACAACAGCCGCTCTCCATCCGGAGAAAAGGTGATCGGGCCCAGGAACGGTCCGGCAACCCCCTGGCCCGCGGGAAGGACCAGATCCGAACGAAACACGCTTCGTGCAGGCGCCGTGGCCGCCCGTTCGCGGGCGAACATGCCGGCAACCGCAAAGGCCGTGAGCCATCCCACCACTGCGAGCGCCAGCGTCACCGCGTTTTTCGATCTGCGCGATCGTGCCAGGGCGGATGGGACTCCGACCTGCGAGCCCGCCTCGCTGATCCAGCGCAGTTCGCTCGCCACGTCGTGCGCCGACTGCCACCGCTCGTCGGGATCCTTCTCCAGGCACTTGCGCACCACGTGATCCAGAGCCGGCGGCGTCATCGGAACGACTTCCGAGATCGGAGCGGGCTGCGCCGAGACGATCGCCGCGATCAGGCTCGTCCTCGACTTCCCCTCGAACGCCCGTCTCGCCGTCGTCATCTCGTAGAGGACCGCGCCGAGAGCGAAGATGTCGGTCCGAGCGTCCGCGGGAGTTCCTTCGAGCTGCTCGGGGGCCATGTATTGAAACGTCCCGAGAATCGTTCCTTCCTCGGTCAGCGGCTGCGCCTGGGTCGGAAGGCTGGTCAGGCCTCCAATTACTCCTCCCCGCTCTTCCGAAGATTTTGCAAGGCCGAAATCGAGGAGCTTCGCGCCGGACTTGGTGAGCATGATGTTCCCGGGCTTGAGGTCGCGGTGGATGATCCCCTTGCGATGGGCTGCATCGAGGGCCGTCGCGATCTGAGCGCCGTACCGCAGAACCTGGTCGACCGGCAGCGGGCCGCGCTCGAGGCGCTGGGCGAGCGACTCCCCCTCCAGCAGCTCCATGACCAGATAGTGCCGGCCATCCTGGCTGCCGACGTCGTGAATGGTGCAGATCTGGGGGTGGTTGAGCGAAGCGATCGCTCTCGCCTCGCGATCGAACCGTACCCGAAACTGCTCGCTCGCCGCAAACCCGGAAGGGAGGATCTTGAGAGCGACGTCGCGCCCCAGTCTCGAGTCGCGCGCGCGATACACCTCCCCCATTCCGCCCGCGCCGATGGGCGAAATAAGCTCGTACGCGCCGAAGCGCGTCCCTGATTCGAGTGTCATCGGATGGCGTGATTATAGGCGGGATTCCGGGTGGGACGAATAGGACGGATAGGACCCATAGGACAGGTCCGAAGTTCCCGGATTGGCAGAGGCGAGACCGGCCGTTGTTCTTGACCTCTCTTCTGGCTTCCTTTTTCTGGCTTCTTCCTTCGCCTTTTCTTCTGGCTTCTGGCTTCTGGCTTCTGCCTTCGCCTTCTGGCTTCTTCCTTCGCCTTCTGGCTTCTGGCTTCTCCTCGTCTATCCTGTGGCCATGACTCAGGCTCTGATTCTGATCGCACTCGCGGCCGTGGCCGGCATCGCCGTAGCCCTGCAGGGGCAGTTCATGGGGATCATGGACAGGACTGCGGGGACGATCAACAGCGTCTTCATCACGTACGGGACCGGCGGAATCGCAGCTGTCCTGATCTGGCTTTTCCGCCGCGAGCCGCTCGCCCCCGTACGCGAGATCCCGCCCTACGCCTGGCTTGCCGGTGCGCTCGGACTGGTCATCGTGGGTTCGCTCGGCTATGCCGCCCCACGCCTCGGGCTCTCACGCACGCTCGTCGTCATGGTGGCCGCCCAGCTGCTCGCCGCACTCGTAATCGACCACTTCGGGCTCTTCACGGCCACGTCCCGTCCGATCGATGCGATGCGCGCGGGGGGATTCGCGCTGACCATCGCCGGGGTCTGGCTCACGCTCCGGTGAGCGTCACGGCGAAGCGCGGCGTATCCGGTTCGCGCCCGTACACCGCCTTGACGTAGAGTGACGAGATGACGAGCCTCCTCGGCCATGTCCGCGAGCTCACGCGCTTTCCAGTCAAATCGATGGCCGGGACCGCAGTCGACTCGGCGGTCCTCGGGTGGCACGGTCTGGAGGGGGACCGGCGCTTTGCGTTCCGGCGCATGGGTGAACACAACGGCTTTCCCTGGCTCACCGCGAGCCGGCTCGCCGAGCTTCTCCTCTACCAGCCGCTCGGCATCGATGAGAAGAACCTCGTGCCCACTCACGTGCGCACGCCCGCTGGACGAGTGCTCGAGCTGCACAGCGAAGAGCTGACGCGAGAAATCACCGAGCGCTTCGGGAGCGCGGTGGAGTTGATGAAGCTCAAGAACGGGATCTTCGATGACGCCGCGGTCTCGGTGATCTCGATGGCGACGATCGCCGGCGTCGGTCGCGAGGCGGGAGTCGACCTCGATCGCCGCCGCTTCCGAGCCAACATCGTGCTCGATACTCACGGCGCCGAACCGTTTCTGGAAGATTCATGGATTGGAGGAACTCTGCTCTTCGGCGAACGCGGCATCGGACCCGAAGTGAGCGTGACCTCGCGCGATCTGCGCTGCGTGATGATCAACCTCGACCCCGACACGGCCGCGCATGACCCGCGGGTGATGAAGGCGGCCGTGCGGCTCAATGCGAACAACGCAGGCGTCTATGGAACGGTCGTGCGGACCGGAACGATCGCTGTCGGCCAGCCGGTCACCCTGATCACGAACGGGCGCGACTGAAACCGGGTTGGAGTTGGACCCCCGGAGAGCCCGGTCCCCACCCTGTTCACGTATAGTGATCGATCATGAAACCGCGCACTCTGATCCTCCTCTCCATCCTCGCGCTTCCTCTCCTCGCTGCAGACGCCACTCCCGCGAGATCGGAGTTCGACGCGGACCTCGCGCAGCGGCTCGGCGCGGACGAGCGAGGCATGAGAACGTACGTCCTCTGCATCCTCAAGACCGGTCCAAAGGATGCGGAGATCAAGGGAGAGCAGCGGAAGGAGATCTTCGCCGGACACTTCGCGAACATCAACGCACTGGCCGAGGAGGGCAAGCTCTCACTCGCCGGTCCGTTCGGGAAAAACGACAGGTCGTATCGTGGCCTCTACGTGTTCAACGTGGCGACGGTCGAGGAAGCCGAGCAGCTGGTGATCCTCGATCCGGCGGTGAAGGCGGGCATCTTCGTGGCGGAGCTCACGCCCTGGTATGGCTCGGCCGCGGTGATGACAGTCAACGAAACGCATAAGAAGATCGAGAAGCCGAAGGAGTAGGACTCCGGCCATGCGCACTCTCGGCATCGTCGGCGGCCTCGGGCCCGACTCCACCGTCGACTACTACCTGTCGATCATCGAGGCGTACCGGCGCCGGGTCGGAGACGACAGCAGCCCCTCCCTCCTGATCGACAGCCTCGACGTCCGCCGCGGAATCCGCATGCTCGACAACGGGGCGCTGGAGGACCTGACGGATTACCTCGCCACCTCGCTCGAGCGGCTGGCGAAGGCCGGAGCCGACCTGGCGGTGATCGCCGCAAACACCCCACACATCGTGTTCGATCAGCTCGAGCCGCGCTCGCCGATTCCCCTGATCAGCATCGTGCGCGCGACACGCGATGCTGCGCTCGCCGCAGGAGCTCGACGCCCTGCGCTCCTTGGGACGGGGTTCACGATGAGCGGCGACTTCTACCCTCGCGTTTTCGCCGAGGCGCGGATTGCGCTGGTTCCTCCTCAGCCGGACGAACGGGCGCGCATCCATGAGATCTACGTGGACGAGCTGTTGAATGGCAAGTTCACGGATGAGGCGCGCGACGTCATCGCCGGAATCATCGAAGCCATGATCGAGCGGGATGCCATTGACGCGATCGTGATGGCCGGAACCGAGCTTCCTCTGCTTCTTCGCGAACGCGACCTCCGTCTGCCGATTCTCGATACGACGCGGATTCACGTCGCGGCCGTGGTGGACGCGATCGTGTGAAGGGGTTGTCCGAGGCGTGAGTGATTGCGCCAAGTCACACGACAGTCACATCTCCCGCCGACAGGGTCCCCGCGTCAGCGGATTCCCCACCCCCCTGATCCCTTCCTTCGTCGCTATCGCTCCTCAGGACAGGCGCTCCTCCGCTCGGGATGACATGTGATATCTGACGTTGCGTTCGCCCCCGGTGGGGCCTCATCCTCTGCCGAAGTGCATTGAACCAAGGATAGACACTCGAATGCTCGAGCCCCTCGATTACGAAGCGGTCGGCCTGATCTCCGGCCTCGAAGTTCACCAGCAGCTCCTCACCCGCGAGAAACTCTTCTGCCGCTGTCCGTCGGGGCTTTATACCGAGACGCATGACGGCGAGGTGCTGCGGCACATGCGGCCGACGCTCTCCGAGCTCGGCGAGTACGACGGGACCGCGCTGATGGAGTTCAAGACGAAGAAAGAGATCGTCTATCTCCTGAATCACCGGAACGTCTGCACGTACGAGATGGACGACACGCCGCCGTTTCTGGTCAACCAGGACGCGATCGACGTTTCGATCGAGTTGTGTCTGATGATGGGAATGGACATCATCGACGAGGTTCACATCGCGCGGAAACAGTACCTCGACGGCTCGATCCCCACGGGCTTCCAGCGGACGGCGATCGTCGGCGTGAACGGCATCCTTCCCTTCCGCGGCCGCAACCTCACCATCACCCATCTGAGCGTCGAGGAAGATTCCTGCCGCGAAGTCCGCGACCGAGGCCACCAGATCGTCTGGCGCACCGATCGCCTCGGCATGCCGCTCACCGAGACGGTCACCGGGCCGGATCTCCGCACGCCGGACGAGGTGCGCGAGGCGATCCTCCTCTGCGGCATGGTCGCCCGCTCGACCGGTCGCGTGCGCACCGGCATCGGCGCGAGCCGCCAGGACGTCAACGTCTCCGTCCGCGGCGGAAATCGCGTCGAGATCAAGGGCGTGCCACGCGCCGGATACGCCGTCGCCCTGGTCCACAACGAGGGAATCCGGCAGCATCGCCTTCTCCAGATGCGCGAAGCGCTGCATGAGCGCGGCTTCACGACGCCGGACTCGATTCGCGTCGAGCCGATCGACGTCTCCGACATCTTCGCCGGAGTCGACCTCGGCTTCATCCGCCGCGCGCTCGACGCCGGAGGCCGCGTCTTCGCCGTGAAGGCTCCTGGCCTCGCCGGCTTCGCGCAGTACCCCACCCAGCCCGAAACGACCTTCCTCGACGAGCTCTCCGGCCGGATCCGCGTGATCGCCTGCCTCGACCAGGCCCCGATCGTCCTCTCCAGCGCGATCCTTCCCGAGTTTCCCGACAGGCACCGCGTCGTCGAGCGGCTGCGGAGGCGCGTGAAGCCGGAACCGAACGACGATTACTTCCTCGTCTTCGGCCCCGAAGAGGACTGCCACACGGCGGCCAACGAAATCCGGATCCGCTTCGCCGACGCGACCGAGGGGGTGCCGAAGGAAACGCGCCAGGCGCTCACGGGCGGCTTTACCACGTTCGAGCGGATCCTCCCCGGTCCTGACCGGATGTACCCCGACACCGACTCCCCGCCGACTCGGATCACCGAAGAGCGTGTGGCGACGGTCCGCGCGCGGCTCAAGCCCGCGCCGTGGGAACGGTTCGCGCGGTACGGATCGTGGCGCGTCCCCGACGAGACGACTGCCTATCTGATTCGAAAGGGCGGCGCGGAGATCGTCGACGCGGTGGTCGAAAAGACAGGCGTCGACGGACTCGTGGCCGCGATCGAGATCGGCCAGCGCGCGAAGGCGCTGCTGCGCGCCGGCATCCCGGTCGAGCGGCTCGGCGCGGCCGAGTGGGTCGCGGTTTTCGGCCTGCTCGCCGGCGGGCGGATCGCCCGCGAGGCCGTCCCCGTGATCGCGACGCGGATGGCGAAAGACAGTCTCTCTGCCGCCGACGCGGCCGCCGCCGAGGGGATTGGAGTCGTCGATCGCGGCGAGTGGCTCCCCGCCCTCGATACGCTCTCGATGGAGGGTTACTTCGAGGAGAAGGGCGATTCGGCCGACAAGCGGCTGCGCTTCCTCGCTGGCCGCGCCGTCGACGCGTTGC
>Ga0209347_1006128_pt1 | contig 10913 bp, 15 predicted proteins | sample AutmiccommuBRH23_FD_187382 | JGI IMG/M metagenome (GOLD analysis project Ga0209347, IMG submission 187382) | Deep subsurface microbial communities from Mt. Terri, Switzerland - Autotrophic microbial communities BRH/23 (SPAdes) (version 2) | ecosystem: Environmental > Aquatic > Deep subsurface >...
CCGATCGTGTCGGCAATCGCGCCGTGCCGCTTCATGAGGCCGACAGCCTTTTCGAGCGCCGCATCGTCGGTGACGTTCTCCTCGATGGCCTTCTTCCAGAAATTGCGTTCGGCGGGCGTGCCGCGCCTGTAGCTCAATATCACAGGAAGCGTCACCTTGCCTTCCCGGAAGTCGTCGCCGACGTTCTTGCCAAGTTCCCGGCTCGAGCCGCCGTAATCAAGGGCGTCGTCGATGAGCTGGAACGCAAGACCGAGATTCATGCCGTAGGAGCGCAGCGCCGCCCGGTCGGTACGCGACGCGCCGGCAATAACCGGTCCGACTTCCGCGGCAGCCGAAAACAGTGCCGCGGTCTTTGCCTTGATAACCGTGAAATGCTCATCCTCGGTGGTTTCAAGGTTCTTGGCGGCAGCAAGCTGCATGACTTCGCCTTCCGCGATAATGGTCGCCGCGGTAGAAAGAATGTCGAGCGCTTCGAGCGAACCGACGTCAACCATCATGCGAAACGCCTGACCGAGCAGGTAGTCACCGACGAGGACGCTGGCCTGGTTGCCCCAGATCATTCGTGCCGTCTTGCGCCCCCGGCGCATGCCGCTCTCGTCGACCACGTCGTCGTGCAGCAGCGTCGCCGTATGCATGAACTCGACGCTCGTCGCCAGTTTTACGTGGCCCTCGCCCGAATAGCCAAACAGTTGCGCGGCGGCGAGCGTCACCATGGGGCGGAGCCGCTTGCCACCGGACGAGATCAGATGGTTGGCGACTTCGGGGATCATCTCGACGTCCGAGCCGGCCTTTGACAGGATCAGTTCGTTGACACGTCCCATGTCGCCAGCGGTCAGTTCGATCAATTGCCCGATCGACGCGGCATCGCGCTTGCCGTTTTCGAGATTGAGGACTACGCCCAAGAAACACTCCCGTCATCATTCCGTACCCGACGGAATACCCACTTGCTTTGATTCTAGGTCGACATGTACGTGGTCGGCAAGGGGCGAATTGGCGCGGTATCATTGGGCATTGCCTTCCCGACATTTACAATGGCCACGCGACCTGCAAGTTTCAGCGCATGAAAGAGCTCATCCGCACCAACGACGCGGTCGTCATTTCCTTTGTGGAATCACTGCTTCGGGACGCCGGAATCGGCTGTTTCGTAGCCGACCAGAACATGAGCGTGCTTGACGGCTCGATCGGCATACTTCCCCGCAGGGTCATGGTCGTCGATGACGATGTCGATGCAGCGCGGCGAATCCTCATGGACGCCGGTATCGCCGACGAAATACGAGAAGGCTAGGCCTGCCGGGCCATGGCGCAGCTTCCGGCAAATACGGCAGACGCCTTCCATCGCGGGCGCTTCTGGCTGGTGCAGCCCAAGGATACCGGCCATCGAGCCGGCGCCGATGCGTTGATTCTCGCTGCCGCCGTGCCTACGGATTTTGCTGGAAGACTGGCCGACTTCGGCGCCGGCGCCGGCGCCGCGGCGATGGCGGTCGTGTCGCGTTGCGCGAATGCCGAAGCCGTGCTGGTGGAGAGCGAACCCGAAATGGCGCATTTCGCCCGGCTGACGCTCAATCACCCCCAAAACGCCAGCCTGCGCGAGCGCGCCTCGCTCCTGGTTGCGGATGTGACACTTGCCGGCGAGGATCGGGAACGGGCCGGCCTGGGACGCAACGCTTTCGATTTCATAATCATGAACCCGCCATTCAACGCGGCCAGCGACCGCGCCTCGCCCGACGTGATCAGGCAGAAGGCTCATGTAATGGCAGACGGCATGTTCGAGGACTGGATCAAAAGCGCGGCAGCAGTCCTGCGTTCACGCGGAGGCATCGCAATCATCGCGCGGCCACAGTCGATCGGGGCGATCCTGGCGGCCATGGATGGGCGCTTTGGCGGCGCCGAGATCGTTCCGGTGCATGCCCACGCCGAGCGGAACGCGATACGGATCGTGGTGCGCGCCTGGCGCGGGACGCGCGCGCCCCTGTCACTGATGCCGCCGCTTGTCCTGCATGAAGGATCCGACAATCGATTCTCTGCCCGCGCCGAGGCGATAAATGCAGGCGCGGCCTCACTTCTTGGGGACTGACGGGCGGGGCCGGCATTGCGCGTCGCCAGCGAATGCCTACATGCACAGTGAAGACAGACTATTTTCAGGAAGCCGGAGAGCCATTCGTGAGACGATTTTTGAATCGCCTGCTGCCAAAGTCGATGCAGTCGCAGGCGGTGGTCATTCCGGTGGTTCGCCTGCATGGGACAATCATGTCGGGCGGCGGACAATTCCGGCCCAGCCTCTCACTGGCCTCGACGGCTGGTGTTCTGGAAAAGGCGTTTGCGGCTTCCGAGGCGCCGGCCGTCGCCATCTCGGTCAATTCACCGGGCGGCTCGCCGGTGCAGTCGCGGCTGATCTACAAGCGGATACGCGACCTGGCCGCCGAGAAGAACAAATCGGTTCTGGTTTTCGTCGAGGATGTCGCTGCTTCCGGCGGCTACATGATCGCCGTCGCCGGCGACGAGATCATCGCCGACCCCTCGTCGATCGTCGGTTCTATAGGCGTGGTTTCCGCATCATTCGGCTTTACCGACCTGATGAAGAAAATCGGCGTTGAAAGGCGGGTCTACACGGCTGGCAAGAACAAGGCGGTGCTTGATCCGTTCAAGCCGGAAAAGAAGGAAGACATCGACCGGCTGAAGAAATTGCAGCTGGAGGTGCACGAGACCTTCATCGATCTGGTCAAGAACAGGCGCGGCACCAAGCTGGCAGACGATCCGGACCTGTTCACGGGCCTGTTCTGGACCGGGAAGAAGGGCGTCGAGCTTGGACTCGTCGACAGTCTTGGCGATATGCGCCAGGTGCTGAAAGACAGGTTTGGCCCAAAAACGCAGCTCAAGCTGATCACGACGCCGCGCGGCCTGTTTGGCCGCAGGCTCGGCGTGTTCGGCACTGACATCGCCGAGGCCGCCGCGCAAGGATTGTTCGATGCGGGAGAACGGCGTGCGCTTTGGGCACGTTTCGGCCTTTGAAAACGATCGGGAATACGGCTATCATGCGGGCCTGACCGACTTTCCGGCCAGCCCCCGGAAGGAGGAGTACAAAGTGCCGCAGATCATCTTCTTCGCAGCCGTAGGCATTGCCGCCTATGTCGGCTACCGTTCCTTCGTCAAGGAAGCGCAGCGCGTAACCGCCAAGGTGCGCCGTGCCGAAAAGCAGGCAGCCAGCGGCGCCACCGGAACGCTGGTTAAGGACCCCGAGACTGGCGAATATCGCCTGGCGAAGGACTGATTGCCACAAACTCCCGACGTTCCGCCTGAGCCCGGTTCCACCACGGAACTCGCGCCAGCCAAGATCAATCTCGCCCTCCACGTCACCGGCCGGCGTGACGATGGCTATCATCTGATCGACAGCCTCGTGGTGTTCACCCGTTTCGGCGACCGCGTCACAACGCAGGCCGCCGACGAAGACCGCTTCGATGTAACGGGACGGTATGCCGCGGGAGTGCCGCTGGGTGACGATAACCTGATCCTCAAGGCTCGCGAGGCGCTGCGGGCGCATTGCGGGGCCGATCAAACGCCTCCGGTCGCCATCTCGCTCGAAAAAAACCTGCCCGTCGCGTCCGGCATCGGCGGCGGCTCCAGCGATGCCGCGGCGACACTGCGCAGCCTGTCCAGACTATGGGGTCTCGATCTCGATCAATCCGAACTCGCGCAGATCGGCGTCCGGCTGGGCGCCGATGTGCCAATGTGCCTGATCGCCAAGCCGTTGTTGGCGCGCGGCATAGGCGACGAACTGTCGATGGTGGCCGATTTCCCGTCACTGGGCCTGGTGCTGGTCAATCCGGGCGTGGGCGTCGCCACGGCCGAGGTATTCAAGGCGCTTGCCAGCGCCGACAATGAGGACCTGCCGCGCCCGCCGGATCACTTTGACTTCCACAGCATGCGCAACTGGCTCGAGACGACGCGCAACGATCTGGGCCCAGCCGCCGATGCGATTGCGCCATCGGTCCGCTACGGCTTGGCGGCGCTGACCAAGGCCGATGCCGGATTTGCCCGCATGTCGGGCTCGGGTGCGACCTGCTTCGGGCTCTATGAGACCGGCAACGTGGCAAAGCGGGCGGCGGCGATCATCCGCAAGCGCCAGCCAAACTGGTTCGTTGCCGCGACCCGCAGCATTCCCTCGGAGGAAGCATGAACCGCATTGACGAGAGCCGGAGTTTCGTGGCCGTCGGCATCGCGGTGCTGACCGTTTCAGATACGCGCAGCCTGGCCGACGACAAGTCGGGGCAAACGCTGGCCGACCGCATTGCCGAGGCGGGCCACACACTGGCGGCCCGCGCCATCGTGACCGACGATGCGGACAAGATCCGCGAAACGGTGCTTGGCTGGTCGAAAGACAAGAACATCGATGTGATCATCACCACGGGGGGGACCGGCTTCACGGGACGGGACGTGACGCCCGAAGCGCTGGAGCCGATCTTCGAAAAGCGCATGGACGGCTTCTCGGACGTGTTTCACCGCATCTCCTATGACAAGATCGGCACTTCGACGATCCAGAGCCGGGCGACCGGCGGCGTCGTCAACGCAACCTTCGTATTCGTGTTGCCGGGCTCGCCCGGCGCCTGCAAGGACGCCTGGGACGGCATCTTGAAAGCGCAGCTCGATTACCGGCACATGCCGTGCAATTTCGTCGAGATCATGCCCAGGCTGGACGAGCATCTGCGGCGCGGCAGCACCGCATGAGGCGCTATTCGTCGTGTGCCGGGACGCCGTATCTGATGATCGGCAGCGGTCGCGCACCTGAGAATACCGGCACCGGATAGGCGTGGGCGAGGCTCGGCGCCGGATAGGCCGGGACCTGCGTGTAATGCGTGCCGTAATAGATCTGCTGGCCGGTCGGCGGCGCCCACGAGGGAGCGGGGCGCCAATGTTCGTGACCGGATACATCGACATAGACGCTGCCGTCCGCCGACCCGAACAAATCATGGGCAAGGCCTGCACCGGGCATCATCGCCGTTGCGGCAAGCGCGGTGAAAATGGCAAGACGTGTCATGGCGGTCCTCCGTGCGGAAACGATGCCGGTATCTACCATTTTCGAGCGTATGCGTTCCAACTGGCTTCCAAAAACGCTTAACGAAGCGCTAAGCTCGCCGAGCGCATTACGGTTCGACTGAAGCGCCCGCGCCTATGCTCCGGGGCGCGGAGCAACCCGGATTTCCGAGGTTAACCGGCGCGAGGCAAGGCCCCTGGCAAGCGCCTCGGCGGTCGAAGCCCGGCGCAGCAGCGCCACCGCCTGGCTCCTGGTAATCAGCAGGCCGTCCGAAAGCGCCCGGTTGCCGGAGAATACGCGCGACAGGAACGGTGCACGGCCAATCCTCGAGCGAGAAAAGCGCGCCGGCATCTTCTGGCGCGATGTGTGAGCAACGACGCCCTCCATCCATCCCTCGACAAGACGGGCGCCAGGCTCGACCAGCAGCAGCCAGTCGCCCTTGGCCTGCCGGACACCGGCCGCAACGCCGCCGCTGACAAGGCTGCAGCCGGCGTGGTCGGCAACCCTGGCGGTCTGGTCTGTCGAAGCGTTGTCACAAACGATGACTTCTCGCACGACGCCCTCGATGGCACCGCCGATCAGTGACGCCAGCGTCTGAGCCAGCCCTTCCTCGTCGTTCCGCGTCTCGATCAACACAGTAAGCATGCCTAGCCGCATAGCCGAAACTGCTGGACTGCGCCAGTTGCGCACCCGTTCGAACCACGAACCAGCAGAAAGTTCTTGCTTTGTTCTATTGCTGGAAATAGGAATAGTTTCATGAAGACACCGATTCGACGCACTGCCGACACGCCGCGGGAGAGAGCCAGAATGGAACAGATAACACGCGCAGACATTGCAGCCTTTGGAGCCGGAAGGGCAGAGATGGCCAATGCGATGATCGAGCAGAGCGGAATCAGGGTGCGGCCGGACCGCAGCCGGGGCCGGGCTGCGGGGATTAACCCGAGTGGCCGCTTCGAGCCGACGAGCCGCGACGTCTTTGACGATGGCTGGAATTCGTTCGAGGACCTGCCGCCCTTCAAGACCGATGTGCAGGTCGAGAAGCCGCGGACCATCATCACCCGGAACGAATCGCCCGACATTTCCTTCGACCGTTCCATCAACCCCTACCGCGGGTGCGAACACGGCTGCGTCTACTGCTTCGCCCGCCCGACCCATAGCTATATGGGATTGTCGGCTGGCCTGGACTTCGAATCCAAGCTGTTCGCCAAGCCGGATGCCGCCAAGCTGCTGGACAAGGAACTTTCCAAGGAAGGCTATCAGGCGCGCACCATCGCCATCGGCACCAATACCGATCCTTACCAGCCGGTGGAGAAGCAGTGGCGGATCATGCGCGAGATTCTCGAGGTTCTCGAGGCGCGCAACCATCCCGTCGGCATCGTCACGAAGTCGGCGCTGGTGACGCGCGACATCGACATCCTGGCGCGCATGGCGGAACGGGGTCTCGCCAAGGTGGCGCTGTCGGTGACGACGCTCGACCGCAAGCTGGCGCGAACCATGGAACCGCGTGCGGCCACGCCAACCAAGCGCCTGGAGGCGATACGCGCCTTGAGCGATGCAGGCATCCCGACTTCGGTGATGGTGGCACCCGTGATACCGGGCCTGACGGATCAGGAGATCGAACGCATTCTCGACGCGGCACGCGCCGCCGGCGCCCGTGACGCCGGCTATGTGATCCTGCGGCTGCCGCTCGAGGTCAGCCCCATCTTCAAGGACTGGCTGTTGCGCCATTATCCGGATCGCTACCGGCACGTGATGTCGCTGGTGCGCTCGATGCGCAACGGCAAGGACTACGATGCCGAATGGGGCAAGCGCATGAAGGGGACCGGTCCCTATGCCTGGCAGATCGGCCGTCGTTTCGAGATCGCGGCGCGCAGGCTTGGCCTGAATGCCCGGAAGTCGCCGCTGAGGACCGACCTGTTCGTGCAACCCCGCAAGGGAAGCGAACAACTGATGCTGCTCTAACTGTCGTTTCCGCGCGTTCAGGCATCAATTTGCACAAGATCCGTCCGGCCGTTCCCCCGGCTTTGACGGCGCCTTCCCGGCCCGCCGCCCCTATCGGCCGGGAAGGCCTTGCGGAGAATCGGGGCCGATGCGAGCATTGCCGCACCATGGCTCGCCAGCGTTCCGATTCTCCGCCCCTGTTTGAAATGGCCGAAAGGCCTGACTTCAGCTTTGAGCTGAAGGCGATCGACGATGGCCAATGGCCGGTGGCGGGCATGGACGAAGCCGGCAGAGGCCCGCTTGCCGGGCCGGTGGTTGCGGCAGCCGTCATACTCGACCCGGATTGCATTCCCGAAGGGCTCGACGATTCAAAGCGGCTGTCGGCGCCACAACGCGAAGCGGTCTTCACCTCGATCCTCAGACTGGCGCTTGGCGTGTCCGTCGCCTCGCTGTGCGCCGAGGGCATCGACCGCAGCGACATCCGAAAAGCCAGCCTGGAGGCCATGCGGCGGGCACTGGCGGGACTGCCGCTGACAGCCAGACTGGCGCTTGCCGACGGCCGCGACGTGCCGCCGGGACTGACCTGTTCATGCAAGGCGCTGGTAAAGGGGGACCAACGGTCCCAGTCCATTGCCGCCGCGTCGATTGTCGCCAAGGTGATGCGCGACCGAATGATGCAGCATTGCGGCAGGGCAGACGCGCGCTACGGACTGGAAGTGCATATGGGCTACGCAACGAGGCGCCACCGCGCCGCCATCGATCTGCATGGGCCGGCGCCACGCCTGCACCGGCTCTCCTTCGCCCCCTTCAGGCTTGCCGCACGCGAAGAAGACGAGCCTGAACTCGCACAGATCTGACCTGCCGCATGGCAAAGAAAAAGCCGCCTGGTTTCCCGGCGGCTTTGGTTGCGTTGACGGAAGGGCCCGTCAATTGAGCCTGGATTTAACTTCCCCCAGGGAGGACTTGAATATTGCGGCGCCGGATTTCGCGTCGACCTTGTCGGCGAGCAGCTTGCGTGCCGCCTCCACAGCGATATCAACCGCACTGGCGCGAACCTCGATGACAGCCTCGCGTTCGGCCTGCTCGATCTTCTGCTCTGCCAGGGCAGTGCGGCGCGTGACATATTCCTCTGTCTTGCGGTGGGCTTCTTCAAGCAGCATGTCAGCCTCGCGCTTGGCGGCAGCCACGATGTCGGCCGCGTCCTTTTCAGCCTGCTTCCGCTTCTGCTGGAAGTCGGCAAGCAACTGCTTGGCCTCTTCACGCAGGCGCTTTGCTTCTTCAAGCTCATTGCGAATGTTGTTCGACCGCTCGTCGAGCGACTTCGAGATCAGACCGGGCACCTTGAAGTAGATGGCCACGACAACGAAAATGAGAAGAGCGACTGTGGCCCAGAACGTATTGTCCATAACGATCTCCTAGCCGCGAACCGACTTGACGGCCGCGGCAAGCGAGGCCTTGTCGACTTTATCGCCGATCAGCTGCAGCACGATGGCGGCCGATGTTTCCTCGGCGATGGCGCCGACTTCGCGCATGGCCGAAGACTTGATCTTGGCGATCTGCGCTTCCGCGTCAGATAGCTTCTTGCCAAGGCTTGCCTCGACCTTCTTGCGCGCCGCCTCTGCCTCGGCCTTCGAAGCGTCGTGCGCTTCCTGCCCGATGGCGTTGGCCCTGGCCTTTGCCTCGGCCAGTTCCTGCTCATAGGCAGCAACGGCGGCGTCGGCTTCCGCCTTCATGCGGCCGGCCTCGTCGAGGTCGGCGTCGATGCGAGCCGTGCGGTCTTCCAGAATGCCACCGACACGCGGCAACACGACCTTCTTCAGGAACAGGTAGAAGAGCCCGAAGGTGATGGCCAGCCACAGTATCTGCGACGGAAAGGTCGAACCATCGAATGGCGGAAACGAACCGCCATGTTCTCCGGCTTGCTCGGTATGCGCGCCGCCCTGTGCCGCATGTGCGCCGTCATCGACGGCTTCGCCATGGACGCCGCCTTCAGCCGGTGCAGTTTCCTGCGCATATCCCGGTGTCACAAACATTCAACTTCCCCTGTCCAGACGATCCGGCCGCTCCATGCGGCCGGGCGTGCCAGTGCTTGACTGTTCTTACGTGAAGAGCAGGAGCAGAGCGACGAGAAGCGAGAAGATGCCGAGAGCTTCCGTCACGGCGAAGCCGAAGATCAAACGGCCGAACTGGCCGTCAGCTGCCGACGGGTTGCGCAGGGCGCCGGAAAGATAGCTTCCGAAAATCGTGCCCAGGCCAATGCCTGCGCCGCCCATGCCGAGGCAGGCGATGCCCGCACCAATTGCCTTTGCTGCGTCTACTTCCATTTCCAACTCCTTGTGGATCGATAGTCTCTGTTAGTTACGGTTGGCGGGAACCCGCCGGCGAAATGTCCCTAGTGACCCGGATGCAGCGCGTCGTTGAGGTACATGCAGGTGAGCACCGCGAAGACATAGGCCTGCAGGAATGCGACCAGCACTTCGAGTGCGGTGATTGCGACCGTCATGGCCAGTGGAAGGACCGACCCTGCGACGCCGAGAAATCCAGCTGCACTGAGCGAAACGACGAAGCCGGCAAACACCTTCAGGGTAATATGGCCCGCCAGCATATTGGCGAACAGACGAACCGACAGGCTGATTGGCCGCGACAGGAACGAAATGACCTCGATCAGCACGACCAGCGGGATCAGGATGCCCGGCACGCCCTGCGGCACGAACAGCTTCAGGAAGCCGAAGCCGTGTTTCATGAAGCCGTATACCAACACGGTGCCGATAACCAGGAGCGACAGCGCGAAGGTGACGATGATGTGGCTGGTGACGGTGAAGAAATAAGGGAAGAGGCCAAGCAGATTGGCGACCAGAACGAACATGAACAGCGAGAACACGAAGGGGAAGAACTTCATCCCCTGCGAACCGGCCGCGTCGCGCAACATGGACGCGACGAACTCATAGGACATTTCGGAGATCGACTGCATCCTGCCCGGAATCAGGGAGCGGCTTGACGTCGTCAGAAACAGAAAGGCGGCGGCGACCGCCACGGTGGCGACCATGAATGCGGAAGAGTTCGTGAACGAAAGATCGAGCCCGCCGACTTCGATCGGAATCCATTTCGTGATCTGAAACTGATGGATTGGATCGTTGGCCAAATCGGCCCCCCTTCGGCTAGCTGCACCCGCAGGCGCGATTTATTCTTTGTCGGGCTTTCTGTCACCCTTTTCAGGGACTTTCAAACCCGTATCCGCAACCATCCCCGCAGACCGCAGGACATTGAGCACACCTGCCCCAAATCCCAGCAGCAGGAATATGATCAAACCCCAGGGCGACGTTCCCGCCACCTTGTCGATCACCCAGCCAAGGCCGGCACCGACAGCAATTCCCGCGATGAATTCGCTGGAGAGCTTCATTGCCTGCCCATACCCGGCTACACTGCCGGATCCGGACCCTTGTTTCCCCTCTTGCCTGCCCGGCAATCTCGTTGCAAGCGATGTTTCGAGATCGCGCCGGCGGCGCTCTAGTTCGTCGTCGCCAACGGCGGCTCTGTCCTGCCTGCCCGGTCCGGATTTTTCGGTTTTGTCTGGCCCTTTCGATGCGGCCATCGCAACCTCCTTGCCGGGCGAGCGGGACACCTGCCCGTCTGCTCCAAGTCGCGCGCAACATAGTTAGGGCCCATGGCCCCGTCAAGTCGGAGGAAGGACCAAGAATCGCCGTATTTACTACAATAAAATCAATGACTTAAATTGGTGCGACATCGTGCCCAACCGAAATCCGGGGCCCTGCCTGGCGAATCCCCGCCATTCAGGATGGCCGAAAGAGAGGAGAGTACTGGAAAAGCGGGCTAACTCCAGCCGCCGCCATAGGTGCGGTAGAAGATGTGCAAGCCGATCTTTTTCATCTTCTTCATGGTGTTTGCCCAGCGCGGAGCCACGTAGGTCGCGTGGTAGTGTGTG
>Ga0209347_1006129_pt1 | contig 10912 bp, 10 predicted proteins | sample AutmiccommuBRH23_FD_187382 | JGI IMG/M metagenome (GOLD analysis project Ga0209347, IMG submission 187382) | Deep subsurface microbial communities from Mt. Terri, Switzerland - Autotrophic microbial communities BRH/23 (SPAdes) (version 2) | ecosystem: Environmental > Aquatic > Deep subsurface >...
CGCGGGAACGAGCCGGGCTGGAGCCTCAGCATCACCGATACGATGATCGTCCTTCTCGCCGATTATGGCGAACGACGCATCGCCGCGCCGAAACCCGCACCGGAAGAAGGCGACGGATTCACCCGCTACGCCGTCCCTGCGGAAGAGCTCATCGTCACGATCGAACACAAGCCGTGCGCCGATGATGCGACCGGCATGCCTTATCCGGACCGGGTGAGCGTCGCGCTCGGCGACCGCGCCTTCAACGGCTGCGGCGGCGAGCCGGCAAGCCTTCTTACCGGGGGCGAGTGGGTGGTCGAAGACATCGACAATGGCGGCGTCATCGACAGTTCGCGCGCGACGCTCAATTTTGGCGAAGACGGCAGAGTCAGCGGTCGAGGCTCCTGCAATACCTACAGCGCGCCTTACACGCTTACGGGCGAAGGGCTGAGCTTCGGCAACGCCGCGGCGACCCTGAAGGCGTGCGCGCCGGCGTTGATGATGCAGGAGCAGCGTTTCTTCGACGCGCTTTCGAGCGTGGTGCGTTTCGAGATCGACGAGACGGGCGCATTGATCCTGTTTGCGCCTGACGGGCGGCGCCTTCTGGCGCGCCGCGAAGGCTGATGGAGCTTACAGCCGCGTCGCCTCGATGATGGCCGCAGCGCCTTTCGCCAGAAGATCGAGACCGGCGGCGCGGCCGATTTCTCGCGGGCGATCCGCTGCGCCGGACTGACGCGTTTCGATCACCTTAGAGCCATCCTCGCTGATGACGGCGGCCCTAAGGTGCAACTGATCGCCTGCAATCGTCCCGTGCCCGGCGATCGGCGAATTGCAATGTCCGTTTAGAACCCACAACACTTCGCGTTCGGCCTCCGCGCAGCGGCGGGTTTCGAGATGGTCGATGGCCGCGAGGCGCAGCCGCAGCTCCCAAGCCTTGAGAGGACATTCGACTGCAACGACGCCCTGCCCCACCGCCGGCAGCATTTCATCGACCGAAAAAAGATATGTCGCGCGCTCGGCCAGCCCCACCCGGATCAGCCCGGCCTGCGCCACGACCAGCGCGTCGGCGGGGCCGACCTCCCGCCCGTCGGGGAGCTTCTGCATCGCGCCCTCGTCAAGCTTACGGATGCGCGTGTCGGCCGCGCCGCGGAAATGGATAATTTCCGCTTGCGGATAAAGCCGGCGCAAAAAAGCGGCGCGTCGGACGGAATTGGTGCCGATCTTCAAATGCGCGGCTTTCAACTCCTGCACCCGCGCCAGCGTCAGGCCCGGCCGCAACACCAGCGCGTCGCAAGCCGGTTCGCGTTTCAGCATTGCCGCGATGACAAGGCCCGGCGCTTCCTCGTCGCCGGGCATGTCTTTCAGTGAGTGCATCGCCGCATCGAGACCGCCGGCGCGCATGGCGTCGCGAATTTCGGAAACGAATGCGCCGCCTTTGCCGCCGTGGCGCTGAAGCTTGCTGACCTGGTCGCGATCGCCTTGCGGCGTGAAGCGCACGACTTCAGGCGCGAGGTCAGGCCACGCGGCGCGAAGCTGCGCGGCGACTTCGTCCGTCTGCGCGATCGCCATCGCGCTTGATCTCGTTCCGATGCGCATCAGCTCTAGGGGTTGGCGGCCAAGTGGGCGCTTGATAACGCAAGCCCGCCCGCTATGGGAAGCCGACGCGGTGATTTGCCGATAATCTTGCGGTTTCCGCCGAACAGGCCCCGTCGCGTCGAAAGCAACTCCCGCTTCCGCCTCAGCCGTTGCCCGCCGTTGAGGCTGACAGACGCTGGCCATCGAAGCTGGTGACGGAACAATACACGCCTTTGGATTTTAGGCGCACGCAAAGAGCGTCGGCCTTTTCCTGTGTGGCGAAGCCCCCGCCCACCAACCGCAGGAAAGCGCCCCGGTTCTCGATCGTGACCCGCTCGACTCGCGGCTCCAGCAGTCCAAGCTCGTCGGGATTCTCGCGCTGCAACTTGCGCCAGCCATTCCGCGCCTCGGCTTCATGACGATAGGAGGCGAGATGCACCCCGTACATAACGCTGGTGAGCGGAATGTCGCCGGCCGCCTCGTTTTCGAACACTGTCTCTTCCAGCGAGGCGAAAGAGGGTTGCACGAGCCGCGGCGAGGAATCGACAGGCGCTGGCGCCCCGGCGAGCGCCTTGTCCGCCTGGGGCGCGGCCACGACGGTTTCGGGTTTGACTGCGGGCGCGCTGGGCGCTGGCGGCGCGGGAGTGGGGGCTTGCGCAACCGCTTCCGGTTCAATCTTCGCTGCGGCGGCCTTGGCGGCCTGCAAGTCGGCCAGTTGCTTGGTCAGGCGCGCATTTTCGGTTTCGAGTTGCGCGACCTGCGATTCGAGCTCGGCTGTCCGCGCGAAACTCCAGGCGAGATCATCTGCGGCCGCGCCGGTGATCGCCGGCTCTTCCGTGCCGCCGCCAAGCGTAGCGCAGCCCGACAGGACAGCCGCAGCGGCCAGGGCCGCCAGGCTGCGGATAATAGGCAGGCCCGTTAATCCCGCCATCTTGCGCGGGGTCGCCGGGTGTCGCATGAGCCTCTCCGAAGTAAGCTGAATACGCATCAACAGGGCTTGTCGGATGTCGCCAGTAGGACCTGATTCTCAATTGGGCGTCGCCCGCACCTTAAAGGCGTTGCGCGCCCGCGTCGACGGCTGGCGATCAACCGGCCTGACCGTAGGCTTTGTGCCGACAATGGGCGCGCTGCACAAGGGGCACCTTTCCCTCGTACGCCATGCGGCCAAGCTTTCCGACCGCGTGGTCGCGAGCATTTTCGTCAATCCAAGGCAATTCGCGGTCAATGAGGACTTGGCGACCTATCCCAGAAATGAGGGGGCGGACCTCGAAATGCTGGGCTCGGCGGGCTGCCATCTGGCGTGGTGTCCGACGCCCGAGGAGATGTATCCGACCGGCTACCAGACCTCAGTGTCGGTCGCCGAGGTGGCGGCCGGACTGGAAAGCGAGTCGCGACCGCATTTTTTCGGCGGCGTCGCAACTGTTGTCTGCAAACTGTTGAATCAGGTTCGGCCCACGGTCGCGGTGTTCGGCGAGAAGGATTACCAGCAGCTCCTCGTCATCAAGCGCATGGTCAGGGATCTGGACATGAGCGTGCAGATTGTCGGCGGCGAGACTGTACGCGAGCCGGACGGTCTCGCCATGTCGTCGCGCAACGCATACCTCACCGCAGACGAGCGCCGGATCGCCGGCAAACTCAATGGCGTGCTGTCAGATCTTGCGGAAAAACTTGAAAAAGGAGCGCCGGTTGAGTCGGCGATGGCCGAAGGCCGGGGTCTGCTTGAGACGGCCGGGTTCGACCGGATCGACTATCTGGAGACAAGATGGGCGGCCGATCTCGGGGCGGTGGGGCTTGGATCCCTCGAGACCGGCGCGCCGGCGCGCATTCTGGCGGCGGTGGCCGTCGGGCGAACGCGCTTGATCGATAATTGGCCCGTGGAGCGGGCTTAAGCGTCGGACCCGGCAAGTTTGGCTTCGCGAACGGCGAAGGACGTCAACTCGGCCTTGGCGAGCGCGCCGTTGCGATTGCGGTCGGCGGCGGCGAACCGGGCCGCCTGCTCGCCGAGATATTCGTCAGCGGAGAGCGACGCGTCATCCCCGGCCAGCGCGTAAAACTCAGCACGGGCGACTGCTTCCACGCGCGCGCGCTCACCGCCCGAAAGGGCGGACGGCGCGGCGATCGGCAAGCTTACAATATTGGCGTTGTCGCCGCCGGTTTCGATGGCGATAAAACCGTTGAGCCGCGATAGTTCGGCTGTGACGATCGCGAGCGAGGCGTATTCGTCCGCATCGAGAGCGCCGGAGCTGTCCAGGTCGGCGCGGTCGAAAACTGTCTGAGCATGGGCTCGCGCGCCTTCTGCGCTCAGCATGCCGACAGTCTCGCCGTAGGGATAGGCTGCGTCCTTCATGCCGGAAGCGAGCGCGGCGCTGACGCCTATCGCTATCAACGCGACGGCGGGAGCGGCGAAAGCAGCGGTGATGTCGCGGATCATCGGTAACTCTCCTCGTTTACAGGGAGATAATGGGCGCCCATCGCGGCGCCAGAAGGGGAAAATCAAGACGTTGTGAGGGCGATTTGGGCGGGATTTGGGCGCGCCGAACTTACGGCTCGGTAACGCTCCGCAAATACGCCTCTATTGCGGCCTGCCTGCCATACTTCGCCAGCCGAGCGGCGTCCCACGCCACATCAACATCCTGCCGTGCGCCAGCGCAGCTTCACATCGCCATTCGCGAAAACGTGCGGAAGCATTAGCTTGCAGCATCTTCAAGCTCAAGCATGCGGTCGATGGGTTATTCCGCCGGTTGCAATACCGGCGATGGAGGCGGACCGTTGGCGTTCGCTTCTCCCCTCATCCGCGCCCACCGCTCCTTGATCATTTTCGAAGTCAGGCGCGAACCGTCCGGCGACCAGCCGGGCGGGCCGAACATGTAGCCGAGCGCCTCCTTCGGCGATCTGGCGTTTTTCACATCACGGGCGATCCCGAACCATTCGTGGAAGGAAATGACCAGCGGATTGAACGTCCCGAGATTTTTGATGATGCCGTAACGGCATTTCTCTTCGTCCTGCTCCGGCACGAACGTTCCGAACATCCGATCCCAGATAATCAAGGCCCCAGCATAGTTGGCGTCGAGATAGCGCGGGTTGGTCGCGTGGTGGACGCGGTGATGCGACGGCGTGTTGAAGACCCATTCGAACGGACCCATGCGGCCAATCTGTTCGGTGTGAATCCAGAACTGGTAAATCAGGTTGAGACCGCCGACGAAGAGAATCATCGCCGGATGGAAGCCAAGCAGGATCAGCGGCGTCTTGAACAGAAGCGGCCCGATGATCCCGCCGGTCCAAGGCTGCCGAAGCGCGGTCGTCAGGTTGTAGTGTTGCGACGAGTGATGGACGATATGGCTCGCCCAGAACCAGCGCCGCTCATGGCTGATGCGATGCCACCAATAGTAACGGAAGTCGTCGAGCACGAAGGCGAGGACCACCGCCCACCATGTGTTGGGGATACGCAGCGGCGTAATCTCATAGGCGGCGACATACGCCGCGAATACTAGCGCCCCGCCGCCTAGGAGAGGCGCGATCTGGCTGCCGAGCCCCATCAGCAGGCTCGCCGCCGAGTCGCGCGTTTCGTAACGCCCGCGTTTCGTCGCGCGCCAGATCGCCATCTCGATCAGGACGAGAAGCACGAAGCCCGGCACCGCAAGGGTGACGACGTCAGGGAATGTCATTTCCATGAGGCGCAATATAGCCCGCGCCGGAAAGCCTGCCAGCCCAGCGCGCAGCCTCTTCAGGGGAGCCGGCGGCAAGGGTCAGCGCCCATTTCGAGGGGTCGTGAAGGCTTGCGACGATCTTGTCGCCTTCGACCTTGACCGGAACAGCGCCGAGGGCCGCCCGTCTTGTGGCCAGCCCATCGCCCAGCGCAAAGACGAACGCAGCTTCCGCGCCGTCTTCAGAAAGCGCCGCCGCGCTCTTCCCGTCGCCGCCGAACAGCCACTCGCTCGGGCGGAAATCCGGCTCGTCGAAAGCGAGCCGGTCGCGCGCCGCGGCTTCGTCCAGCGTCGCCGACTTCCATCCGCCTAGCAGAAACGACACAAGGACCAGCACTGCGACGCCGCCGAGAGAAATCAGCAGGTCGAGATAGAGATTGCCGGTCATGCGCCAACCCTCCGCGCCCTGTCCCGCGAAAGCGGGGCGAGCGCCGGCAAGATTAACCGACGATCTCGGTATCCTTGAAGAAGAACGTGATTTCCTGAGCCGCCGTATCAGGGCCGTCGGAGCCGTGCACGGAGTTCTCGCCGATTGACTCGGCGAACTCGGCGCGGATCGTGCCCGGAGCAGCGTCCTTGGGATTGGTGGCGCCCATGATCTCGCGGTTCCGCGCGATGGCGTTCTCGCCTTCGAGAACCTGCACCACGACCGGGCCGGACATCATGAACTCGACCAGTTCGCCGAAAAACGGGCGTTCCTTGTGGACGGCGTAGAAGCCTTCCGCCTGCGCCCTCGTCATGTGGATGCGCTTGGACGCGACGACCCGGAGGCCGCCTTCCTCAAACTTGGAAATGATCTTGCCCGTAATATTCCGGCGCGTTGCGTCCGGCTTGATGATCGAAAAAGTGCGTTCGCGCGCCATGGATATTAGTCCCTTGTGGAAAACTGCATGTTGGGCGCGGTTCCTAGCAACGCTTTCGCACTGCGGCAAGGTCAGGCGGATGCGAGGTAGTTAAATCCAACCCTGAAAGCGGGCAAAGCAAGGGACAGGGGCTTGAAAGCGCCCTTTATGCCTGGCCATCCTTCCTCTCGGAATACCTCCCCGGCCAAGGCGACGCCTGACGAAAGCAGCGCCGCTTTCACGGCGCTGCACTCTCGTTCTATAGCGATGGGCCGGTTTACTCTCGGGGAGCAGCCGGCTCGCCGGCGGTCAGGGCCGCAAACGTCATCTGCTCTTCGTCGCTCAATTGGGCGTCGCCGTCAGCGTCCGCTTCATCGAACCGGGCGAGGAATGCCGCACGCAGTTCTTCCTTCGAAAGGATGCTGTCGTCGCCGGCCGCTTCCGCGAAAGCCGTATCGACGGTCGCAGGGCCGGCTTCGGCGGTTTGCGTCGAGCCCGGAGTGGTAGACGGCTCGACTGTCGGATCAACCGTCTCGCCTGGGACAGCCGGCGTCGACTGGGCCATGCTCGCATCGCCCTCAGCGCTCATAGCAACCGTCATATATTCGCTGCGGTCGAGCATGCCGTCGCCATTAGCGTCCGCCTGCTCGAAAGCCGTCGAGGCCGCTTCTTCAGCGTCGCTCTTCACGCGGACATCGGCGATGGCGACAATCGGGCCTTCCCTCAACGCGCTGGAAGAATCGACGCCGCCGGCGTTCGGAACGCCGGTTTCCTGCGCCATTCGCTCCTGATCGGTCGGCTGGCCTGCGAGCGTTTCATCATCGGCGGGATAAGAGTCCTCAGTTTCGGAGTATTGGGTCGTGTCACCGCTGCTGACGTCGTCATAAGTGGCGGACTCCTGTCCGCAGGCGGCCAATCCTAAAGCCATAAGAGCGGCGACTGACGCCGCGCCAAGAAATCGTTTGCTCATCTCGTGCTCCTCTATTTCGGCGCTCATTGCTCGAGGAGCGCCCACAAAAGAAACACTGGCCTCACTGCATGGTTGCGCCGCGCTTAATGAACTCCCGGAAAGTTCTACTCGAAGCGGTTGCGGTCGCGGAAAGTGACGATCTGGACTTTGTCCTCGCCCACATGATCGCGGATCGTTTTCGGCAGGTTGACGAGACAGAAGCGGCTCCACTCGTTCGCCTCCAGCACCGAAAACATCACGCTCGTCGTGCGTTGCATCAGCGCATAGCTGAACACAGTAAATGCTGCTCCCGAAGCGAGGATAGCGAGCGGCGCGCCGTCAGGCGCAGGGAAGAACCGGCCCGCCGCGTAGGCCGCTCCCCCCGTAATCGCCAGCGAGGCGAACGCGCCGGCGAGCCAGTACAGGATCGTGTTGCGGCGGATCTGGTAGAAACGATTGCGGATCATCAGTTCGCACAGGAGCAGCCGCATGGCGAACCATTGATAGGTCATGGTCCATACGCCCGCTTCTTCCTTCAATTCGTCCGCCTGCGCCATGCGCATGTTGCGTTCGACGTTCAGGGCGCGGCGCTTGGCGACCTGAAAGTTGTTGTTGATGCGGGCGAATTTCGACGTGATGTAGTTGTCGAGATTGAGCAGGTTGCGCTGCTGGGCGACCAGAAACGGCCAGCTAAAGAGGATTAGCGTCAGAATGAACCCGCCAGCGGCGGCGAGCAACGACGCGGCGAAGATGCCCGCGCTTTTCACATCCGACGCTCCTACGAGTGCGGCAAAGCTTTCCCCGAGCGCCGGCGCAAGCGTCAGCCCACTGGCAAGGCTGACGATGAGAAGGATCGGCGCATAGACCACCAGCAGCCGCTTCGTGTTGCTGTTCAGCGTGCGCCGGAACAGGGTCATCACCTCGAGGAAACGCTGATCGATCGAATTCTGGCCGAAGCCGAGCGCATTATTGAGATACTGCTCCTCGACTTCCTCGTAGAAGAGGTCGCCGCGTGCGAACAGCGGGAATGCCGAATTGTAGAACTGGTCAGCATACTGCAAATGCTCGCGCGCCTCATCGAGCCCTAGATCCGAAGCGGAGCGCTCCGTGAGTCTGGGCCTTGGTAATTGCCGGAAGCACAGCGCCTCGATGCCGCCCGGGGCTTTTTCGGCGAACTCCTCCCCGAGAATTTCGCGCGGCGCGGCTTTCTTCGCCGCCGATCCCGCCCCGGTCTTGCCTGCCGCCCTCGCCGGCGGTGCGCTTCCGCGCAGTAGCCGCGCCAAAAACCGGAACGGCGCCGTCAGGATGCGAATGATGAACGCCAGCATAGCCCCTCCTCTCTCCCGGGCGCGCGCACGCGTCCGCTCCTGAAGGGGCGCCCTCGCCCTCAAGCAGCGCCCGGACACGGCCGGCGACACAACTTGTCCGAATGCTTGAAAGGTGGGCGCCAGAATGTCGCAGATCAAGGGCGCATCGATTGCGCAAAACGCAGGGGGCCTTGCAAAATCTTTCGGTCCGGGGCCTAACCCGCGGCCATGCTCCACATCAACGACGTCACGTACCGTATTGAAGGCCGCGTCCTGCTCGATCAGGCGACAGCGGCGCTGTCCGACGGCTGGAAGATCGGCTTTATCGGCCGCAACGGTACGGGCAAGTCGACACTGCTGAAAATGATCCGCGGCGAAATCCACCCGGATGCGGGCGAGGTCTCGGTGCGCAAGGGGCGGCGCATCGGCGGCGTCGAACAGGAAGCGCCCGCAAGCTCAATGAGCCTCATCGAGACGGTGCTCGCGTCCGACACGGAACGCGCCGCCCTCCTCCACGAAGCTGAAATCTCCCGCGATCCGCACCGCATCGCCGAAATCCACATGCGCCTCGCCGATATCGGCGCGCACACGGCGGAAGCGCGCGCCGGGGAAATTCTCGCCGGGCTTGGCTTCGACGCCGAGGCGCAGCTTCGCGCCTGTTCGGAATTTTCAGGCGGCTGGAGGATGCGCGTCGCGCTTGCGGGGGTCCTGTTCTCAGCGCCCGACCTTCTCCTCCTCGACGAGCCGACCAACTATCTCGACATCGAGGGCGCGATCTGGCTCGAAGCCTATCTCAAAAAATACCCTTACACCGTGCTGATCGTCAGCCATGACCGCGATTTTCTGAACCGCGCGGCGACACATATTCTGGCGCTCGAAAACAAGAAGCTCACCGTCTCCGCAGGCGACTACGACACCTATGAGCGCCGCCGCGCCGAAGCGCGCGCGCTCGCCGTCTCGTTCCGCGCGCGGCAAGAAGCCCAGCGCCGGCACATGCAGGAGTTCATCGACCGCTTTCGCGCCAAGGCGTCGAAGGCCAAGCAGGCCCAGAGCCGCATCAAGGCGCTGGAAAAAATGCAGGTGGTCGCAGCGCCCCTCGAAGAGCGCACGACGCCCTTCAATTTCAAGAACCCGCGCCCGCCAATGGCGCCGCCGATCGTGCGCCTTGTCGACGCCGACCTCGGCTACGAGGAAGGAAAGCCGATCCTGAAAGGCGCCAATCTGAGGCTCGATCAGGACGACCGGATCGCCATTCTCGGGCCAAACGGCGAAGGCAAGTCGACCTTGGTCAAGTCCATCGCCGGGCGGCTGAAGCCGCTCTCTGGCAATGTCTTCAAGCATAAGAAGCTCGACATCGCCTATTTCGCCCAGCACCAGCTCGACGAGCTGAAACCCAAACAGTCCGCGCTCGATCATGTGCGCGAGCTGATGCCCGACGCCACGGAGGCGCAGGTGCGGTCGGTTACGGCGCAGCTTGGGTTCAACTATGAGAAAGCGGAAACGACGGTCGAAAAACTGTCAGGCGGCGAGAAGGCGCGCCTGCTCCTCGGCCTCATCACCTTTCACGGCCCGCACATCATCATTCTCGACGAACCGACGAACCATCTCGACATCGACTCGCGCGAGGCGCTGGCCGAAGCGCTGAACGATTACGCCGGCGCCGTCCTGCTCATCACTCACGACGCGCACCTCGCCGAAGCGGTCGCCGACCGGCTGTGGCTGGTGAAGGGCGGCAAGGTCGAACCCTATGAGGGCGATATCGACGATTACCGGGCGCTCATCCTCGACGCCGGCAAGACCACCTCAAAGAAAGCGCCCACTAAACGAAATGACGAACGCATCGCGTCTCGCAAGGACGGCGCGGCGGCGCGCGACTCTATCAGCCCGTTGAAGAAAAAATCGGACGCCGCCGAAGCGCGCCTCGCCGAGCTAAACGGCATTCTTGTCAGGCTCGACAAGGCGCTCGCCGAACCGGGCATCTATGAAAAGAACGTTCCGCGCGTCCTGAAACTGCAACGAGAGCGCGCGGCCCTGACGGCAGCCATCGCAAAGGCCGAAGAAACATGGCTGGCGGCGCTTGAAGCGTATGAAAATGCGAAAGCCGCCGTCGACGCCTGACGGTCGCGCTACGCCGCAGCCTCTTCCTGCGCCTTTTTCACCCGCTTTTCGGCCATCCGCACCGAAATCACCGACGTCTCATAAAGAGCGATAATGCAGGCGCCGAGAACGACCTGGCTGAACGGATCAGGCGGGGTCAGAAACGCGGCAATGATGAAGATGACGACAATGGCGATGCGGCGGTTCTTGACGAGGAACCCTGAGTCGATGATGCCCGCGCGCGCCAGCAGCGTCAGAAATACCGGCAACTGAAACGCGAAGCCGAAGGCGAGGATCAGCGTCGTCACCAGCGAGAGATAGTCGCCGACCCGCGTCAGCAACTCGTAATTGGCGGGCGAGCCTTCCGCCGCCTGCGCTTCGAAGCCCACCGCAAAACGCATCACGAACGGCATCATGACGAAATAGACGAGGCTGGCCCCTAGCGCGAACAGCACCGGC
>Ga0209347_1006130_pt1 | contig 10911 bp, 10 predicted proteins | sample AutmiccommuBRH23_FD_187382 | JGI IMG/M metagenome (GOLD analysis project Ga0209347, IMG submission 187382) | Deep subsurface microbial communities from Mt. Terri, Switzerland - Autotrophic microbial communities BRH/23 (SPAdes) (version 2) | ecosystem: Environmental > Aquatic > Deep subsurface >...
GGGAACGCGCGAGTGCCCGCCTCGGTTCTGAGGCGGGCGACACCCCGTCGATTAGAATCGTAGACATCACATGCCTCGCGAAACACCCGTCCTGACGGTCATCGTCCCCTGTTTCAACGAGCGCGGAACGATCCGCGAAATCCTCTCGCGCGTCCTCGCCGTGCCGGTGAGCAAAGAGATCATCGTGGTCGACGACTGCTCGACCGACGGCACGCGGGAGATCGTGCAGGTGCTCGCCACGACCGAGCCGTCCATCCGCTGCATGTTCCAGGAGCGCAACCAGGGTAAGGGCGCGGCTGTCCGGCGCGGAATCGCAGAAGCGCGCGGCGAGATCGTGATCATTCAGGATGCCGATCTCGAATACGACCCGCGCGACTACCCGAAGCTGCTCCAGCCGATTCTCGATGGCGACGCCGATGTCGTCTATGGCTCGCGCTTCGAAGGCCATCCCCGTCGCGTGATGATGTACTGGCACACCCTCGGGAACAAGTTCCTCACCTGGCTTTCGAACATCACCACGAACCTGAATCTCACCGACATGGAGACCGGCTACAAGGCCTTCCGCCGCGAGGTCATCCAGTCGATCCGTCTCACGTGCGAACGGTTCGCCTTCGAGCCGGAGGTCACGGCGAAGATCGCGCAGCGCGGATACCGCATTTACGAGGTCCCGATCTCGTATCACGGCCGTGACTACTGGGAAGGGAAGAAGATCAATTGGAAGGATGGCGTCAGCGCGATCTGGACGATCTTCAAGTACGGCCTCTTCGTCCGCGGTGAATCGGAAGCGTCCGGCTACGTCACTCTCGAGCGGGTCGGCAAGCTGACGAACTACAACGACTGGATCTGGCAGAGCATCGCGCCGCACGTCGGCAACCGCGTGCTCGAAGTCGGCGCCGGCATCGGAAACATGACGCGCGTGCTCTACGGCCGCGATCTCATCGTCGCGACCGACCTCGAGCTCCCCTACCTGCACATCCTTCGGAACCGCTTCTCGCGCAACCCGACGATCCATGTCGAGCGGCTCGACCTCAATTCCGATGAGACCCTCGCGCTCAAGCACTACGAGTTCGACACCGTCGTCTGCCTCAACGTGCTCGAGCACATCGAGAACGACGAAGGGGCACTGCACCGGCTTCACGAGATCCTGATGCCGGGAGGGAAGCTCGTGCTGTTCGTCCCCGCAGATCAGAAGCTGTTCGGAACGATGGACACGCAGGTCGGGCACTACCGCCGCTACTCGCGCGAAGACATCGCTCGCGTGATGGAAGCCGCCGGATTCACGACCGAGACGGTTTTCCACCAGAACGTGTTCGGCCGCTTCGGCTGGTGGTTCAACGGACGCGTGTTGCGGCGCACGCACATGCCGGCGGCGCAATCGCGCATCTTCGACAAGCTCGTTCCGATCCTCCGCCGCATCGAGCCGAAGAATCCCAGCCGCGGTCTCAGCATCATTGCCGTGGGCGTGAAACCGTCAACCGCCACTGCCGCGGCGACCCGGACGGCGTGATTCATCGCGGTTCATACACGAGGTAGCGCTCGGCCCACATCCGCCAGATCTGCACCTTCGTGCGGAACAGCAGCCGGTAGTTCGCGCGCTTCGGCTCAGGAATCTCGGTGTGCGTGATGTACACCCATCGTTGTCCCTCAAACTGCTCCTCGGCCATTTCGAGGACGCGATCGCGAGGGATCTTCGACAGCTCATAGTCGCGCCGCAGCCATTTCGAATACGTTCTGCAACGCCCCTCGGCCGGATCGCAGATCGGCGTTCCGGGGAGATAGACCAGCGGTGAGGTCCAGAACATCGGATGAGAAACGAGGACAGCATTCTTCGTGAGACCACTGTCGATCAGGAAGGTCGCAACTTCACGGCTGCCCGAAAACGCATCCCTGGTCTCGAGCACCCATGAACGCGCCGCCGGGATGACCGAATACGCGAGCGATACCGCGAGCGCCGCCATCAGCAGACGCTCGCGCCGGTACGGTCCGTACGCATCCGCGATCCAGACCGCCGCGATGACGAGAACGAGCAGCAGGCCGGCGTGACGAATGCCGCCCATCCAGACGAAGACGTAGACGAGGATCATCGCGACACCGCAGACGTAGAGAAACAACAGCGGCACCGCGTTCCGGCTGATCCCGAACGTGACGATCGCAAGCACGACCATGGCAGGAATCACGAAAGTGTCGACGCGGCCATCGGGAAAGAACGTACTGGCAATCGCATACCAGAGCGTGTCCACGCTGACGAACGTGTAGACCTCCTGGCGGCCGGGTCGCGGCCACAATTGCGCGACGGCGAGCAGTCCGCCCGCGAGCATGACCGCAGTCGAGACGAGAATCGCGCGAGAACCGAGCATGCGTGATCGCGCGCGCTCCCAGAGAAGCAGTGCTCCTGCAACTGCAGCGGTCAGCAGACCGAGGGAAGTCGTGTTGGCCAGAAGGGCAATCGCGACTCCCACGCGGAGAGGACGCGTGTGTCGCTCACGCCACGACGCCGCCATCGCAAACATCAGCAGCATCTGCAATCCGTACGGACGCGGGATCACGCCGAACTCGAACGCGGGAAAGTACGAGAACGCGAACAGCACTTTGATGGGCGTCGGAAACGCCCGCGCTCGAAACAGCAGCAGCACCGCCAGCCACACGTACACCAGATTCACGAATTGCATCGCGAAGTACGGCAACCCGGCTCGCGCGAAGGGGAGGACGGTCAGATGAAAAAGGAGAGGAACGCCTCCGTTCGACGCCGACACGAGCATGTCGGAGAACGGAGCGTCGCGCGCGAGCAGCCAGGGATCGCCTTCATCGCTCCACGCCTCGTGATGAAGCGCGCACCAGAACGTGATCGCGACGAAGAGCACGAACGAAAGAGACAGGACGATCCGCTCGCGTTTCGTCTCTCCGCCTGCGAGCCCCTGCGTCACGGTCGCGCTCCCGGCGCCCACGTCATGAGGCGAGTGTACAGCCCGCCCACCTCCACGCTTCACTCGTTGACGTCTTCTCGCCGCTGGTGTCTCATCACGCGATGGAATCCTTCAGCCGCGCGTTTCTCGACGAGAGCATCGAAGCTCTGCGCCGCATCGATACCGACACGATCGATCGCATGGCCACCGGTCTCGGCGCCGCTCGCGACGGTGGCGGCCGTCTCTTCATCCTCGGCGTCGGCGGCTCGGCAGGGCATGCGAGTCATGCAGTCAACGACTTCCGGAAGATCTGCCGGTTCGAGGCGTATACGCCGACCGACAACGTCTCGGAGCTCACCGCGCGCATCAACGACGAAGGGTGGGACAGCTGTTTCGCCGAATGGCTGAAGGGGTCGCGTATCTCGGCCCGCGACGCGATCCTCGTCTTCTCGGTCGGCGGCGGCAACGTCGAGAAGAACGTCTCGGTCAATCTCGTGCGTGCGATCGACGAAGCGCGCGTCGCGGGAGCGAAGGTCTTCGGGATCGTCGGCAAGGACGGCGGCTACACGAAGCAGGTCGCGGATGCGTGCGTCGTCATTCCTGTCGTATCGGCGGACCGGATCACGCCGCATACGGAAGGACTGGCCGCGGTCGTCTGGCACCTTCTCGTCAGCCACCCCGCACTCAAAGTCGCGCAGACGAAATGGGAGTCGGTCGGCCGCTAGCGGCCCTCAGCGAGCAGAATCGCAGCAAGCTCGCGCACAGAGTCGACGCGCACGTCAGGCTCGACGGCGCCACGCTTGTGCGCCGAGCCGTGATGTTCGAGCAAAGCCACGCGACAGCCGGCGGCACGACCGCACAGCAGATCGCTGTCCTGGTCACCCACCATCCACGAGGCCCGCAGGTCGACGTCGAATTCGGCCGCCGCTTCCTGCAGGAACCGGGTTCCCGGCTTCCTGCAATCGCAGGCGATGCGCCAGTCGTCGAGGACCGCCTCCGGATGATGAAAGCAGACGTACGCACGCGTGATCGGAAGCGGCGCGATGATGGCTTCGTGGACAGCCTCCAGCGACTCGCGCGAGACCTTCCCTTTCGCGTAGCTCGGCTGATTCGTGACGACGAACAGCAGCCAGCCTGCCGCGGCCAGCGTCTCGAGCGGTTCGAGAACGTCGTCGATCCGAACGATGTCCTCGATCGCACGCGGCGATTCCCACTCGCCGCTCGACTCGTAGTACACGAGCTCATCGAGCACGCCGTCGCGATCGAGAAACAGCGCGCGATTCATGGCTCGGATCATGGCTCGAGCCGGGCGCCGATGCGCGGCCAGTGAGTCACTCGCGTCGTTTCCCCTTCGAGCGTGGCCCCACCCGGCGGCTGACGGAACAACTCCATGTCGTCCGACGACAGCAGGATCACGCCGATCCGCCTGTCGCTCGTATTCGCGATCGAGACCTTCTGGCCCTTACGCAGATGGAGAACGTCGCCGCTCACAGGCTCACCGTCGACATGGATCGAAAGGGCGAGCGTATGCATGGCCCCAAGCTTCATCATCAGCTTCGATGCGTCTTCGCGTTTGTACGTAGCCACGCGCAAAGGATCGGTGAACCACGGATGCCTGGCCAGCTCACCCGACGCGTGCGACCTGTACTCGGCACTCCGCGGCACCACCCACTCGCGCGCCTCGCCCGGACGCAACATGCCGTTCATCGCCGGCACCCAAAGCTCGCGCCAGACCGGGATGTAGTGACGGACGAAGTACGGAGCGAGCTCGCGCTGCACCGTGCCGATCCACATCAGGACGTTGTGATCGAACACCACTGCTGCCGGAGGATCGAGAGGCTGGTACTTCGGAGCGAGATCATTCTTGACAAGCTGGCGTGACAGCTCCGGCAGGAACCAGAAGCGGTAGGCAGGCTCGCGCCGCAAAGCCCACGGCACCCCGCTCCAGACTTCCTCACCGGGACGCGTCCGCGCATGGACCTCGCGCATGATGCGGTCCTGGTAGGCGCGATCGAGTTCCTTGCCCCTGAATACCGACGCGAAGACGCTGACTCCCAGCGCGATGGTGAGAATCGCGAGGACGACGCTCCGTCGCGGCACCTGCTCGACCACCGCGGCGATCAGAGGAATCATCAGGATGACTGCGAGCGCGAAGTGATAGTTGTAGATGAACTTCATCGACGCGATGAAGAGCAGGTTGGTGATCTGCAGAAGCGCGATCACACGCAGTCCGCCACCGCGGCGCATCGCATGCACGATCCCCGCGAGGCCGACGAGCAGCACCATGATTCCGCCGAAGTCGACCGCGGCGAGCTCGAAGGTCCTGTCGGTCGCGAGCAGACGAACACCGAACGGCACGAGCAGCCGATGAATGAATCCCGCTTCGACGGGGCTCGCGAACTTCTCGGCGAGATTGTCGACCCACACCTGCTGATAGAGCGGGCCGAGCATCCCGTTCGCGTAGAAAAATCCGAGGGCTGCAAGCAGCGTTACGAGTCCGCCGGCGACGATCGGCCACGAACGCAGACGGTGGACGACGAGGAGTGCAATCACCGCGACGACCAGTACGGGGCCGAGCCGCAGATTGGCAAAGCCGGCGAGACAGAACGCGGCTCCCGCCAGGAAGTACCGCTCCTTCTGCGCGAGGACGAGACCTCCGACCAGCAGCGCGCAGCCGAGAGCCTCGACCCGGTACTCCACGGCCGGAATCATGAACAGCGAACTGCAGAGCGCGATCGCCATGGCCGACCATCGTGCGAACGCCGCGATCCCCGCACCGCGCATCCAGATGTTCGCGAGGCAGAACACGGCGATCCAGAGTGGAATCTGCGCCCACCGGAGCACGAGAATCGCATCGACGCCGGGACTCTCCGTCACGAGAGTGAACGGCGCGAAGAGGAACCACACGAGCGGCGTGTGATGCTCCCAGAAATCGCGGAACGGCATCCGCCCCTGCGCAATCCAGTTCGTCGCCTGGAAGAACTCGATCTCGTCCCAGTTCAGCGGATGGAGGAACTGCAGCGGGATCAGGCGAACCACTGCGGCGAAGGCCGCAATGAGAATCACCGCGCGCAGGACGAGGTCGGAGGCCGCGTCGCGCGACTCTGGTTGCGTCACCCGCTCGTCGCTCACGACAGTGGCCCCTCGCTGAACTGGCGGACCGTGTCACGGATCGTCTGCCGCACGGCTTCGCGACTCGAAAGGCGCGGCCGCCATCCGAGTGCCGACATCCGGCGCGTGTCGAGTTTCACCTGCGGTACGTCGCCGCGCCAGCCGCGCGGCCCCTCGCCGTACTGCACGTCGATCGAATCGCGCGGGATGCCCATCGTTTCGATGGTCCACTCCGCGATCTCGCGTACCGACGTCTGGTCATCGACGGCGAGGTTGTACACATTGACCAGCTCTTTCGCATGGGCGACGCCGAACTCCATCCCGTCGAGACAGTCCTCGACATACACGTATGGCTTCGCCTGCGTTCCGTCTCCAAGAACGACGAGCTTCGAGGGGTCATCGCGCAACCGAAGCACGAAGTCGTGAATCACGCCGTGTGTCGGATTCGGTCCGACGATGTTGCCGAAGCGGAAGATCCAGCTGCGAATGTCGTAGTTGTGCGCGAAAGCAGTGATGAGCGTTTCGCACGCCACCTTGCTCGCGGCATACAGCGAGATCGGCAGGATCGGACCGTAATCCTCGGGCGTCGGCATGACCGCCGGCTCGCCGTACACCGCGCCGCTGCTCGAGAAGACGATTTCCTTCACGCCGGTACGGCGCATCGCTTCGAGGATGTTGTAGGTGACGAGCGTGCCGCCCTTCAGGTCGAAGTCGGTGTACTTCGTCCCGTAGCTGATGTCGCTGTTCGCGGCGAGGTGCCAGATGCGGTCGGGGCGGAACGACTCCATCAGACCGACGACTCCGTCGAGATCGAGGAGATCGAGCTCGTGGAATGCGAAGTTGTCGTGCTTCGCAACGTAGGCCCGCTTGCCGAGAAAGAAGTTGTCGGCGCCGGCGACACGATCGCCACGTCCCAGCAGCCGCGGAATGAGGTTCGAAGCGATGAAGCCGGCCGCGCCGGTCACCAGGATTTTCACGTCGTCTCCAGTGCGGCACGCGTGCGCGCCAGCTCATCGGGTGTGCCGATGTCGTAAAAGTCGAGATCCACGATCTCGCATGTGAGCTCGCCGCGCTGTGCGAGCGTCGCGTAGACGATCTCCTCGAACGAACAAGAGCCTTCGGCCGGCAGAAGATCGAGCGTCGCCGTCTTCATCACCGAGAACCCGGCATCGATGAAAGGCAACCCGGGTGCACGTTTGTCGAAGCGCACCGCCACGCCATCCCTCACGTCGGTGTTCCCGACGCTGATCCGCGGATACACGGCGAGGCAGTTCCCCGGATGCTCGCGCACGAACCGATCGTAGTCGAATCGTCGCAGGACATCGCCATAGGTCAGCACGAATCGCTCCCCGAGAAGCGGTCGTGCGTCGCGCAGTGCGCCCCCGGTTCCGAGAGGCTCCTGCTCGCGGCTGTAGCGGATCTCGATTCCGAACCCCGCGCCATCACCGAAGTGCGTCTCGATCACTTCGTGGCGAAAGCCGGTCAGAAGAACGAAGCGGCGCAATCCCCTCTCCGCGAAACTCTCGAGGACCCGTTCGAGATAAGGGCGGCCGCCGATCGAGATCATCGGCTTCGGCAGATCGCGCGTCAGTTCGCCGAGACGCGTGCCGAAGCCGCCGCACAGCACAGCGACGACCGGCTTGGATACGGTCACCGCCGCGCGACCCTTCGCGCGCGCCAGAGTCTCTTGAATGTCCAGATCGTGCTGGAGAACCGATGCAGCGTCGTCTCACCGATCCGCTCGCGATAGTCGATCGGAATCTCGATCGTCCGGAATCCCATGTGATGCGGGATGACGTACATGTCGACTGGAAGCGCCGGCCCCTTCGGATTCCACGAGACCTGTTCGATCATCGACTTCCGATACGCCCGCATGCCGCTGTGAACGTCAGTCGTCTTGAGGCCATGCAGGACGCGGGCGCCCAGCGCGAACACGCGGTTCGCCAGGAAGTTCGCGAAGGGCATCGCTTTGGGTCTCTTCCAGGTCCGCGTCGTGTTCACGAGGTCGTAGCCCTCGTCGACCAGTTCGACCAGGCGCGGGATGACTTCGACCGGATACGTGTCGTCGCAGTCGAGCGTGACCACGATGTCGCCCGACGCCTCACGCACCGCCCGATCCATCGCGGGACCGTAGCCCTGCGGCGGGAACTGCTTGATGACGCGGCAGCCGAGCCCCTCTGCGATCTCCGCCGTGCGGTCTTTGCTGGAGTCGACGAGGAGGATCTCGGCTTCCGGCGCGACGCGGCGGATGTCCTCCACCACCTTCGCGACGGCGCCTTCCTCATTCATCGTGATCATCGATACGGTGAGTTTCATCAGGTGCGCTTTGCCTCGAAAATCATCTGGAACGCGAGCATACCCGGCCAGAGGGACGAGACCGCACGTTCGATCGGATATGCGGTCTTCAGATAGAGCCGGTACGGCCGCGATCGCAACAGCGCGTCCGGAGCCTGCGGTGCGGCCGGATCACCCGAAGCGAGCATCTTCTTCGCCAGCGGAACCAGAGGCCGCACGAGCCCGGGGTTGTATGTCGTCGCGACCGTCGTCAGGCCCGCCTCGCCGATCATCCATCGCGCCGACTTTCGTGTGAAGAATCGGAGATGCGTCCGGTCGAGCACGCCGGTCTCCTGATACTCCCACCGGCCGAAAAGATGGGCGAACCGGACCGACCAGAGTCCCACGTTCGGCAGCGAGACGATCACGCTGCCGCCCGGTGCGAGCCACCGGAGATAGCGCTCGAGCACGCCGACGGGCCACGGGAGATGCTCGAGGACGTCCGCGAAGATGATGGCGTCGAATTGCCGGCTGCCGAGGTCGGCGGTCTGCAGGTCCGCGTCGATGACGCGCGCAATTCTCGTCCGGGCCACGGTGCACGCTTCGGCACTCGATTCGATTCCGGTGACTTCGTTGCCGAGACGCTGGATCGACTCGCTCGTCGTCGCGAATCCGCAGCCGACGTCGAGAACTCGTAGGCCGCTACGCCGGCCCCACAGCCGCAGGAGCCCCCAGTTCACATCCTCGAAGTATTGATAGGGAGCGTTCTCTTGCATGCGGCCGGGCTCCGGCTACTGCTGCAGTTCACTCGCGAGCGCGAGGGCGCGCTCGACGCAGACGTCGGAGTTGATGTAGTCGAACTGCGCAAACCGGCCGAGCAGATGCAGCCCCGTCGCCTTCACGATCTCGCGCATGGTCGTGACGTTCTTCCGGTACTCGAGATCGTAGACCGGGTAGCCATAGGTGAACCGCGCGACCCGGCGATAGACGATGTGGTCGCGGTCGACGAAGCCGATCCGCTCGATCTCGCCGATCACGCGCTCGATGAGCGCTTCGTCGGACATCTCCCAGATGCCATCGCCGGCGTTCGCGGTGATCTCCGCCATGATCGACGAGCCTCCCGGCGGAACGCACTTTTCACCGAAAGCCTTCGGAAACGAAAGGCGATGAAAGAGGATCTCGCGATCGGGCACATAGAGCGCCGTGTAGTCATGTCCGGGGTCGTTGTCGCAGCCGATCAGAACGTTGATGAGCGAGTTGTAGCGAAGAGTCGCGACCTGCTGGCGGAGTTCACTCGGCGCATCGGCCCAGATCTTCACCAGCTCATGAATCGGCAGGGTCGATATGAGCGTGTCGTACGTCCGCTCTTCACCTGCATCGGACTTCACGAGCCAGCGGTTCCCGTCACGCCGGACCGACGCGACGTTCCATGAGGTGCGGATGTCACCCTGCACCTTCTCCGCAAACGCCTTCACGATCGCTTCGAACCCGCCCTCGGTCGGATACGAGTAGTACAGCTGATGCAGATACCCTTCGGTCGAGATGCCAATCGAGGAACGAAGGACATCCTCCATCGGCGGCTTCGGAATCCGCTCGACGAACTCCGTGCCGATCTTAGTCGCGTCGTAGTTCCAGATCTTCTCGTTGTAGGGGATGAAGTACTTCTCGCTGATCCCGCTGCCGAAGGTCACATACGACCACTGCGCGAGGTTCGTCACCGGCGACTCGCCAGCACGCGGGTTGACGATGTAGTTGTAGATGCACTCGAAGTTGTCTTCCTTCGGGAGTGCTGCGAGGTCGTTCTCGAACGGGTACTTGACGAGACTTCCCTTGAAGTAGATCCGGTTCTCGCGCCGGTTCTGATGCACGTTGTCGCCGAGCACCGAGATCATCAGGTTCAGCACGTCCTTGTTCTTGCTGAACATGATGTGCGGCCCGGCAGCATCGAACGTGAAACCGTTCTCGATGATCGTTCCGCAGAGGCCGCCGATGCGATCGCTCTTTTCCAGAATGTCGACGTCGGGGCCGAGTTGCGCGGCGAGCGCAATGCCGGAAATGCCGCCGCCGAGGATTCCGATCGACTTGTGCGTCACGCGCGCGGCTCCTGCATCGCCATCGACCGGTGGGGCGAGAGGAACCCGTGACCCATCTGCGCGACGACCTTCGTGCCTTCCGGCTCGATCGTGTAATGCATGCGCGGCATGCCCTGCTCTTCCATGAAGCGTTCGAGCTTCCCGTGATGGCTCGGGCAATACAGCATCAGGAAGCCACCGCCGCCGGCGCCGATGATTTTCCCCCCGAGGACTCCGAAGCGGTTCCGGACTTCGTCGTAAACCTGATCGACCTTCTGGATCGAGATCTTGCCGGAGAGCTTCTTCTTGTTCTGCCAGTGCTCATCCAGCATCAGGCCCCAGTTGTCGTAATTCGAGCTCTCGATCGCATCCAGAATCCGATAGCCGAGGTCTTTGATGCGCGAGAGGCTGTCCTCGACACGCGAGTGGTGGGCGCTGTCTTTCTGTTGCATCGCGACGTTCTGATCCTGGAGGACCTCGCGTGCGTCGCGCTGCGATCCTGTGTAGTAGATGTGCGTACGCGCCACGAAGTCGGCAATGTCGCTGCTGCT